>FUFK010037546.1_pt1 | contig 76925 bp, 65 predicted proteins | sample 1021851 | NCBI WGS metagenome assembly FUFK01 (sample SAMEA51879418, study PRJEB19060) | metagenome | reverse complement strand
GGTTGGCCGGCCGGCAGAGTGGTCGCCACCGAACTCCCGAGAATCGGTGCCGCTTGGATTCGATACGTCATCGTCGTGATCCTGTTCCTGGCCTACCTAAAGTGGTCTCGCCAGTGGACGCTTCCCTCCCCGTCCCAGTGGAAACACGTGGCGTGCATCGGCCTGTTCTCCACCTTTCTCTACCAGGCCCTGTTCATGTACGGGATGAGCTACACCGCTGCGGGTGATGCTTCGCTGATGATCACGCTGAACCCGCTGTTCACAGCCTTTCTCGCCGTGTTTTTCCTCAGTGAGCGCATGACCTGGCGCCTTTTGGCAGGTCTGGCTCTGGCTCTGGCGGGCGTAGCGGTCTTGTTCGTTGCTTCACCCAACACCGACATTCCAGCCATCGAACGTTGGATTGGAAACACCTTCATCGCCGGTTCAGCGCTGGCTTGGGCTGCCTCCACAATCGTCATGAAACGGGTGATGACTCAAACCCCCGATGACGCCGAAGGCCCGTTGAGTCCGCTCCACCTCACCGTCTGGTCGTCCGTCGTCGGACTGGCAATTCTCACACCCTGGGCGGGCGTCGAGGCGTTGGGGGCGTCGTGGACCGTTCCCAGCCCCGAGGCGTGGATGGGCATCGTGTTTCTGGCCGTGTTTTCCACGGTCGTCGCCTACGTTTGGTTCGCAGACGGCATCCGAACCATCGGCGCCGGACCCGCTGCGTTTTACGTCTACCTCGTACCGCCGTTCGGCATTCTTGGCGGGCAAGAGCTGTTGGGTGAGCGGCCCGGAGCGTCCTTGGCGGTGGCGTTCGCCCTGATCGTCGGAGGCGTGCTGCTTGCTCAATCCAAACAGGCAACCGCCGAGCAAGCATCATGAAGGTGTGGCTCCTCCACGGACCATGACCATTCAGCGCGTTGCCGTGATCGGTGCAGGAACCATGGGGGCCGGCATCGCCCAAGTCTGTGCGCAAGCCGGCTGGGAGACCAAACTCTACGATGCCTATCCAGAGGGGCTTGAACGTGGCATGGAGCGCATTGAGGCGTTCTGGCAGAAGGGGATTGCTCGGGGGAAAACCACACCCGAGCAGCGCGATGCGTGGGCCGCTGGGCTCACGCCCGTTGCCGACCTCGCCGCGGCGGTGCGGGACGCCGACCTCGTCATCGAAGCCGTCCCTGAACTTCCAGACTTGAAGCACAGCATCTTCGCTCAGTTGGATGAATTGGCACCCGAACACGCCGTGCTGGGCACCAACACCTCTTCGCTGTCCATCGCAGACATCGCCGCAGCAACACAGCGACCTGAGCGGGTCATCGGCATGCATTTTTTCAACCCCGTCCCGATCATGAAACTGCTTGAATTGGTTCGCCACGATCGAACCTCTGAAGCCACCATCGCCGCAGCACAAGCCGCTGGAAACGCCATGGGCAAAACCGCAATTCTGGTCAACGATGTGCCTGGTTTTGCCACCAGCCGTCTCGGTGTTGTGCTCGGAAACGAAGCCATTCGCATGCTGGCGGACGGTGTGGCCAGCGCAAGCGACATCGACACGGCGATGGTGCTGGGCTACAAGCACCCAATGGGACCGCTCGCGCTGACCGACCTGGTCGGTTTGGACGTGCGAAGAGACATCCTGCTGAACCTCCAAGCATCGTTCAACGACGATGCCTACGCACCGCACCCCCTGCTGGACCGTCTGGTGGCTGAGGGTCGATTGGGCAAAAAAGCCGGGAAAGGGATTTACGACTGGTCGAGCGGGCAGCCCGAGGAAACGGACCTGGAGTGAAGTTCCCCCGATTCCCACTGATTTATTGAGTTGCACCGGGTGCACTGCACCATGGACGACGCCGACTCGACCCCTTGGGGCGCCATCGAAAAGGACAACACCGTCAAAGCCGAGGCACCCAAGGCGGTCCAGCCCACCGACGAAGGGGTTGACCCTGTGCCCACAGCGACCGATCAGGCCACAACGGACATGGTTGAGGGCCCAGCACCCACTACGATGGACCAAATCACACCTGAAACGGTGGCCGGTGGCTACCAAGTTGGGGCCAACCCGCAGCAATTGGTGGTCGCCAGCGAAAGCAAGGGTCCGAAAGGAGCGATGATCGTCGCTGGCGTCCTTGCAGCCATCGGCGTCATTGGGCTCATCGCAGGGGCAATCTTTGCCGGGTCGATTGAAGGCATGTACAATGAACTTGAGACGGCCGATCACACCAAGATTGTCGGTTCCAGCGCTGAGTTGACCTACAACGACCAGGACGGATTGGGCGAGGAAGGATGGTACCTTTTGATTCCCGGAGACCCCAAAGCGGACGAAAACAACAACGGCATCATGGACGCCTGCGAAAACGTGAATTTCATCATCCTTGATGCCGACGGAAACGACGCCTCGGAGCGTGCAGCACGGATTTCGTGTTCCACCTCGGCCACCGATGATGGATCCAACGCAGGCGAGCCCTACTGGGACATCAAGGACGCCATCGTGGTGGCTCGAATCTGCCACACTTTCGCCGAAGAGGGTGAATCCGTTGAACACCGATGCGCAGAAGGCGAAGTTTTCACGGTTTCCAACGACGCCAACGTTTCCATGTCCGTTGTTGACTTGGACGCCATGATGATCCCCTTCGTCGAGGACGCCATCGGCGCAGGCCTCCTCTCGGCGGCTGGTTTCGGGGCAGGGTGTTGCTCGATGTGCGGCGGTCTCGTGGCGCTCATCGTCGGGCTAACACGCCTGGGCGGTGGAAAGCCAAAACAGAACGTGCAATTCCAAATTCACTGATTCACTCGAAGGACGGCTGTCGCTTTTCGAGAAACGCTGCGACGCCCTCACGAAACGCTTCGGTCGTCCCTGCGGCCTCAATAAGCGTGCGCTCGTGGTCGAGATGCGATGAAAAATCGTTGTCCGTCTGAACGTGCAGGAGGTGCTTGGTCGCTTCCTTCGTGTGCGGACCCCAAGACGACCACATCGAAGCGAGCCCTGCGGCGGTTTCGATCAGCGATGCGTCGTCCACCAACACGTCAATCGCCCCGTATTCGTGTGCTTGTTCGCCGGACCATATTTCGTTGCCCATGAAAAATCGCCGAGCTCGTTGCTCGCCCACGAGACGAGGCAGAAGCCAGGTGGTTCCCCCGTCGGGGGAAAGCCCCATTCCAGCGTAGGAAGCCGCCATTCTGGCGTCGGAGGTCCCCACGCGAGCGTCACACGCAAGGGCGAGGCCAAGCCCACCGCCCGCCGAAACACCGTTGAGCGCCGCCACGACGATGGTGGAGGAGGTTCGAATGCGCTGCAGCAAGGGGTGCAGGACACCCGTCAATTCTCGAATCAACGCCGGAGCGTTGTTTTCCTCAATGGCCTTTTGGAAGGCGTTGATGTCGGCACCCGCTGAGAAAAAACGACCGTCGCCGGTCAGGACCATCGCCTTGGTGCTCCGGTCGTTCAGACCCTCGTCGATGGCTTTGGCGATGGCGGGTAAAAACGCCATTGAAAAGGACTGGGTGGAGGCTTGACCAGCCATCTTGACGATGCGAAGGTTGCCACGTTGTTCAACTTCAACGGCCACCATCCCACCTCAGAGCTTGACGTTCACGTTCTTGACCTTCGTGTAGAAGCGAAGCGCATCCTGACTCTGTTCAATGCCGATGCCGGAGTGCTTCCAGCCCGTAAAGGCCGTTTGGGGGAAGGTGATGGGGTATTCGTTGACGGACACCATGCCGCATTCGAGGTCTCGAGCCATCGTGTGGGCTCGCTTCAAATCGTTGGTCCAAACACCGTTGAGCAATCCGAACGGCGTATCGTTGGCCAATTCAAGCGCTTCCTCATCCGTGGAAAACGAGGTCACCGAAAGAACGGGTCCGAACAATTCGTCCTGGAACAAGAAATGCGACCGGTCAACGCCGGTGACCACCGTCGCCTCCATGAAAGCCCCGTCTCGATCGAGCGCGCGACCGCCAAGCGCCAACGTGCCACCTTCGGCCAAACCCGTCTCGAGTTTTTCAAGCACCTCGGCTCGGTGGCGTTCGTGGACCAGACTGCCCATTCGGACACCGTCTTCCATGCCCGGCCCGACGGGCCACTTTGACACCTCGGCGCAGACGGCCTCGACCAGTTCGTCGTGAACGTCTTCGTGCACCAGCAGCCGAGAACCTGCCCAGCACATCTGTCCGGCGTTCATGAAAATACCAAAGCAAATCGCCTTTGCAGCGTACCGAAGGTTGGCGTCCGGGAAGACGATGTTGGCTCCTTTCCCACCGAGTTCGAGGGTGACGGGCGTGAGTTGTTCACTGGCTTTGGCCATGACCGTTTTTCCGGTGGGCACGCCACCGGTCAGCACCACACCGTCAACCCCAGCGTGGCCAGCAAGCGCATCGCCGGCCAAAGCGCCCGACCCGGTCAAGATTTGAAGCACACCGGGAGGCAACCCGGTCTCGCCCTCATCGATGGCTTTGCCCCAAGCCAGGAGGGAAAGCGGGGTCCACGAGGCGGGTTTTGCGATGACGGTGCAGCCCGCAGCCAGTGCGGGAGCGATGGACCGAAGAGCGAGTTGCAGAGGAAAGTTCCACGGGACGATGTGGGCGGTCACGCCCAGCGGTTGACGGAGCGTGTAGTTCAATCGTGAACCGGGAACGGGGATGGTGCTGCCTTCGATTTTATCCGTGAGACCGGCGAAGTACTCGAGGGTCCAGGCGCCGTATCGAATTTCAGAGAGCGCTTCGCGGAAGGTTTTGCCGTTGTTCGAGGATTCGATCACGGCGAGTTCTTTCGCCTTGGCGTAGGTGACGGCAGCCATTTTGTTGAGAACGCGTCCTCGCTGCGCAGGGTCCATTCCTTTCCACTCGGGGCTTTCCAGAGCAGCCCGAGACGACGCAACGCATCGGTGAACATCGCCCACGGTGGCCTTGGGGACGGTCGCCATAACCTCGCCCGTCGCGGGGTTCAACGCCTCACTGGTCGCTCCGTTCTCTGCGGCGCACCACTCACCTGCAATCCACATCTGCTCATCGGCCATGAAAGTTCCAAGCCCAGCCGATTCAAAGGGCCATCGGTGGGTGCCGACGGCCCGAATTCCGCAACCTTCACGCCGAGGGGTGCAGAACCCTCATGTGCTCGTGCACCCTCCTTCACAACATGACCCGTACGGTGGGGATGGCCTCGCAAACCGCGCAGGCCCTCGCATCCCGACCACCTCGTCTGCTCGTCATCGCCGGCGCGACCGGGGTCGGCAAATCAACGGCGGCGGTCGGTGTCGCCCAACGTGCGGGGTTCACGCGGGTGATGTCAACCGATGCGATTCGCGAGATCATGCGCGCAACGGACGCAGATCAAACGAACGATGCGCTTCACCGGTCGTCCTTTTCCCGTGGCAGCAGCGGAGAGCCCGTCCTGGATTGGAACGAGACCTGTCTCGCGTTGGAAGCCGGGGTGTCCGCAACCGTTGAACGAGCCCGCCGAGAAGGCATTGACCTGCTTTTGGAGGGCGTCCACATCGTGCCCAACGCCCGCATGCTGAAAGCGTGGGAGGACGCCGGCGGCGTCGCACTTGGGGTGGTGATGGTGGTGGATGAGGAACGCGCTCATCAATCCATGCTCAAATCACGGGATGCGCATTCCTATCGGCGCTCGGACCGATATCTGGCAAGCTTTGCGAGAATCCGTGCCATCCAAGAAGGACTGATTGAGCGTGCGAAAATCGCCAACTGGCCAACGGTGGACCCCACCCGGGTTGAGGACGACGTCGAACGCATCAACACCCTTCTGAATCGTGCCGTTGATGCGCATCACGAGGACTGAACATCGAGGGTGAAGCTGACGTCATAACTCAGCATGGCCTCGCCGTCGGACACGCCGAGTTCAGCGCTGACCAGGATGGTATCGGCATCGGTTTGGTTCAGCACCAGGTTGGTCAGTTTGATCTCCACGCCGCGAAGTTCGCCGTGGTGAAGAAGGTCGTCGTGCACGGTGTCAAAGCCCAATTCGGCGGCTTCAAGCGGTTCCAGCCCGCCGTCCGTCCAGAGGTTCATCCGAGCCTGCGTGAGCGGTTGAATTGACTCGAGCACCTGCTCGGTCGTGTCAATGACGTCGTCGGAGGCGGGTTCATGGGGCAGCGTCAGCCCCGCCACCTTCACACCGAAAATGGCCATTGAAAGCAGCGACATGAGGAGGACAACACCGGTCGCGAGCAGCATCTGGCCCGCCTGAGAATCGCTNAGGGGCGTGGAGCGCATCAGGCACCGCCTCCACGAGCCCAAACATCCAGCGAGACCGTCCAAACGTACGGCCCGATGACCACGAGGTGATGAACGGCGACCGTCCCTCCGGAGGGGGTGCCAACGGTCCCGTGCGGCGTGGCTACCGAGCTGTCCTTAGCGAGCCAGCAGTTGGCTTCTTTCCCTGGCGCAACGGCCGTTTGGAGAAGCTCGCACGCCTCTTCACGTTCGTCGTTGGCCAGCAGTTCCTCGAGGCGACTCTCGCCTTCGATTTCCGCCTCGAGTCCCAGACCGTACCGGATTGCATCGTCGGCAGCCATCTCCAAGGACGAATCCAACGCCACGGACGTTGAATCCGGCACGTCCACGCGAATCAGAAACGTCGCCGACATGAAAAACAGCCAGAAGAGCGTGAGCATCTCCAAGATGTGGATTTGCGCTTCTTCGTCGTGACGCACGCCCTCAGCCCCCAAAGTACAGCGGCGAGGGGACGAAAGTCCCCGACGACGGGTTCAGCCCCGGCACTTCGGTGATCCCGATCAAATCGGGCGAGAACGCAACGAGGTTGAAGATGAGAAGCGCTACGATAATCATCATTCCTGAGTGCTTGAATCCGGTGGAAAAGCGTCCGGTGGCCATCAGGCCCGCCATGGAACCGTTGCCCAGCGCTTGCATGGTCACGCCGTAGTAAAAGATGGTCAGGAAGAACAGCGGATCGATGTTTCGAATCGTCATGTTTCCAATGGTTTGGCCGCCGCTGTCGCCACCGTCTTCACCGCCTGAATTGGAGCCTGCGATGGCGGGGATAAACACCTTGGCAAGAACGACGATCACACCAAGGAAAACGAAGTACGACGTCCAAATGACGGCGATGTAGGAACCAATGGCTCGCCGCCGCTCACCCTCCAGGAACTTGAGTTCGCGAGAATCGTTTGCGGCGGTCACCAAAATGTCGGAGATTTTTCCTCCAGCCCGGTCGGCTTCAGCGATGAGCGTGATGGCCCTTCGAACCAGAGGCGTTCCAACTCGTTCAGCAAACTGTCCAATGACGTCGGAGAATTTGACGCCCCAACTGAGTTGGTCGGACATTTTCTTGACCTCGTCGTTGAGCGCGCCGTATTCGGACGTCGCCAGTGTTTGAACGGCGACGGTCATCGATAGACCTCCTTTCCAGTACTCTGCAAGGTCCCGAAGGAAATCGGGGAACTTTTCTTCCACCTCGTTTTTTGCCTCTTCCACCTTTTCCCAGTAGTAGGAGGCGGGGAAGATGAAAAAGAAGAACGTAAGGCCGAAGAAATTGAGGAAGATTGTGGGATGGACCTTGACCGGACCCGCCTCAACCGCAGGTCCGAGCCACAGGGATTTGTTGTTCATGTTGGTTGGAACGCCGTCCTGGTAGTGGACCGTCATGTCGAAGTTGACGGTTTGCAAAAACTCTCCTTCCTGCTTGGTCATGAAGATGAGTTCGTACCGTTCGTCGGGTGGGATGGTGACGAGAAACAATTGCTCGGAACCCGAGTTGGCGGTGCCGTTCTCGTAGCCGTTGCGGAGGATTTCACCCGAAGAGGTTCGGATGGCAACGGTGTAGTCGTAGTCTCCCGACGCTTCCACCGAATAGTTCAGCCAGAGCGGCTGCAACACAGGATCGCCTCCCGTGGCGGATTCGGGAACCCCAGGAACGTCGAAGTTCTTGCCGCGCTTTGTGACCATGGTCCACTCTTCGTTTTCCCACGTGATGCGGTCGGGACGGTCCTGAAGAATGGTGCAGGTTTGGTTGGCGGTGTAGGTCGGTTGTTGATTGGTCTGGAAGTATTCCCCCGTTGGGTTGCCGAACTCATCCTCAGCGGTTGCACCGCAGTAGAGGTTGGTGAACATCGGCTCGCCGTTGGCGGTGGGGATAAACCCTGAATTTGCGAGCCAGAAAAGTCCGCTGCCGAGGCCCAAGATGATGGAGAAGAACAGGATGATGTAGAGCCGCGTCAGTGTACTGTCGTCCTTCGGGAGGTCAAGATTGACAACGATTTTGTCTTTCTTTCGTGCCAACGGTCCTCACCTCCTCTACATTTCTTGTTCCTTGCTGCTGGTCCACACAAGAACAGCGTAAGCGATGTGAATCATCGGAATGAAGCCGAGGACGATGCCGTACAGCATGCCTTCGCTCATCTGTGCGCCCGAACCCGACACCCAGAACATGATGACGAGCATCACGATGAGGAACAGCGGCATGGCGACAGCAACCACGATGTAGGATTCTGCGAGCAGCGCAATGGATTCGAGGAACTGACCGAGTCGCGTTCGGTTTTCACGCATGTAGTGCTCGGCTCGGTTCAAGAAGTAAAGTTTGAGCTGACCGCCCGCCGTCAGGGTGCCGACCATGCCTTGGAAAAACTCGGTGAGCCAAACCGACGCCGCGCGGTCGACGCTCAGTTTCATTGCGGTGATGAGGTCGTAGCCGAGGAGCGTGATGTCTCGATAGATCATCGCGGCGTCGTCGGCGACGTCCCCGTAGATGTCTTTGTTCATCGCAAGCGAGCGGAAAATCTTGGCGGGGGTGGCGTTGGCAGCGGACATGGCTGCGGTGTAGGAAGCGGCGTAGGGCAGGTACTTCTCGATCATGTCGCCGCGGCGGGTCGCTTCCCGGGCGGCACCGCCTTTGTTGTAGCGGTAGGCCGCAAACGGGACAACAAAGCCGCCGATGGCGACAATGATGACCTTCAGCGCCGGTGGGAACACCTGCAGTGCATACTCGGGGCAACCGTTGCCCGGCAGGGCAGGGTTGATGAGATCGGGGTTCCAGTACTCCCACTCAAAGCACGGGTTCACGGTGGACGAGTCTTGGATGCCCTCGTAGAACGCAATGACGCCGATGTCGGGAATGAAAAACACTCCAACAAAAGCCCAACACATGAGCGTGATGGCGATGGATGTGACGATGACCGTCGAGAGGTAGACCTCTGGCATCATGCCCATTGAACCTTTGACCAGGTTGGATGAAAGGTCTTTGTCGGCGCGAGCGCGCTTCTTCACAAACGGCCCGAGAAGCCGGTTGCAGATGCGTTGCCATGCCGTCAGGTCCATCGTATCACCGTCGGTTGAATCGCCGCCTCACTTCAACCCGTCCACTCGAGCCATGATTTCGTTCGGGCGCACGTAGTATTCTGTGACGATCTGAGAAACTTGGTCGGCCTTGCGGATGTCGTTGAGAACCATCCATTCCAAAATTCGCTTTCGAGTGCGCAGTTCACGACGCATCTCTTCCTGTNCTNTAANNTGATTTTCACCATGATTTTTTCCAAGACGTACGACTTGCCGCTGAAGATGAAATCATCGTTGGTAACGTCCCAGCGAAAGACTTCGTTGGTGATGACTTCCATGGAGTTGGGGTCGATGCCAACGATTTCCACCACTTGCTTTGTGCGTCGAACACGGCGGCCGTTGATACGGGTTTGAATCTGAATGGAACAGGCTTCAAGCGCCGGCAGCAGCACACGCGGGATGTCGATGGGCTTGTTCTCAAGTCGGTGGACAAGGGAGGGAACCGAGTCGGCGTGCACCGTGGAATATGCGCAGTGACCGGTGGCCATGGCCTGGAACAGCACGTACGCCTCTGCACCACGAATTTCACCCACAATGATGTATTCGGGGCGTTCACGCAACGCCGCTTTGAGCAGCTCGAACTCCCCAATCACACCCTCGTCGCTTTCACCACCGAACCCTTGACGGGTGAGACCTGGAACCCANTTGGGTTGCGGAATGTTGACTTCGCGGGTGGACTCGATGGAGACGATCTTCATCTGCCACGGAATGAAAATGCACATGGCGTTGAGCGTCGTTGTTTTTCCTGAAGCGGTACCGCCGACGAACAGCATGGGCACTTCGTTTTGGAAGGCGATCCACAGGTAGGCCACCATCAGCGAGGACATGGTCCGGAAGGCCACGATGTCGGCGGGGGAGAACGGATCGTCCTTGAATCGTCGAATGCAGAAGGCTGAACCGCGTGTGGAAATCTCGTGGCCCAGTTTCATGACGATTCGGGAACCGTCCATCAGGGTGGCGTCGAGCAGTGGCTCAGCAACCGAGATGTGCTTCCCACAACGCTGGGCGAGTTTGATCACGTAGGATTCAAGCTCCTCATCGGTGGGCCAAACGCAGGTTGTTTCCACCGACTCGAATTTTCGGTGGTAGGCAAAAATGGGGACGTTGGTGCCGTCCAGCGAGATGTCTTCAACGTTGACGTCGTTCATCAACACGTCCATTTTGCCGTAGCCGATGAGGTCCCTTCGGAGGTAGTAGAAGAGTTTGGATTTGGATTTCTTGTTGATTTTCATGCTGTAGGACTTGATGACCTTGTCCATCGCGGTGCGCACGTAGGCTTCGGGGTTGGAATCAATCTCCTCGATGTTCGCTGTCAATGAGCGAATGAAAATGTCCATGATTTCGTCGCGCTGTTCCTGTTCCTTCTTGGTGAGGGGAGGCTCGATGATCTGGTAGATGATGTTCAGCGTCTGCTTGTCGCGCACGATGCGGGCGAAAGCGTGGGGTGGCATCACGGGGTACTTGTCCAACTCGTCGTATTGGGCTCGCTGTCGGGCTCGTTGTCGTCCACCGCCACCGCCTTTTTTTCGTGCCATGGTCAACAGCCCCCGGGATTGCAGTTCGCTACAACATCTCCCCGACTATAACACTTGGGTGAAAATCAGCATCAAATCGGCCTGCTGTGCCGGAATCGCCGCCTACGAATCACGCACCGTCTCCGCCTCGAAGCGCGTTGAGCCACAGCCGGCAACGGGCCTGAAACTCGTCAAGTTCCACGTCGTTGTGAATGGCGTCGCTGGCGTCCGCAATCAAACGGTCAAGCCCCCAGCCGCGTTCTCGTTCGTTTCGTGCTTCAAACGCCGCCCGGTCTCCGTCTTCGGAGCGACCCCGACGAAGGATTCGAGTGAACCGCAATTCGGGGTCCGCTTCGATGGCCACCGTTCTGTAGGCTTTNCCCCATCGGGCCGAGAACACCGCATCCTCCGCCGTGCCCCGAAGGCCTTCGATGAGCACCATGTCNTGGTTTTTCAGGAGCTCGTCAACGCGCTCGCACAGGCGGACGGCGAGCACGTCCTCGCCGTGCTCGGCTCGCAAAGCAGCGGCCACTTCACCGAAGACATGCGGTTCCTCCACGAGACCTCGGGTGCGAACTTCGGCCCGAATCATGTCGCCCATNGAAACAATGGGGACGCCGGCCTCAGCCAGCACCCCCGCAAATTCACCTTTGCCGGAACCGGGCATGCCGCAAACCGCCACCACCCAAGCCATGACCAACTCCTCATGTCCGACGCTCAAGAACATACCCCCGCTTGAGGGCGAGAGACTCAGTTTGAGAACTCCGACCGGCCCCATCGCTTGTCCATCAACTTCCAGAGCAGGGCGGACGCNAAGATCAGACCGATGGAGATGGCGATCATGCCCATGTAGCCCTGTTGGACCATGCTCTCGTCGTACATCTGTGCGGTGGCGGCCAACCCGTCTTGACTGGCCCGTTCCCACCAGTTCCCGTACAGTCCAACATCACCCTGCGTGAAGGAAAGAAGGAACAGGCCGAGCAGNGGAAGCACGGTTCCAATCCAGAACCACACCATGATCGACGCGTCAAAGATGGCTTTGTTGGGTCGCAGCCCCATCAAAAACGCNGTAAGAGCGACGATGTAAACGGAGTTGGCGAACATCACGATGATGCTGGTCGGCAGCGACGCCCATTCATCCAGTCGCCAAGCCATCAACACGATGAAGATGAGCGATATCCAGGACGTGGCCAAGAAGTACACGACCACCTTTGCACGAATCAGGTCGGGCACCTTGAGCGGCAAGCCGTTCATGAAATCCGGCGAGTCAAGAATCGTCAGCCAGGAGTAAAAGTTGAACCCGAAGAACCCCAAAAACGGAGCATAGGAGAGCAGGTTGATGGGAATGGGTGCCTCGGCGAAATCGACCAACCACGCCATGCCCAGCAAAACAAGAAGCGGAATGGCGTAGGAGACGGTCATCTTTTTGATCGCCCCCGACCGTATCAAATCCACGAATTCTTTTGCCACGATCAGACGAATGTGTCCTCGTCCGAGGAAACCGAGCCGAGCGTGAATCGGCGCCAACAGATCCCCCCGCTCGACGACGCTGACGTCAAAGTCGTCCAGGATCAGAAGGGAGGCCAAAAGACCCACGCCGATCGACAGCGACAAACCGAGGAGGATGGCAAGGCCGCTTTGCGTGGACTGCGCCGCCAAACCCCACAAGAGAAGGTCGGCGGGAAGGGCGCCAACGCCAACACCGACGCCCACGGCGACGACGAAGACCGGACCGAACAGGGTGTAAGGGCGGCCTCTTAGCCACAACGAGGAGGCGAGAAACGAGAGGGCAAGCCCTTGACCGAGCGTGGTCGCCATGGCCAGCCACGTCCATGGAAGTGAACTCCANAGCAGCGGCGTCCGAATGCCGGCAAATCCGTCGAGAAGAATNCCAAGCGCCATCCCGGCGATGATCGGTGTCAGAATCAAAAGGACGTAGAACAACAGATCCTTCACGAAGTAGACGAAATGGGCCATCGAATTGGGTAAAGGCTGGAGCGCCGGTGCTGCAAGGAGGAAATTCTTGGTTCCGGTGCGACGCACGATGGCGTCGCGACCCATGAAGGCGAAGGTGCCCATCCCCAAGGAGAACATGAACATCGGCAAATGAAGAGCGAAGCGCAGTTCCTGCCACGTGAAGGTCTTGGCATCGATGTCGGACGTTTGAGCGGTTGAATCACCCACCAAAAACTGGAGTCCGATGGTCGAAATGGCCGTAACCAGGGTCAGGAGCAACGGGAAAAGCACCATCTGTCGCTTTTGAGCAAACTCCACGCTTTTCCTGGCTTCCTCGAGAAACATCACTCGGAAGGTCGCAGAAAACGACGACCACCCGCGAAGCGGTTCGTTGAGCACGGCTCCGTGGGACGAGGTTCCCAGCGAGTCGGAATCGCTGAAATCCTCGTCGTTCCACGAGCGCGACTCGATGAACGTCCCGGCCATGTTCACTCCTCCGAATCGTCCTTGACACCTTCTTCGCTTCGACGTTCCACGTCTTCGATGGAACGGCCAACAAGACGGATGAAAACGTCCTCGAGTGTTTCGTCAGCGGATTGCTTCAATCCTTTCACCGTGCCCGCAGCGAGCACGCGTCCGTCGTTGATGATGGCCATTCTGTTGCACATCCGCTCGGCCATTTCCAGGACGTGAGAGCAGAGGAAAATCGTCCCTCCTTCCGCCACATGGTTGAGAAGCCACTCCCTGCATTTGCGCTGATAAATGGGGTCGAGGTTGGCGAAGGGTTCGTCAAGAAAAAGCAATTTTGGTTTGTGGATGAAAGCGCTGGCGAGCATCACTTTTTGTCGCTGACCTTTTGACAAATCCTTGCACATCGTGTCGCGTTTTTCCTCNAGGCCAAACCAGTCCAGCCAGTGCTCCACCTTGGCTTTCATGTCGTCCACGCCTCGGAGTCGAGCGACGAACTCGAGAAACTCGGTCGGGGTCAGGAACGAGGGAGGCGATTCGGACTCTGGAACGATACCGATGTTGGCTTTGACCTTTTGAGGGTCGTTGACGGCGTCCACACCGAGCACCTCAATCCGCCCTTTGCTCGGCCGGAGCTGACCCGTCAGGAGCTTGATGAAGGTGGATTTCCCCGCCCCGTTGGGCCCAAAGACTCCGAAAAATTCCCCCGCATGGACTTCCACGTTCAACGGATGGAGTGCGATGAAGTCGCCGTATTTCTTGGCCATGTCAACGGCACTGACCATCGGTTCGTTGCGCTCAGCCATACCTCTTGGATACCGCTTTCAATTATCATCCCTTGGTTGTCCCTCATTGTACAACGGCGATGACATCAAGAAGAGGTGAACCCTCAGTCGCTCCATGAAGCCACCGCAAAGTGACGTTGTGAAGGTCGACCTTCATCCGATCAGCGATGAACAGGATCTCGGATACATCGCACGCCTCACCATCGACCGGCCCGACAAACTCAACGCCCTGAACGCCGACGTGATGGCGTCGCTCAAAGCCGTCTGCGCTTGGATGGAGGACACCGACGACGTGCGTGTTTTGGTGGTAACGGGTGCACCGCCCAACCCTCCGCCCGAAGGAAAACGGGCCAAGCCGCACGCCTTTGTGGCAGGAGCCGACATCACTGAATTCGCAGGCGCCGGCAGCACCGTGATTCGAGAACGTTTCCGAAACAACGCGGTTGAGGCCTTGTGGAACCTGAGCAAACCGACCATCGCCATGGTCGATGGTTTCGCCCTTGGAGGAGGTTGCGAAGTGGCCTGTTCGTGCGATGTTCGAATCGCCAGCGACCGCTCCACCTTCGGCACGCCTGAGATCAATCTGGGCCTCATCCCGGGATACGGTGCGACGCAGCGACTTGAGCGACTTGTTGGATACGGAAAGGCGCACGAGATGATCATGACCGGGGACATGGTTCCCGCCGAAGAAGCCCACCGAATCGGCCTTGTGAATCACGTCGTCGCACCCGAGGCGTTGGAACCAACGGTCATGGAGATGGCTCGCCGCATTGGGTCAAAGTCTTCTCATGCCCTTCGAGTTGGCAAAACGACCGTCCGGGCCGCCCTTGACGAGGGTCTGACCGACGGCGTGGAAATCGAAGCCGTCGCCTTTGCCGAACTCTTCGACAGCGAGGACAAAGAAATCGGCGTTCAAGCCTTCATGAACCGAGAAANCCCCGAGTGGAANCATCGCTGAGGTTTGAGACGCAACGGTGCACTCACTCTTGCATTTCTTGACGAAGAGCATCCAAAGCACTGCTCGCAGCAGGGAGAGGCGGAAGCGGGAGGGGGGTCCCGTCGGGCGACAACAATGGGGGCAACTCCTTTCCATCCGGACCGAGGAGCACCGGAGCCTCGGATTGGGTTCGTCCCGTGGACACGGCCTCAAAACCCACGTCCAGCGGGAGGCGGAGTTTCAAAATGCGCCCTTCATCGATGCGAACAAAAGTCGCACCGTAGACATGACCGGGGGCCGGGTGTTCGGGCTCCACCAGAACGGTGTGCCCGTGGCCGGGGGTCTGCAAGAGGGCGACGAGGTCTTCGCCCGAAGCATGCTCTTCCCACATGCGGGCTGTGGAGGCTCGAATGTCCGCCATCTGACCCATGCGTCGACGCTTGATGCGCTCACGAATGGCTTCGTGTCGCTCTCTTCGGTCGCGAACGGTGATGGCGATGTCCGCATCCTCAACCGATTCGGGGCTGACGTCGACCACGTACTCATCGGCGACGTGGACGTCTTCGAGTTCGACCTCAACCACCACTTCACCGCTCTCGTCGTCGTCGTCCTCTTCGGTTTGAGCCGCAGCCTGTGCTGCTTGTGCGGCGGCGATTTTCGCNAGTTTTCGTTCCCTCAACGTGGCGCCGTCGAGGTTGTTGGCGACCACGGGTTCGGGTAAATCGTCCTCGTCGTCCTCGGCGTCGAGTTCAACATCCTCCTCGATGAGTTCGGTGGCAGGGACGGATGCTGCTTGGGCGGGGCGAGTGCGTCGAGCACCGCCTTTGGGTTGAGGCCGTCCGCCGAGGTTGATCCACAGGAAGGCGAGGACGCCCAGAGCGCCCACAAAACCCCACTTTGCTTCGTCCGTGAGTTGGCCAACGGTGGAGAGGTAAAACCCCAACACGGAGACGAACAACACGCCGACAGCGGTTCTCAAGAATCCCATGTCCCTCACGCCATCCAATCATCGGTTCTTTATGACGGTGATGGAGGCCATCCGTCAATCACCCGCTCCGGGCAAAGGTAACTGGCGCAGAAGGTCTTCGATTGCTCTGCGGCGGTGGCTGAACATGTGCTTTACCGAAACGTCAACCGCCCCGAAGGTTTGACCGTGCGTGCTGACCGCTCCGAGGGTTTCTGGGTCAAGCGATGCCCCGCCTTCATCCAGGTCTGCGGGAACAAAAATAGGGTCGTATCCGAACCCGTTTTCGCCCTGAGATTCCGTTGCAATCGAACCTCTGCACTCGCCTTTGCCGATGATGAGTTGTTCACCGTCCCAAAGTGCAGCCACCGCTTGAAAGGACGCAGAGCGCAGCCGTTTTGCCCGAACGGGGTCTTCGCTGGTGAGGTGACTGAGAAGCCGCACGATGCCGAGGTTGCCGATGGTTTCGTGCACGTAGGACGAATAGACGCCCGGAAAACCGCCCAGCGCATCGATGAACAGACCTGCGTCCTCGACCATCACCATCCGTTCACCGTCAGGTAAATGCTTCACGGCTTGCTCGATTTTAGCCCGCGCCACCGTCTCCAAATCGTCGGATTGGGGTTCGGAGACGGCTCCAGGTTCCACCCGAAGAGGTTTGACAACCATGTCAACCTTGGAAAAGTGATGCGATGCTTCATCCAACTTCCCTCGATTTGACGTCAAAAACCAAACCGTCGCACCCATGGTCCACCCACGGCTCGGCAGCCTATGACCATGTCCGTTTTGAACCAGAGACAGCGCAGGCAACGAGGAGTATCTTAAGCCCGCAGGAACAAGACCGCTGCATGGTTTCAAACTGGCTTCTCGTGGCCGTTGGCGGAGCGGCAGGGGCTGTGCTTCGGGTCTATCTCAGCGAAACGATTCCTTCCAGTGGTTTCCCTTGGGCCACGCTCAGCGTAAACCTGGTGGGTTCCTTGTTGCTTGGAGCGATCACCGCAGCCGCGTTGACGAACGTCGTGGATGAAGCGGCTGCGCTGATGCTGGGTGCTGGTTTCTTGGGTGCTTTCACCACCATGTCGACGTTTTCGGTGGAAACCATCGCGCTTGTTGACGAAGGACGCTGGTCCGCCGCCGGTGCGTACGTTGTCCTCAGCGGCCTGGTTTGTCCGATCTTCGCCTTTCTTGGCTGGAAATCCACCCAATCGTGGGTTGGTTGAATCACTTCAGGATGGCCAACATTCTGTTCAGCGCCAGCAACGAGCCGGTTTGGACTTCCTGAGGAACCACGATCTGGTTGGGTATTTCGCCGTCCACCAAGCGCTCCAAGACGTCCATCAGATAGGCGGGGTGAATCATGTACATCGTTGAGCAGGGGCAAATTTCCTCGTCGAGGCATTCAATGTGCTTGTCGGGGTGCTCTTGTGCGAGCCGGGCCACCATGTTGATCTCGGTTCCAATGGCGATGCTTGACCCCGCAGGTTGTTGATTCACAAAGTTTCGAATGAACTGGGTTGAACCGTTGGCATCTGCGAGTTCAACGGTTTCCCGAGGGCATTCTGGGTGAACAACGACGATGCCGTTGGGATGTTCTGCCCGGAATTCCTGAATCTGCTGTGGCGTGAATCGCTTGTGAACCGAACAAAACCCGTGCCAAAGAACAATGCGTGCGTTCTCAAGTGAACCCATGGCCCCAACACCCGGCGTCCACGTGGGCATCCGCTCAGCGTCGATGCCCATTGCAAGGCCGGTGTTTCGACCAAGGTGCTGGTCCGGGAAAAACAACACGGCACCGCCGGGTCCGGCTCGTTCAAAAGCCCAGTTCAGAACGCCCTCTGCGTTGGACGAGGTGCAGACCACACCACCGTGTCGTCCAACGAAGTCCTTCAAATCGGCGCTTGAATTCATGTAGGTGACCGGCACGAGGTAGGCTTCGTTTTCACCGGCCGGCGCCTCCGGATTCGGCCGGTTGATGGGGTCGGAGAGGCCGGATTCTCGTAGGAGCTCTTCCCACGCAATCTCAACCTCGCTGAGCGTGGCCATGTCCGCCATCGAACACCCGGCTCGAAGATTTGGAAGCACAACACTCTGGTCGTCGGAGGTCAAAATATCCGCTGATTCGGCCATGAAGTGAACGCCGCAAAACACGATGTATTTGGCATTGGATGCCGCTGCTTTTTGACTCAGCATGAACGAATCGCCCAAAAAGTCGGCGTGCATGACGATGCTGTCGCGCTGATAGTGATGGCCCAACACGAGCAGGTCATCGCCAAGCTGTTCTTTCAATTCCTGAATCCTCTCTGCGATTGCTTGTTCTTCCACGGACAGCGAGGTGTCCATGAAGTCCACAGAACACATCGGGAGGGAGATTGCCATGGCTCTCATCCAACCCAAGGCTCAATCCTTTTTGAAGGAACGGATGGGCGTGAACGTTCAAAAAGAAGGCCTCAGTGGGTGGTTCATGGTTTTTGAGCCCACCGAGCGACTGCACCTCGGTGCCGAAGCCGAGGTGTGGAAGGGAACATGGTTTGGGCGACCTGCGGTCCGCAAACAACGAAGGCCACGCTCATGGCGTCATCCGAACCTCGACCACCGTCTTGGCGTTCGAAGGATGATCAGCGAAGCGCGTTTGTTGATTCGAACTCGGAAAGCAGGTCTGTCGGTGCCGTGCGTGTGGGACTTGGACTACGATGGAGGTCAACTCATTCTTGAGCACCTCGACGGTCGCCCGCTCATTGAACTGCTCAACGACGATGAAACCACCGCCCTTCATGCGGAGTCGGTCCTTCGCAAGGTGGGTGCAGCGGTACGAGCGCTGCACAGGGTGGCCACGACGCACGGAGACTTGTCCAGCAACAACATTCTGATCGACGGCGAGGACGTTCATCTCATCGATTTTGGTCTTGCCTCTGTGGAATACGATGTTGAACGGTTTGGCATCGACCTTCACGTCCTGGATGAAATTCTGGGTGCCTCTCATCCGCAGTGGGAAGGTGCGATCGACTGGGTCGTGGCCGGATACATGGCAGCCGAGGAGGCGTTCGGGCCCGCACCGGTGCTGCAAGGAGGAGCAGTCCCGACGGCTCGAGAGGTTCACACCCGTTTGGAGGACATCCGAACACGGGTGCGGTATCACGGTTGACGGCTCAGCCGCCGCTCACTCTGTCGCTGCCACATGTTCCACGCCACCACCACAAAGGCTGCGAGCACGCCAATTTGGAGCACGATGCTCGAATAGAGCCGAAGTTCAGGTTCCCAAGCATGAATTTTGAACTGGACGACCTCGCCGTCGGATTGGAAGTAGACGAGGTGATGCTCCAAGACTTGAGGGCCCCACTGGTCGTTTGTGTCGGAGGTGAGCACGTGGGAGGTGTTTGTTGCCAAATCGGTGAAGTAGATCTCTCGGTCAAAGTACTTCGATTGAGGTGCCAGTGGGTTGTAGTGGTCGCGCACCGACCATGCGAGGATGCCGTGGTCGAGGGAGAGGTCGGAAACGTGATACTTCGGATTGCTCGCAAGCCACTGCTCGGCCGTCGTGCGATTGTAGAGCACCAAGCGGTCGGTGGCCGAGACGTTGACCGTGACGGCAAGGTATTCTCGGTCAAACGANATGTTCAGAATGGACGCATTGGCCATGTCCACGGGGGTTCCCCAACTCGCAAGGATTTCGTCCTCCTGTGTCGGGGCGGAGGCGTTGATTTCGTAGCCGACTTGCCCGCGCACGCCGAGTTGAACGATGTTGACTTCCATCGGTGAATCCTCAGCGACGTAGGCGATTTCAGATCCGGAACAGGTCATCGTCCGTATGCTTGTGTGCTCGACGTCTTGGTCAACCAATGCACGACCGTACAGGTCCATCACCTGCAGACGGCCGTCCACGGTGTACGCAACCACGGTTTCCGAGGCCCGTTCACACAACAACAAATGTCGGTGTTCACCCAGAGGTATGGAACGCAACGCTGTTTCGGGTTCGTTGACGTCATACACCAGCAACGTCGACGCGTTGGCGACCACCAAACGTTCGTTTTGGAGCGCCCACGTTGAGTTCAGGTCAAGCCCGGGGACGGTCAGATCGTACGGTTCGAATCCGTCCGATGAAAGATCGTACAGCACCAACCCCACGCCGTCGTCTCGGGGATCGCGCACGACGGTCCAATCCCCCGCTGCAGCGGCGGCATCGGGCGCTTCCACTCCGCCGGCTGGAAGGGACCGATGGGTGAGGTCCCACGTGATGACAGCCGCCACAACGATGAGAATGGCCAGTGCGATGTGCCCTGTTTCTCTGCTGGAGGGTGAGCGGTACGCCTTGACGGTCGAGGCGACCTTGGAAGAAATCCACGACCAAGCCTGGCCCGGGCGCGTCAGGACGGTGACGATGCGTGCGTTCATCGTACGCTCGTCGAAAAATTTCCACCATGTGTTGGACGTTTTGTCCGCCAGCGAGACAGCCGCTCCGGCGATGAGCATGCCCCCGATGATGTCGAGAAACCAGTGGATGCCGAGGTAGATGATGGTGAAGGCGGTCAGGAGCGTGAACCCAAACACCGTGTACCGATATCGGTTCCACCGGCGGTCGTCATCAAAACGAGTCAAGCAAAGCCAAACGGCGAACGGGATACCGATGTGGAGCGACGGCATACCGTTGGTGAACGGATCGATGCGGCGAAACCAATCGGCTATTTCTGGCGTCAGCGTGTAGGCGAGCGTTTCCATGCCGGGAATGGTGTCCCCCGTCACTCGAACGTTGAAGAAGAGGTAGAAGGGAACGGCAAGGATGTACACCCAAGCGATTGATAGCGTGACGCGGTCAGCAAGCCAACGGTCATCGAAGTAAGCGAAGTAGAAGACCGAAACGTAGCAAACGAACATGAAACCGGCGACGTAAAAGTGGGTTAGGGCCGTAGTGAGCCAGTCGGCCATGAAGGTCTGCTGAACCCAAAGAACGAGGTTTCCCTCCACCGCCCAGATGTACGGGGTCATGTCCAGCCCGGTGCTCGCCATCAACAGTCGATCCACCTGGTCGAGAACATCTTTGGCGTTGTAGATGGCGAAGACGATGAGAATGTGGACCCAGTATCGGCGAAAGAAATCAACGAACGGGGGCAGGGATAACTTCGCCCACGGAGGTTTGAACACGGGAAGAAGAAGGACGCCAAGCGCAAGAGCGCTGATCATCCATGTCAGGTAGACGCTCTGCACGATGTCTCCCTCGGTTTGGGGTCACGGTGTCCCTTCATCAAAGCGTCGTCAACACACCGGACAAGAAGCCGTTTCCTACCATGCTCCGTGAACGTAGGGTTTGCCGCGGTCGGGATCTCGCTTGTTGGCGAGGTCGTAGACACGTTCAAATCGATAGATGCCGCTCGAGCATCCTTGTTGCCACTCAAACGCAAGGGCGTATTTTCCAACGGTGCGGACGGTCGGTTTTTCTGCAGGGAGGGCTTCAATTTGACGACGAAGGGTGCGTGAGGTGTCGTCTTCGTTGCGCATCGGTGAGCACTTAGCACAGGGACAAGCGTGGCGAAGATCGTCGTAGGTGACCGTGTACTGCGTATCGTCAGCGTACGTCAACAGCATGTCTTGCTTGCGACGCTCAAGCTTGGTCAATTTCGGCAGTGTGTCGGTCATGTCCGCACCTCAAACGATCTCGAGTCCGCCGTCAGCGCCGTCGGACAGTTGAGCTTGAATCGCAGCGACGACGCTGGCAAACGCCTTTGCTGAAGCACCGTCGGGTTCGGACACGATTCGATGAACGCCGTCGTCGCCCCCTCGAACAAATCCGGGGTCGAACGGTAGGGCACCGAGGAAGGGCACACCGAATTCTTCAGCCGTCTCCTTTCCTCCACCCTCTTTGAAGATGTCCAGGACCACCGAGAAATGACCCTCGGCGTCTGCGGTTGCGCTCAGGGTTTTACCGCCGGGTGCGGCGATGTTGACCTCGGTGCCCGGAGCGGCGGTGCCGTTGACGGTGAACCCGCTCATGTTCTCAACAACACCCAACACCGGGACCTTCAGCGACTCGGAAAAGGTGATTGATTTGCGGCTGTCGAGCAGCGCAACCTGTTGAGGTGTGGTTACGATGACCATGCCGTCGATGTCCGGAAGGGACTGGGCGACCGTGAGCGGCTCGTCGGACGTACCGGGAGGAAAGTCGATGACGAGGTAGTCGAGCTGACCCCATTCAACGTCCCCAATGAATTGTTGAATGGCCCCGAGTTTGATGGGTCCTCGCCAAACCACGGGCGTGTCCTCGTCTTCCAAGAGGAACGCCATGCTGATCACTTTCACGCCCAGATGCCCCTGTGCGGGGTGAATGCGCTTGTTTTCGACGTGCAGCCTCCGCCCGTCGAGTCCCATCATTTTAGGGACGTTTGGGCCGGTGATGTCAATGTCCAGAATGCCAACCGTGTGACCTTGCTGAGCGAGGGACAGAGCAAGTCCGGTTGAGACGGTGGATTTGCCAACACCGCCCTTGCCGGAAAGCACCATGATCTTGTGTTTGATGTTGCGACCAATCTCCTCCATGGCCATCTTTCGCTTCATTTGTGCGTAGGCCTGCTCCATCTGCTTCTGCTCTTGGGGCGATGGACCCGATGGGGCTTCGCTTGGACCGCCGGGGGTGTTGATGGACACGGGGGAATCCGCCATGCATTCACCATGAAACTGGGCTACTTCAACCCACCCACGGCCCCACGCTGCACAAACGTCAACTCGTTTCCGACCAACGTCGGTCAACCACTGCATGAACGACGAGGAACCCGAGGGCAATTCCAATGGCTTCGGGCAGGGACCACGCCATGCCGCCGTACGCCCACGCCAAACCAACCGCGAGCGGCGCACCNACGACCGTTGACCACCTGAGGACCGCACGGCGCCTGTGGTTCTCATCAAGGCGCGAGAAGGCGACCGTGAAGGGACCGAAGGCGATCACCTGCACGCTGATGAGCACCGCGACCAAACGAAACACTGCATCCATGTCGTTGGCCGCCGCAACGATGTGGAGGACGAAGAGAACCCCGAACATGACGAGGTTGAGAGCCAACCCGCGGATCATGACCCTGCCACTGCGCCGGCCTATGTGAATCCACCACCGACACCCGAGGGTTGTCAGGCACCTCAGCGGTCTCGTGTCGATTCAGCAGCACCGGACGATGTTCCAGGCTCGTGCGCAAGAAGAGCTCTGCCTGCTGGAAACAACCCGACCAGGGCATCCTCACGCAGGCTTCTGAGCAGCGTCGACAGTGCGCCCACGGAGCGATGACCAACACCGCATGCAACGGCGCTGGCGTTTCCACGCTTCAGGCCGACCTGCTCCAGAGCCGCCATCATGACCGCTCCACAGAGCATGTCAATGGAGGTGTTGTGTGTGTAGCCGTCCGTTGATGGTTCTTCGATCGTTGTCATCAAGGCCCAGAAACGGTTGATGAGGTCCTCGAGTTGGTCCTCCGTGAGCAACGGTGCCAACTCGTCAAACATGTTCACAGCATGGCACTCAGCCATGTCCTGTCGAACAATTTCTACGTTGGTCGGCGACCATGGTGGCATGGCAAAACCGTATCGGCATCGTGCCTTGTAGTGCTTGAGGATGATGCGCTTGACGTTGCCCACCTGAACCGGCGTGAGGTGGTGTCGCTCCGCCTCTGCCTTTCGGTTGATGGGACCGAGCAATCCAAAATCGTAGCCGAGTTCACGCACGGCGATGGCCATGAGCGTGAGCATGTCCTGCTCACCTCGGCCTCGCACGCTGGCATCGCTGTGCGAAATCACGTTCTTGGGAAGGTTGAGTGCCTCCATTTCACCGGTGTTCAAGCATCGGCGTGTCGCTTCTTGTTCATCGGTCAGTCGGCGCGTGATGGCGTCGATGAGAAACGCAAGGGTGTGGGCGACGTTTATGCCGTACAACTCCACCACTCGCTGGAAGAGAAGGTAAAACATCGGTTCTCGACGACGTTGGTGTCCACGCTCTCGAGTTGCCCACCGCTGGAAGCGACGTTGCACCTCAGGGGAAAGTCGTCCTCCACGAGCATCGTGTGTGGAGGGCGTGGGGATCGTTCCGGGTGTCCGGCCTTGCGTTCGGTCAACTCGTTCACGAAATCGGTCTTCGCTCACCGTTTCCGAAGCGTCGTGCTCGTTGTCGGCTGGCTGGTGTTCTTCCGCTAAGCCGCACACGTTGCAGGTGATCTCCCCTCGGGTTGCATCTTCGGTCCATTCTTGTTCTTGTTCACAAATTTCACAGTACTTTTTCATTCCATCTTTCCTCCTAACGGCGCTCGCCTTTTGCAAACATGATTTGTTCTTGTTGATATTGTCCTATATCAAGGCATTTCCAAATCGCTGTTTCTGGTGCTTCAGGCGGCGCACCCCACTCCGTAGGTGGGCCGGTTCATAATCTATTTGGCTATCTTGTCGATTTTTGCACCTCGAGTGTGGAGGCGACGTTCAGCCCTTTCAAGGCACCTATGGAGAGAGAGTTAATGTGGGGTGAACCGAACGTTGCGGGCATGAAGATTCTGTTCGTGTGCGTCGGCAACTCGTGCCGTTCCCAAATGGCCGAAGGATTGGCCCGGTCAATGGGCCATGAAGCATCGTCGGCCGGCACCCACCCCGCTGCCTCGGTTGCGCCGCACGCCCTCAAGTTGCTCGAGTCGAGGGGCATTGACACCAGCGATCTCCGGCCGCAATCCATCGACGAGTTCGAACCCGAGTCGTTCGACATGGTCGTTTCGATGGGGTGCGGTGTTCACTGTCCTGCAGTGAGACTGGATCAGGATTGGGCCTTGGAGGACCCTGTGGGTCAGGCCTACGAGGTCTACGAGCAAACGGCCAAGGAAATTGAACGCCGTTTGAAGCTGCTGGACGATCACGTTTCCTGAGCGGGAGGAACGTCCCCGATGCCTTGCAAATCAATGCGGAGGACGCTGACCGTTCGCNTGCCGTTGTCGCCTTGAACCTCCTCGGATTCGCACGAGAGTGTTTCGATGTTCACGGTTTCAGGCAAACCCTGAGCGATGTGGCCGTTGCGCCGGCGGCAGACTTCGGCCACGTCCACAGCTCGGGAGATGGTGGCACCACGAGCCACCAACTGAATCTCTCTGTCCCCGTCTTCCATGGCTTTGACCACGGCTCGAACATAGGCATGGAGAGGTTTTTTTCCGACGAAGATGATGCGGCGGTCGGTCATCGCTATCGGTNTAAGATGGCTTCGGACACCAAATAAACATTGACAGAAAGCANCCACCCTGTTGGCTCGCAGTGGTGCGAGCGCCGGGACTCGAACCCGGGTTCAGGCGTTGGCAACGCCCGGTGATAACCACTACACTACGCTCGCTGGTGGCCGTTCCAAATGGAACGAGTTTAAACCATTGTCGGCCAAGCGAAACGGGTGCGCCCGACCCCTTGAATCAGGCTCATTGCATCCCGAATCGGTCCCCGCCTTCGCCACCGCCCTGCCGCATCAACGACAGGACAGCAACGACCCCCACCAGCAACGCCACACCCACACCTCCGAGCACAGCAGCGCTGATTCCCCCGCCGCTGCCGGAAAGGTCGGTGTCCTCAACCAGCGTGATGGAGGACGACCCCGCGTTGAGTTCGCCGTAGGTATCAAAGGCGCGCAGACCCACCTCGTGGGTTCCCAGCGGTGTCCCCTCTCGAACGGAAAGAACGACGGTGTAGACGCCATCACCGGCCACGGTGTCACCACCGTTGAGACCGTCGTCGTGCATTGCGGCCCATTGCGGGCCGCCGATCGGTGTGTAGACGCCGAGGTTGATTTGAACGCGTTCGACACCGTCAGGGTCCGAAACCTCGACGGTGTAAACGTGGATTTCATCGACGTTCTTGGCGATCGTGGCAGAGGTAAACGTCATTTGCGGTCGGTCGTTGAGAACATGAATCTCAACGGCGACTTCGCTCTCTGATGGGATGTGGTGAGGCCCGAACGTAGGGCTCCCGACCTCGTCGGACGGAGTGAAGATTCGCTGTTGGGCCGATGCACCCAGGGCATCGGTGGCCACGACCAACAAGGACCGATGCCCCGGAGACATCCCCGTTGGCATCTGAACCATGGCCCCCCACGTGCGGCCATCGCCTTCGGTGGTGAAGTTGACGATCGCTCCTCCGTATTCTCTCAAGTCGACTTGAACGCTGGCAACGCCGTGACCGTCGTACGCATCGATGTTGATGACGGCTGATTGTCCTCGCTCGAGTGAGGCTGGCACGATCTCCACGTCCGTGAGACGGGGTGGAAGGTTGGAAACCACAAGCGTTGCGTTGCGGTTTGTCTCAGCGCCAAAACTGTCGGCCGCGAGGACGTTCACATCAACGTCTCCAACCTCAAGTCCGGCAACCACCACAGCTGCCGTGTAGACGTCGTCTCCCACGGACCGATCGCCGTTCAGGCCTCGGTCGTTCAAGGACACCGTGCCAAGACCGATGGACGTTAAGTCAGCATCGACGGAAACGATGTTCCATTCCGAATCCTCAACCACGACCTCGAGATGGGCAAAACCACCTCCTTCCCCAAACGCCAAACCGTCTCGCCATCCCACGCTACCAATGGTGGGGGCGTGATTCTCATCCTCGCTCACGATTTCGGGGGACAGCACGCGCTCGAGAACTTGGGTTTCCTCAAACACCACGCTCTCGTTTTCCGAGCCGAAGGGAAGGGTCAGGGACCGTTCCACGCTTGACAAGAGCCCTCTGAGCGGACCGACCGAAACCATCGTGCCCGATGCCACTCCGGACTCGTCGTCCCCCTCGTAAACGCCGGTCCAAGCCACAACCGTTAGGTTGTGACCGTCTCGCACATCCACGCCGGTTCCACCAACCGTGACGGTGAGCGTAAGGCCTTCTTGGTCCGCCAGACGAAGCCGGTCGTTGGACACCATCGGAACGGGCATCAGGCCCGTCTCTCGTCCCACGGTCAAGTCCCCGAGTCCGTCCACGGATTCAGGTGGCGATGCATTTCGTTGAATTGGACTGCGCTCAGGGAACTCTTCACCTTCAGAGACTTGCGCCCCGGTTTCTCGCCAAACCATGCGAACGGTTCGGTTGTCCCAGTCGGATTGGACAACTTGGTAGTCCCACGTCTCGTTGTGGTTGGCGCCGACCGTCGCCCCGTCGAACAGGTTGCCACCGTTCATACCGGTGATGTTGAACCACGTTTCCTGATGAATGACGTTGACGAGGAACACGTCCCCGGATGCGTTGGCCTGGTCGCCGCTGGTCTCAATGCCCCGGACGATGCCAAACGTGCCCTGCACGTCGCCGGTCAACGTCCCGTCAACGTGCAAATCGTCGATCAGTGTCGTGCCGTTCTCCAACTTTTGGTGGAAATCATAAATCGTGCCGTTCACCTGTGCCGTGGCGTTTTCGTCCTGCTCCGTGTAGCCGAAGGTCCCACCGCCGTAAAGCTCGTTGAGGTGGACAACACGGACGCCGTCCACCCACCGTTCATGGGATGAAAAGCCGTCCAAAGAAATGTCCAATCGGGCGCCGTCGTCGATTTGAACAAGGTCGGCCATCGCTTCAAACTGCGTGTTCTGAAGGACCCGCTCACCGTCGACGTCCACGTACTCAAACAAGAACACCGCAAGTTCACCATCGATGTTGAGCGATGCATCTTCGGTCTCTTCCGAGACGTTCAGCAAGCCGGTGGCTTCCAAGGAAAGATGTTCCCCAACCACACCGTTAACAACCGAGCGGTTGAGGTAGGCGCTCGACACGTTGGCGGTGATGCTCGATACGGTGTCACCGTCGACCAGCGTGGTTTTGAGGTCGCCGAAGCCGCGAGCGTCGAAGACCTGACTGGTCATCACACCGCCCACAACGGTCTCGTTTTTCCAAAGTTGGGTGAGGACAAGATCGAGTTCAGTCGTGCCTTCCTCGGTGCTTTCGACCGTGCGGTACGCTCCGCTCCCCAACTCCCACGAGGAGAGGGTCTCACCCGTGCGTTCCTGCCAGCCTTGACCGGTGAACGCCAAGGAGAAGTTTTGCTCACCTGCCTCCGTGGCGTAGGCTTGGTCAAGTCCCCACGTCGTGGAAAGAAGGACCTCGTGGTCGTCCATCGGTTGGTTCCACTGCCCCACCGTCAGTGCTCGGGAGGATTCAATCTGAAGTCCCGTGGCGTCGTTGTGACCCGTAATGGTGATGGACAGGTCGACGGTATCGCCCCAAGCAAGCGAGGTGTTGAACGTGAGCAACGCTGTGCGCACACCGTTGTCGCTGCCCCAAGCGATCGTGTGAGCAGTGGCAAGCACCGCTCCTTGCCGCTCGTGGTGCATGTCAACCTCGATGACGAAGGTGCCGTTGTCGGAAAACGTGAGTGTGTAAGCGTGCGCTGTATCGGTCGCACCTTCACCCACCCAGTGCGTTGAAATGGACACGGACGGGGGTTCGGTGGCCTTCACGGAAAGCGGAACGAAGGACGAAAGCAGAACGACGACCAGGCACAGCGACAGGCTTCGTTGACGGCCGTTCATGCATCGCTTGGGGCGCGGCTCCCCTTCAAGACTTTGGGAATGCTGTGCCGTTCACAGGTCAAGAACGTAGCCAAACATCAACGGCAGCACGATGCTGGCGTCGCTTTGGATGTTGAATTTGGGCGTGTCGACACCCAACTTTCCCCACGTGATTTTCTCGTTGGGTGGAGCGCCCGAGTAGCCTCCGTACGATGCTGAAGCGTCCGTGATTTGACAAAACCACGACCAGAGCGGAACGTCGCTCTCCCCCAGGTCTTGATGAAGAAGCGGAACGACGCAGATTGGAAAATCTCCGGCAATGCCCCCACCGGATTGGAGAAACGCAAGCGGAACGTCCGTTGAACGATAGAAGGTCATCAGGTCCGTCATGTAGTGGGTGCCGCTCAGCACGACGTCGGGTGAAAGAACGCCCTGCGAGCACCGAGCAGCGAAGATGTTGCCGAGCGTTGAGTCTTCCCAGCCGGGGACGTAGAGCGGGAGGTTTCGTTCCGCTGCGGCGAGCAGCCACGAGTGCTTCGGATCGGACTGGAACGACGTTGCAAGCGACCCAGATGTGAGCAAGCGGTAGAGGTGGAGGTGAGGCAGGAGGCTTTCATCAGCCGCTTGTGCGTCCGTCCAGAGCTTCATGAGTTCCTGTTCAATGACCCGAATGGCCTCTTCCTCGGGGATGCAAACATCCGTCACCCTGTTCAATCGACGTTCAAACAGGTTCGCTTCGTCCTCCGGCGAAAGGTTCTCCGGAGAAGGAATTGAAACATAAGCGTCGTGAGCAACGAGGTTGAACAGGTCCTCCTCGAGGTTTGCACCGGTGCACGAGATGGCCGCAACGTGCCCTGCACGAATCATCTCCGCGAGCGTGCGTCCGATTTCTGCCGTGCTCATGGCTCCGGCCAAGGTGACAAAAACTTGGCCGCCTTCCTCCAAGAATCCATTCAGAGACCGAGCGGCGCGCCCAAGTGTCCCGGCATTGAAGTGCCGGTAGTGCTCGTCGACGAAGGTTCTCACCGACACGTTCAGGCCTCCGAAACAAAGCGCTCCACTCGCTGCTTTCGCACGCAGGTCAACCCGGGCATTCGTTCGATCAGACGGTTGTGGAGGTGGGCTGCGATGCGGTCCGGGTCCGTTTGCCCGCAGGTGAAGCAATCAACGGCAAGCAGCCCTTGGTCGGCGTAGCAGTGCGCTGTGATGTGGCTCTCATCGATGAGCACCACCGCAGCAAAACCGGGCGGGGAAGTGGAGCCGTCGAAGGGAACCATGTGAGCATGAACCTCGGTGGCCGAACTTTCCGCAACGGCCTCTCGCATCAATTCGAACATCCAAGAGTACGACGATTCATCCTTGAAATCNGCATGGACGTANTCGAGCAGAATGTGGGCGCCACGAGAGGGTCTGTCCGTCATGAACCCACCCCTCGTTCGCCCGTCCGATGCATGTTGTTCGTTGAGAAAGGCGTCGGTTGAAAGTTCTCAAAGTACGTCGACGGCGTCGCTGAAGCGGACGTTTCGTGAGCGATCCACCGCCCCTCTTTCCGAGCCAGGACGTGGTTGGCCACGATCTTGCTGGCAAGGCAGGCCGCCGTGAATTGGGTCAGCGGCGTGTCTTTTTGCGCCACGATTTCGTTGATGTCTGCACTGACCACGACAACGTCNGGGTTGGCGAACAGCGCTTCGATGGTTTCAACGGCCTGCCAGTAGTTCAAACCGCCCGGGACAGGTGTGCCGGTCGCAGGAACCAGCGCACCGTCGAGCCCGTCGATGTCCAAGGTAAAGTGGACGGGGCCCGAGAGTTCGCTGATGGTCTCAAGCCACCGATTCCAAACGGACGCACCGGTGTGGGGGTGTTGGGTGTCTCGAGCGAAAAAGGTGGTCAGACGGTCGTCATCACGAATTCGCAAAGCTTCGTCCATGCTGTAGGCGCGCACGCCCGCTTGAAGGACACGCCCAACACCCACGTCGAGGGATCGACTCGCAGCGCACGCATGAGAAAACACCTCGCCATCAAGTTCCTCGCGGAGGTCGGCGTGAGCGTCGAGTTGAACAACGGTCAGCGACCTCAGGTCGCCGTTGACCGCGGGGTGATGGCGAGCGGCGTGCATGAGGGGTGGGAGAATGCCGTGTTCACCGCCCAAAAACAACGGGAACAGATGGCCCGTGTAGAATCCGGANGCGTGNNTGGCGAGTTCATCGAGTTGCCCGCGCAACGTTGGAGCGGTGCCTTCCCAAACCGGTTCTGTGGCCACGTTAACCCCGGCGGGAAGGTCCGNGCCCAANCGGTCGTCGTAGAGTTCAACCTGGCCACTGGCCTCGATGCAGGCNTGAGGTCCATCGCACGCACCGGTTCCGTAGGAGGTCGTCAACTCGTACGCCAGCGGCACAATCGCAACGTCGACCGGCCCGTCCTTGGCGGCCAGCCCAAGAAAAGCCCCCTCAACGAAGTCCTCCGACATGCAGGCCGTCGGAGGTCGTGGCCTTCATCATCCTACCGATGGAAAACAACTCCCGATTTCCGGTCTCAAACCGCTGATTTCATGAAATTGGATGCAACAGTTAATATGGGTCGGTGACCAATAAATAACAACAGCGAGGGATAAAAACACCCCGCTGACCGCCACATGGAGGGAAGAAGATGGGAATGACGCTTGCAGAACTCACCAAGGCCATTCAGCAGCACATCGACCTCGACATGGATGCGGAGGTTGCCCAGGGCATGGCCGAACACGCCCTCGGTTTTTTTGGATTTTACAATCGCATCATCGACAATGCGCTGGAACCCACCGACAGAAACCTGTTCTACATGTTCCAGGATTACGATCTTCTGACCACGGAGTCCGAAGAAACAACGCTGTGGGACGGACGCGAATGGCGCATCCACTACTGGAGGTTCAAACCAGACCTTCGGGAGCGAGTTGAGGCCTACATGCAGCGAAACCTGCAGGAAGACGAAATCGACCCGTTTGCCGACATTTACTCAACCGACGGGCCGAGCATCTGGACGCGCGAAGGAGAAAAGGTCGCCAACCCGAACGCCTTCACCTCGGACTGGTGAACACAATCCATGCAAGTGTTTTTGATTCGCGAGCCGAAGGGCGGCTCATGCGAGTAGCCATCGGTCTGGTTGTTTGCATGCTGTTGGCTGCGGTTCCAACCGCAGCTGCGCAGTACGACCCAACCCAAACGCCCATGTGGCCGGGTGAACCCATCGACAGCCACGTCCACATGACGTGGGCTGCGCTGACCCTTGAAGTGAACGAATGGGCCGATGAAAACCCGGACATTGTCGACTTGACCAGCGCAGGAAAGTCCGAACTCGGCCGAGACCTGTGGGTTGTTCGGCTTTCGGATTGGTCCATGGAGACCAAGGCGAACGGATCGGCGAAGGAAATCATCTACATCGACGGAGGCCATCACGGCAACGAGTACCTCGGTACGGCGCTCGCATGGCTATCTGCAAAGTGGTACATCAACGGATGGAACGACGGCAACGAAGAAGCGATTCAAGTTCTGCAGAACAACGAAGTTCACGTCCTCATCATGCTCAACCCCGACGGCAACGACATCGACACGCGCTGGAACATCAATCAGGTCGATCTGAACCGAAACTACGACCACTATTGGAACACGTGCCCCACCACGCAACCTGGCAGCAGCGCATTCAGCGAGGCGGAAACCGCTGCAAACGCAGCCTACATCGATGCCAACGTGGTGGACGCCGACCTCTACGTGACCATGCACACGGGCGTGTGGATCATTCTCTACCCCTGGGGCAAGTGGCCTGAACAACCGCCCGACTGGGAACTTTTCTGGACCATCCGAGACACCGTTAACGCCGGTATTTCCGACATTCCAATTCAAAACGCAAACCAAGGGCTGTATCCGAACTGCGGCACCAGCCGAGACTACGGGTACGGCCACATGGGCTTCCCAACCTTCACCTTTGAGACGGACGACGAGCAATTCATCCCCGGGAGTTTTGAGAACATCAACGACCGACTGGAAGAAGAAATGGACGTGATGCGCTACCTCATCAACAACGTGTGGTATTGGCGAGCACGTTTGACGGTCCAGTCCATCGCCGTCGCCGACGATCAACTCACCGTGGACGTTGCCAACGAAGGCCAAGCCTCGACGGCCAACGCCAGCCTGGAGTACCGGGCGCCGTCCGGTGAGGTGCTGTGGGCCTCACCGATGTTCGGCGTGAACGCGACCAACACCTCGGTCGTCTCGTTTTCGGCCGACAAAGCAACGTTCAACGGCGACGGTTACTGGAACCTGAACTACCAAAAACGCGTCATCAACGCAGCGATCTGGGTGAACGAGACCGTGGACAACAGCACCTCCGTGGTCGTGCTTGAGGCCGAGGACGGAGGCTTCCTCATCGGCTTCGGGCTGTTCAACCCGGTGGCCGTCATGCTGGGCATCATCGGCGTGGGCGTGCTCGTACGCCGGGACGAAGAGGCGTGGTAAATCCGCTTCAACGCTGCGCCGAGCAACACCGCCCAACGCGCTTTGCTCGTGCAGACGGAAACCTGCGAGGGTTGAAGAAGAGGACATCGCTCGCAACATCGGTGAACCCATGCAAGTGACCATTAGTTCAGGAAACAACATCAACGGAACCCTCATTCTACCGCTCTTCCAAGGCGAAGAAACGCTCCCGGAAATCGTCGAGGGAATCCCGACCTCGCTCAAGAGCCAAGTCAACCGTGTGCTGGCCGATGGAGACTTCAAAGCCAAGGCCAACGCAACGATGACCCTTGTGGGCACCGAAGGCGGTAAAGCCATGCTGGTGGGTCTCGGAAAGGCCGACAAGGCCGATGCCCACGCCTACCGCGAGGCCGGTGCAACGGTCGTTGCATCCTTCAAGAAAGTCCACGGGAGCGAAATGACGGTCCTGTTCCACGATGCCGACCTCGACTGCATGACCTCCTTTGCTGAAGGCATGATGCTGCGTGACTACTCCTACGACCTCTACAAGAAAACCGACGACGATGAGAAGACCGTCTTGTCCGCTCGAATCAACTGCAACGAAGGCGACGCAACGGCGTTGTCAGCGGCCATCGACCGAGCCGCTTCCATCGTCAGCGGCGTCCACCTGTCCCGGGACCTTGGAAACTGCCCGCCCAACGACATGTACCCCATGGCTTTTGCACACAAAGCAGAGCTCTGGGCGGAACAATACGAAAACGTCACCGTGCAGGTCATCGATTACGAAGAGGCCAAGCGAAAGGGCATGGGTGGTCTCGTGGCCGTCGGCATGGGCTCCTCACGCAAACCCTGCATGGTCATCTTCACCCTCAACGGCGATCAGAAAGGTCAACACCCCATGCTGGTCGGCAAAGGCATCACCTTTGACACCGGAGGAATTTCACTCAAACCTGGGGCCAACATGGACGAAATGAAGTACGACATGGGCGGCTCGGCCACCGTCTTCGGTACCATGGAAGCCTTGGCATCCAGCGGCTACCCCAACAAGGTGGTCGGCATCACCTGCATGGCCGAAAACATGCCTGCGGCCAACGCACAACGACCCGGCGACGTCATCACGACCCTCTCTGGGAAGACCATTGAGGTGCTGAACACCGACGCCGAAGGGCGCTTGGTGCTCTCGGACGGATTGTGGAAGGCAGGAACCGACTACGACCCNGAATACATCGTTGACTTCGCNACCCTCACGGGTGCNTGCGTTGTTGCACTCGGCCACGAAGCCACCGGTCTTTGGTCCAACGACGACGATTTCCGAACCCGAATTCACGAGGCTGGAAACGATGTGGGCGAACTTGCATGGCCCATGCCGCTTCTGCCCGCCTTCGAAAAGGAGATGACGGACTCGAAGATCGCCGACACGCGCAACCTTGGAGCGGGTCGATGGGGTGGTGCCAACACCGCCGCTGCGTTCCTGAAGCAGTTTGTACCCAACCGCAGCGACGACGAAGATGCAGAACAAATCACGTGGGCACACATGGACATCGCCGGTACGTACTGGGGCGCCAAGACCAACAAAATGGTGGGCTACGGTGCAACGGGCATCCACGTTCGAACCATGGTTCGACTCATCACCGGCGAGTGAACAAGCCCGCCCGGCAGGCGGCCCTGATGGGCCCGTACGGTAGCGATCACCAACCTCCACCGAGAGCGGTAGCGTTCATCCTCAGGTCAATTGATTAGATTTATATGGTGTTGCGCTTTGGCAACTACATAACCGATGGTTTAGTAGTGATGAACGATGGCCGACGACTGGGAAGAAGACCTGTTGAACAAGCTGGAAGAAATGCTCCGTAACATGGGCATGCCCATCAGCCGAGAACAACTCAAGGGCTTCATGAATCAGTTCAAGGATCAGTTCGACGCTTTGGGTATCAATCCGGAAAAAATCGCCAAGGGCGAGGTGAATTTCAACTTCGACATCTCCGACCTGTCAAAACTCTTCAACGCAGGTAGCTCCATGGAAGACGTGCTGAAAAACCTCGGCATGGACATCCGTGTGGACGCAGCCCCGGTTGAAATTGACCCGTCTGCGTTGGAAGAAAGCGACGATCCGACGCTCAAACTCCCTGCCGAGGACGTCTACCTCAACGGGTGGAACATGTCGGTGACGCTTGATTTCGCACTCAAAGGCGACATCGAAACCGAACAGCTTGAGATTGAACTCGTGAAAAACGGGTCACAGATTGAGATTCTCCGCACGACTCAACCCAAACCCTTGGCGCTGGTTGAGTTGCCCCATCCCTGCGACGACGTGGTGGACTGGACATTGAACAACGGCATTCTCGACATCACCCTGAAACTGACGCCGCAAGGAAAGGCGCTGGAGACGGGCGATGACGACACCCTCCCTGCCCCCGGGGAGGTCAGCATCGACCTCGGAGACGACGACGATGAAGAAGACGACGGTGGCATCCCTATATTTTGAAGGACGTGAAAACTATGAGCAAAGTGATTGGAATTGACCTTGGAACAACAAACAGCTGCGTGGCCACCATCGAAAACGGTGAACCCGTGGTGATCCCGAACGCCGAAGGCGCGCGAACCACGCCCTCCGTGGTAGCGTTCGCCAAAGACGGCGGGGAACGATTGATCGGTGTCACGGCCAAGCGACAGGCCGTCACAAACGCTGACCGAACCATGATCTCGGTCAAGCGCCACATGGGTACCAAGTGGACCACGGACGTGGACGACACCACCTACACGCCCCAGGAAGTCTCAGCGTTCGTCCTCCAGAAGTTGAAGGCGGATGCTGAGGCGTACCTTGGACACGAGGTCAAGCAAGCCGTCATCACCTGTCCTGCGTACTTTACGGACGCTCAGCGCAAGGCCACCAAGGACGCTGGCCGAATCGCCGGTTTGGACGTGCTGCGAATCATCAACGAACCGACCGCTGCGGCGCTCGCCTACGGCGTTGACAAAACGCAGGACCAGACCATCCTCGTTTACGATTTGGGCGGCGGGACGTTCGACGTTTCCGTGCTCGAGATTTACGAAGTGGACGGCCAGCCTCAAATCGAAGTGAAGGCCACGGCTGGGAACAACAAACTCGGTGGCGATGATTTCGACGACAAGGTCATCGATTGGATGGTGAGCGAATTCAAGAAGGAAACCGGCATTGACCTGTCCAAGGACAAGCAAGCCATGTCTCGGTTGAAGGAAGCGGCCGAGAAAGCCAAAATCGAGTTGTCGGGAACCCAACAGACCCAAGTCAACCTCCCGTTCATTTCCATGGCCGACGGTCAGCCCGTGCACATGGACCTCTCCCTCACCAGAGCGAAGTTTGAGGACCTGATCGCCAAACTGATCGAGAAAACGATGGTGCCCACCCGACAAGCGATGAAGGACGCCGGCCTGAAGAAGGGCGACGTTGACAAGGTGATTCTGGTCGGCGGCTCCACACGAGTTCCGGCGGTCCAGGAAGCCGTTGAAAAGGAAGCCGGCAAGCCACCCTACAAAGGCATCAANCCCGACGAAGCCGTCGCCATGGGGGCGGCACTCCAGGCCGGCATCATTGCCGGTGATGAAGGCGTATCCGATGTTCTTCTGCTCGACGTGACCCCGCTCACCCTCGGCATCGAAACCCTGGGCGGCGTGATGACCACCATGATCGAGCGAAACACCACCATTCCCGCTCGACGCTCGGAGATTTACTCCACCGCTTCCGACAACCAACCCGCTGTGGAAATCCACGTGTTGCAGGGCGAACGTGAATTTGCCAAAGACAACGTGACCCTCGGACAGTTCCAGCTCGTCGGCATCCCGCCAGCACCTCGCGGTGTTCCTCAAATCGAGGTGACGTTCGACATCGACGCCAACGGCATCGTTGACGTGAGCGCAAAAGACATGGGCACAGGGAAGGAACAATCCATCAAGATCGAATCCGCAACCTCGTTGAGCGAAGACGAAATTCAAGAGAAAATCGCCGAAGCAGAGAAGTTCGCTGAGGAAGATCAGCGACGCAAAGCAAAGGTTGAGCTGCGAAACATGGCCGACCAAGTCGTCTACCAGACCCGTCGCACGCTTGAAGAGTCGGCTGACAAGTTGGACGACAGCGATGTCGACCCCGTGAAGGCCCACCTTGACGACCTGGAGAAAATGGTTCAGGACGATGACGGCAAACCCATTGACATCGACGCCATGGACGACGCCGCCATCCAGGCCAAGGTCAAGGAAATCGAAGAGGCCATGCACGGCGTGTCCACCAAACTCTACGAGGCTGCAGCCGCCGAAATGGCTCAGCAAGAAGGCAGCGAAGACGGCGAGATCAGCGTCGAGGACGATGTTGTTGATGCTGACTTCGAAGTTGTGGAAGACGAGGACTGAGTGCGAGGCTGAACCCCGCTGAGCGCTTGGCTTATTGGGAAGCGTTCGGTGGCACGGTCATGAGCGAAGTCCCCATCCTCAAGGAGACGACGCGAACGACGGGGCGTGAAGCGCTTCGCAACAACATCACGGCCGCAATGGCGCTCGCCGGCGCCGTCAGGACCACCCTCGGTCCTTTGGGCCAGGACAAGCTGCTGATCGACGACGAAGGACGAACGATGGTCACCAACGACGGTGTCACCGTCCTCGAGTCCGCAAAGGTCGAGCACCCCGTGGCAAGGATGCTCATCAACGCCTCAACGACCCAGGACCGTATTGCACGGGACGGCACCACGAGTGCGGTTTTACTGGCCGCTGAACTGTTGCAGAACGCTTGGGAACTGGTGCTTCAAGGGATTCACCCATCCGCCATCGCACGTGGTTACCGCCACGCTGAAGAGGCATGCCGAGACCATTTCAAGGTCCTGACCGTTCAAGCCACGGACGCTCAGATGCATGCCGCAGCCACCACCTCGCTGTCCGGAAAAATTCACACCGCGATGCAGACCCATCTTGCTGAACTGGCGATACGTGCAGCCCAAGCCGTTGTCCACGAGGGACCCGACGGGCCACAGGCCGACCCGACCCGAGTGAAAACACTGACACAGACCGGTGGGAGCATGACCGATTCGTCGCTGGTGACCGGTCTGGTTCTTGGAAAAAAGCGAGTGTCCGACCGGATGCCAAAGCACATAGGGTCAGGAAAAGTTGCGCTGGTTGACGGCGGATTGGAGCGCCGTGAGATGATGAGCAACCTCAAACTCAACCTGACCGACCCCAGCGTTTTGGAAAGTTTTCGCCAGCGAGAAAAGACGATGCTTCTGGACCAAATTGAGCACCTCAAAGCGCTGGGCGTCACCCTGTTAGCGTGCAAAGAGGGCATCGACGACGACGTGCATTCGGCCCTCACGGATGCTGGCATTCAGGCCTATCGACGCGTTGCACGCTCCGATCTTGACTTGCTGGCACGAGGCACGAGCGCGACGCTGAACAACGACATCAAAAGCCTCACGTCCAACGATTTGGGGGTGTTCATCAGCAGCACCAACGAGCGGTGGAACGGCGTCATGCACTGGATTGTGGAAACCGAGGAAGGTGGAGCCACGTTCATTGCGAAAGGTTCCACCAACGAAACCGTTGGGGAGGTGGAGCGATGCTTTGCCGACGCCCTCGGCGTGGCGTGCCAACTTCTTGAAGAACCCCTCTTGCTGGCCGGTGGCGGAGCGACACAAATCGCTCTTGCACGACACCTTCGTCGCTTCGCAGAACGATTCGCCGGGCGTGAACAGCTGGCGATCGAAGCCTTCGCAGATGCGCTGGAAATCATTCCCCGCACCCTCGCTCAAAACGCTGGCCTCGACCCGCTCGATTCCCTGCTGCAAACGGTGGCCAAGCAGACCACCACCGGCGGTACCGTCGGCCATCGCATCGGCCTCAATGTGGACAAAAAAGCACCCTCCGACATGGTGGACGACGGCGTTGTGGAACCGCTTCGAATCACTCGTCAGGTTCTTGCAGGGGCAACAGAGGCGGCGTTGTCCGTTTTACGCATTGACGATGTGTTGTGGGCGAAGCAAGACCCGACGGAACCCGACCTACCCGACGAAGATTGAAAACGCCCGCAGCCCAAAACCTGTGTTATAAATACAGGTGGACAGAGGGAGGATGGTGCCCGAAGCATCTGAAACACCGGTCGGCATCGACGACATCGCCATTCATTTTCCTCGTCTCTACATGGACATGAAGGACTTCGCAGACCTCCGCGGTGCGGATTACGGAAAACTCAGCAAAGGCCTCGGACTCGAGGCCATGGCCATTCCTGATGTCCACGAAGACACGGCAACCATGGGCGCCATGGCGGTCATGCAACTGATCGACCGAAACGGCATCGACCCGAGAACCATCGGGCGAATGTACCTCGGCACCGAGTCCGCTCTCGATGGGGCCAAACCGACGGCCACTTACATCGTTGACATGTTGACCCAACGGTACGCTGAACGATTTGGCGAAGACTGCTTCCAAACGTGCGACGTGGTCGACATGACGTTTGCGTGCATCGGTGCCGTTGACGCCCTTCACACCACGCTGGATTGGGTCGCACGCTCCAACGAAAACGATGAACGGCTCGGCATCGTCATTTTTTCGGACAACGCCAAGTACGCTCTGGAATCCTCTGGAGAATACACGCAAGGTGCCGGTGGCGGTGCCCTCCTGATTCGCCGCAATCCTCGGTTGCTGGAAATCCCCGACTGCATTGGTGTTTCGACGACGCCGGTCCATGACTTCTTCAAACCGCGCCGAGAAGTCTCCATTCGGTCGGTGATCTCCAACGTGATGCAGCTGGCTCAAGAAGCCGGCCAGACGCTGAAGAAAGGCCTCGTTGAACGCATGATTCGACACCTTCCCAAATCAACGGTGCGGAAACTCGGAATCTTTGCCCACGGTGAAGAAAAAGTCAGCGTCCACCGAGACGATCCCGTGTTCGACGGGCAATTCTCAAACATGTGCTATCAGAACGCCGTTCGTCAAGCCTTCTTTGATTTCTCAAACAAGGCTGAACGAGCAGGGCGAATCAAACCGGGAACGGACAAACCGTTCACCGAACAGTGGTCTCGCATCATCATGCACTTGCCCTACGCCTACCAAGCCAAGCGCATGTTCCCCGATGTGTTCCGCCACGACCGTGAGCACACCGACATGTGGAACGACGTTGTCGAAGCCATCGGTCCAATGCCATCGCAACCCGAAAGCACGGACGCCGATGCTCTCAATGCGTGGGAAAGGGAGAAGGACGCCTACCGCCGACTCATTTCGAAGACCCCGCAGTACACCGAGTTCCACGCCAGCCGCATCGAAAAGGGACAGCGTGCCAGCAGCCTGATTGGAAACCAATACACCGGTTCCATCTTCCTTGCCCTGATGTCCACGTTCGAGTCCGACCTGGAAGACAACAGCAACCTCGACAACGCCATGTTCGGCATGTGCGGCTACGGCTCGGGAGCGAAAGCAAAGGTGTTCGAAGGGAAGGTCAGTCCGCGATGGCGAGAGGTCGTTGCTTCCTGGCATCTGTTTGAACGCCTTGCAGGTCGCATGGCCATCGACCACATCACCTACGAAAACCTCCACAAGGGCACGCAGGACAACAGCGTGATCGAGCCCAGAGGAGAATTCGCACTCGTCGACATTGGCGAAGAGGGCGTGGATGAGGGTGCTCGACGCTACCGTTGGATCAAGGCTTGAACCTCAAAAGTCCAAGACGACTTTCCCGCAGTTGCCTTCGATGGCGAGGGGCACCGCCCGGTCGAACGCATCGATTCCCATGCGGTGGGTGATGATTTTGTCCACCGCAATGGCGCCCGCCTCCAACAGTTCATGCATGGTGTCCCATGTTGACCACATTTTACGGCCGTTGATTCCTTTGACGTGCAGGTATCGGAAAACGACCTCGTTCATCGGCACCTCCGCCGTCCCCTCGCCGTACACCGAGAGCACGTTCACGTACCCGCCCATGCGGGTCGAGTGAATGGCGTTGGACAGGGCGGACGCCGCCCCTGAAAATTCGCAACTGTTGTCCACGCCACGTCCCTCGGTTGCAGCCAAAATACACGCGACCACATCGTCGTTTTTCCCCAGAACGAGGTCGGCGCCGAGGTCCTTTGCGAGATCCATTCTGTAGGTGTTGTCCCAGTCCACAGCAACGACCATGCTGGCGCCCATGGCTTTGGCCGCGTTCACGGCGAACAAGCCGATCGGTCCCAGCCCGTGAACGGCCACCGTGGCTCCGTCCACGGGACCACCCGTGANGGTGTGAATGGCGTTGCCCAACGGGTCCTGAATGCATGCATGGTTCGGTTCAACGCCTGCTGGTACGTGCCGAGCGTTGGTGGCGGGCACCACGAAATACGGCGCAAAGGCACCGTGGCTGTGAACCCCAAAGATGGAGCCGTTTTCGCAAACGTGCGCATTGCCTTCATCGCACCGAGGACAGGCCCAACACGCGAGGTGACATTCGACGGCGATGAAGTCGCCNACGGCATGGGAATCAACACCCTCACCCAACGCCACCACGTGCCCGCTGGTTTCATGACCCGTGACGGTGCCCAGGGGCACGTTTTCACGACTCCAAGCGTCCCATTTCCAGATGTGGATGTCCGTGCCGCAAACGGACGTGGATTTGGTTCGAATGAGAACCTCTCCCGGGCCCGGGGACGGGACCGAGTGCTCCTCTTGCGTGAATCCTCCAACCTCGCTGCGAGTTTTGGTCCACGCCGTCATGCTTGTTGGTATGGATGACACGGTCCGCCCTCGAATGAATGTCCGTGAGGCACCTTTTCATCCTTCGCTCACAACGATTTGCCGAGGGATTCGGTGCATCTTCGGTAGGTTGATTAGGTAGGCGCGACGGCCTCAAAGCCCGTTGATGGTGCAATGAAGTACGTCGTGGTCAGCGGGGGAGTCCTCTCAGGACTCGGAAAAGGCGTGACGGCCAGCAGCATCGGCGTCCTGCTCAAAGCCGCCGGACTGCGGGTTACCTCGATCAAAATTGACCCCTACCTCAACAGCGACGCCGGCACCATGTCCCCGTTTGAGCACGGCGAGGTGTTTGTGCTCGACGACGGCGGTGAGGTTGACCTCGACCTTGGAAATTACGAGCGTTTCCTCGACATCAACCTCTCAAAGGACAACAACCTCACGACGGGCAAAGTCTACTCGAAGGTCCTGGAAGCCGAACGTCGCGGCGACTACCTCGGAAAAACCGTACAGGTCATCCCCCACATCACGGACGCTGTCCAAGATTGGATCGAAGACGTGGCCGCTCGTCCAGCCGACGGCAGCGGCGATACGCCTGACGCCTGCATCATCGAACTTGGTGGAACGGTCGGCGACATTGAATCGGCACCCTACGTGGAAGCCTTGCGTCAATTCCAATTCAGGGTCGGCCGAGAGAACGTCACCTTCGTTCACGTGTCCCTCGTGCCCGTGCTCGGTCCGGTTGGTGAACAAAAGACGAAGCCAACCCAGCATACCGTGAAGGAACTACGCGGCCTGGGCATCACGCCGGACATCCTGGTCTGCCGCTCTTCAGCACCGCTCAACGACGAAACTCGAAACAAGCTCGCAGCCTTCTGCCACGTCCAGCCCGAAGCGGTGATGTCAACGCACGACGTGCCCAACATCTACCACGTGCCCCTCATGCTTCAGANACAGGGCCTCTGCGAAATCCTCGGGGTTGACTGTTCGGCCACCAACCTTCTGGAAGAATGGCGAGCAATGGCCCACCACCTGGACACGCTCACCAAGGAAGTGCACATCGCCATGGTGGGGAAGTACACGGACCTCTCCGATGCCTACCTTTCGGTCATCAAGAGCCTACAACACGCAGCGATGGCCGTTGACCGGAAGCTGGTGATTGATTGGATTGAAGCCAGCCACCTCGAGCACGGATGGGATCCGGAGGAACACACCGCTGCTTGGACCATGCTCAAGGCTGCCGACGGCGTGCTGGTCCCCGGAGGTTTTGGCGACCGAGGCATCGAAGGGAAGATCCTCGCTGCGCAACACGCCAGAACCAACAAGGTTCCATACCTCGGGATTTGCCTCGGCTTGCAGATTGCCACCATTGAGTTTTGTCGCAACGTGTTGGGGATGGAAGGCGCCAACTCCACGGAGTTCGAAGACAACCCCGAGCACGCCGCCGTCGTGTTCATGCCGGAGATTTCCAAAACACATCTGGGCGGCACGATGCGTTTGGGCAGCAGACCCACGCTTTGGCAACACGAGGGTTCAACGATCCGTGAACTCTACGGCCCGGGCGATGCGGTCGATGAGCGCCATCGCCACCGATACGAGGTCAATCCGGACCTTATCCACAGCATCGAGTCGGAAGGGCTCGTGTTCGTTGGCAAAGACGAGTCCGGCCAGCGCTGTGAAATCTTTGAGCTCAACGACCACCCGTACTACGTCGGCGTTCAGTTCCACCCGGAATTCAAATCCCGTCCAGGCAGGCCCAGCCCTCCATTTTTGGGGTTGCTCAAGGCAGCCTCAGGTCAACTCAACCGCTGAGCCAACACCGGTTGNATCAAATCACGACCGGCTTGGTCCCCAACGGGTCAAACTTCAAAGCACGCCGGACAAGTACGAGGCATGGGCATTTCACCCAGGGTTGTGAGCGGCGCATCCGTGGTGCTCGCTGGGTTGTGGTTCCTCGCCATACCGAGCATGGTGGCCTGTGAAGACATGCAAACGGGTGAAGTCCTCTCCGGCTGTGTGGAGGTCGTGACGCCGCTGGTGACGTATTTTTGTGCCACGCCCCCGCTGGTCTTGGCCGTTCTTCTTCACACGATGAGGTACGGTGAACAATCGGCCGTTAACTTCCTCCCGATTCCCAACGATGAGGAGGGGCGTGCGGTGCTCTCTGCGGACGCACCTGCGACAAAGGAGCAGATGCCTCCCGTGGCCTACGCCAAGTGGGGGATGGTTATCGGTGGGGTATCAATGGCCGGTGCCTACGCCATCACGTTCGTTGTCGGGGTTTTTGCTGCCGTCCCGCTGCTCATCATGGCCGCATTGTCGTTTGGTTCGACCGGCGATCCCAATGTTGATTGGCTTGTGAACATCTTCGACGTGTCGTTTCTGGTGATGCGAATCGGGTTTTGGCTGTTCGCAGCATCGGCCATCACCACGTTCGTTCTCGAGCGGAACGATACGGNACCAAGCGGTGGGCGCAAACCGAAGAAAATCGTAGCGCCTTGCCCGTCGTGTGGATCAAAACTCAAGTTTCCTTCCAACTACAGCGGGCAGATTCAGTGCCCGAGTTGCGAGCACGTGTTTGTTGTGAGCGAAGGCTGAACATCTCAGATCCGTTCGCCCAGCCAAGCCTCAACCAGGCCCGGCAAAAGCGCGCCGGCGTTCCCGAGATGAACCTCATCAAAAGCGTCGACGTTCACGGGGGCATCGGCGTTCACCAGCACCGTGTGCGCTCCGTTTGCTCGAGCGATGCGCACCAAATCCGCCGCAGGGTAAACGTGGCCTGAGCTTCCGACGACGACGAACACATCGCATGCATCCACCGTGCGGTAAATCGTGTCCATGTGCAGGGGTGTTTCACCGAACCAAACGATGTCAGGTCGAAGACGCTGGGGGATTGCGCAACACGAGCAGGTCAGGAAGGTGTCCTCGAGGTCGCTGGACTCCATGCGATGTTCGCTCCGACCGCTGGACTCGCAGCGCAGCGTGACCAGTTGTCCGTGCATGTGAATCACCTGCGCGCTCCCACCTCGCTCGTGCAGATCGTCCACGTTCTGAGTGATGAGCGTCAAGTCCTCCATTCCTTCTGCCAATCGAGCCAAAGCCCGGTGTGCTGGATTTGGCTCGACCTCGAGGAGTTGTCGCCTTCGAGCCTGATAGAAACGCCAAACGACATCGGGATTTTGCTGCCACGCGTGAGGCGTAGCAACGTCCTCAACGCGGTGATTTTCCCACAAACCGTCGTTGTCTCGGAAGGTTCGAATGCCCGATTCAGCGGAGGCCCCTGCACCGGTCAAGACAACCACAGCGCTGCCCTTCATGGCGCGTGAGTAGATTGACGCTTTATGAATCAACAAGACACGATCATGCTGCTGTTTTTTCACACAATCGGCGCGTCAACGACCGGTGATGGTCAGAGCTCCGCCACGCGAATCAGGCGTGTGGTTCGAAAGCCTTGAAGGATTTTGATGAATCGTTTTTTCTGAAATTCAGCGTCCAGGTCGTCGTCGCCGGTGTCGATACGAACCGCCTCGAGGCCGATGAGTTTNGACGGCGTGGCGATTCCGAGAATGTTACCGTGGCCGATCAGGCGTAAAACATCGGGTGAAAGTTGCAGGTTGCCGCGACCGATGAGGAAGCCTTGACCTCCCATTGGGGAAAGCAACAGAAGGAGAGGGCGTTGTTCACCGTCGTCAAGATGAGCACCGATCACGTCGAGGAGGCGGGCTTCGTTGAGGTCGGTGTGAACCGTCTGCCCGTGCTGGACATCAATGCCCAGCAGGGTGAGGTCAAGGTTGAGGTGCTCGCCCATTCGTCGCAATGTGCCTCCGCTTCCCCAAACGACCATCAGGTCGGGCTCGTCCTCCAACAACGTGGCCACGTGATGCGCGAGCCCCTCGATGGTGTCCTCCTCGCTGACCCGCTCGACCTGCTCCTTCGCACCCTGCATGAATCGGGGCGACGACGGAGTCCATGCCTCGCCGTACATGCGGACCTTCCATTCCCCTTTCGCGTAGACCGTCTCGTCCAAGTCCATCACCTCGGTGATCGCCGTGCGAAGGTCCCCGATGGCAAAGGACAGGACCACCTCAGCGGCTGCTTTGGGCGTCGTTGCGAAGCAACCAGAGTGCATTTTCACACCGCCCGGAACACCGATGACAGCGGTCTTCTTTGCCTCCGCTCCTGCAGCCTCAAGAGCGTTCACGATGTCGCGAGTGGTGCCGTCACCCCCTGCGTAAACGATGGCCTCAACCCCTGATTCGAGAAGATCGCCCACCAGTCGTGTCGTGTCCTCGGGCGTCGTGGTCGACGGCGTCGACCCTACAGATCGAACGGACACGGGTGAATCTGCATCGAGTTCAGGCACCCATGCGCCGCCCATCCTGCCCTCCCAAACGACGAGTTCAAGACGAACGTTGGTACGATTTAACGAGGAAGCGACCAAGGTAAAGAGGTGGGAAAGGCACTGTGCCATGCGAGGGCCTGCACGGTCTTCTGCTCCAGCAGCTCGGGCTTCCGCTGCCCGTCCATCGCTGCCTTTGAAGCCCAATTTCCCACCCAATCCTGCGTCGGGGTTGACAACGAGGCCGAGGCGCATGGCCGATGCTGTGGTTTCTCCCTCAAATAGGCCTGCTTCTCGGATGCTCCGNATGCGGAGACACCGACGGACCCCAGCGTTGATGAGGCGTTGCGCTCAGTGGGCCACCATGCGGGGGCCACCTACCGACAAGCCAAACCTCGACGACGTGCTCGCACGGGATTTTGCAGAATTAAAAATCGGCGAAGAGAACATAAACGTCGAGCCAACGAAAACACCCGCCACCCAACCGACGCAAGGGTCAACCGTTCCCCAAGTCTACAACCAGCGAATTGACGCCATCGAAGATCGAACATCCATCAAGGTCAGGGCACCCCAAGCGAAGTCTGTTAAGATCGACGATGCGGAAAATCAACCCAAACCATCGGTGTTGAAATCCCCCCCCGCCGAACCCGGAGACGATTTCGATGTTGAATGGTAGAACCAGCACGATGTTGACGGGTAAAACCACGGGATTCATAGCGATGGTTCAACCCCGAATGCATTGAGGAGGTGCGCCGCCATGAGCATGATTCACGTCACACTGCCCGATGGAACGGTCAACGAATACGCTGCCGGCATCACTTGCAGCGAGGTCGTCACCGACGCCTTGGGAAAAAAACACGGCTGCATTGCGGCAAAGGTCAACGGTGCTGAACGGGACCTGATGACCGTTCTCGATGGACCCTGCGACGTCGAAGGCATTCCTGCAGCGTCCGACGAAGGGATGCACATTCTTCGCCACTCAGCAGCGCACCTGCTGGCTCAGGCCGTGATGGAACTCTACCCCGGTGCGCTGCCGACCATCGGTCCAGCCATCGACCGAGGATTCTACTACGACTTTGCCATGGAACCCATCGCACAGAGCGACCTGAAAGCCATCGAAAAGAAAATGCACGAACTGGCTCGTCGAAATTTGCCGGTTGAACGCGTTGAACTTGACCCAACCTCGCTGAGGGAACACTTCGAGTCAAATCCGTACAAATTGGAAATCATCGACGACAAGCTGGAAGCGGGCGACGGTTCGACCATCTACAAGCAAGGCGACTGGTACGACCTGTGCCTCGGACCGCACGTCCCCAGCACGTCCAAACTCATGTTCGTGCGCCTGACGTCGGTGTCAACCGCTTACTGGCGAGGAGATCAGGACAGGGAACAACTGGTTCGCATCTACGGTCTGGTTGAACCGACAAAGGAGGCGCTCAAGGCAACACTGACCCGTCTCGAGGAAGCCAAAAAGCGAGATCATCGAAAGCTCGGCAAGGATTTGCAACTGTTCCACATCGACGAGGAAGTGGGTCAGGGGCTTATTTTGTGGACGCCTCGAGGCGCCATCCTGCGCCAGGAACTGCAAGATTTCATTTCGCACCACCTCCGCAGGCAAGGGTATTCTCAAGTCTTTACACCGCACATTGGGAAGTTGGACCTCTACCGAACCTCAGGTCACTTCCCCTACTACCAAGACTCGCAGTATCCGCCGCTGGTCGAGCGCGACCTGATGAACAAACTGGCCGACGAAGGGTGCAGTTGCGGTGATCTTTCGAACATGATGAAATCGGGAGAAATCGATGGGTACATGCTCAAGCCGATGAATTGCCCGCACCACGTCAAAATCTACGCAAGCCAAGCGCGCTCCTATCGAAACCTACCGCTTCGACTGGCCGAGTTCGGCACCGTCTACCGATGGGAACAATCCGGCGAAATCTCAGGGTTGACTCGCGTCCGTGGATTCACCCAAGACGATGCTCACCTCTTCGTGACCGAAGACCAGTTGGCGGACGAGGTGTTGGGCTGCATCGAACTTGTGCAAATCATCTTCGACAAACTCGGAATGGAGGAGTACCGTGTTCGCGTTGGATTGAGAGACCCCGACTCAACGAAGTACGTGGGCGACCCGAAACGTTGGGACAAGGCCGAAGACGCTTGCCGTGCGGCCGCAGAGTCTCTGGGTGTCCCGTGGTCCGAAGAGGAGGGTGAAGCGGCGTTTTACGGGCCGAAAATTGACTTTGTTGTCAAAGACGTCATCGGGCGAGAGTGGCAGCTCGGTACCGTCCAGGTGGACTACAATCTGCCCGAACGTTTTGACCTAACCTACAAGGGCAGCGACGGTGAACTCCACCGGCCCGTAATGATTCATCGCGCCCCGTTTGGTTCCATGGAACGCTTTTGCGGCGTGCTCATCGAACATTTCGCCGGTCGATTCCCCACCTGGCTGACGCCCACGCAGTGCCACGTCATCACGATCCGAGAAGAGCACAAGGCCTACGCAGCCAAGGTGGCCGAGGCTCTTCGGGCCGCCGGTGTACGAGTCGATGTTGACGACTCGGACAACAACATCATGAAGAAAATTCGAAACCACCGAAAACTGCAACCGGCTTACCTCGTGATTCTGGGCGATGAAGAGAGTCAAAACAACACGGTCAGCCTCCGAGCGAGAAACGGAGACCAAGTCGCCGGCGTTCCACTGGACGATTTTGTAGCAAACCTCGTGAACGAAATCAGCGAGAAAATCAGTCAGCCTGCGTTGGTCCCGCCCTCCGCTGAGTGATGAACATGGCCCCCCAACCAATCGTCATCCACGAGTATTCTCTGGACATGGTCGGACCGCTTTTCTTGGCGTTTTTGGCGGCTGCCTTTTTTTGGAGAAACGTCGTACCAAGGCAACTCCGAGGTCTTCAGGTCGCCTTCCCGACCGGGTCGAAGACCTACGAAGTCCACCGAGTGACGACGACGATCGAAGACGTGCGTCAACTGCTTGCCCGAAAAGGAACACGATTCGGCGTCGTATCGTATCTGATGGCGCTCACGGGGAGTCTGATTCTTTTGTTTGAGTTCCTGAACTATCGAGGTGGGGGTTCTGCGGGCTATCACGCTGCATCGGTCCAGTTCGCGCTCGTGCTCATCGTCCTGCCCGCCGTCGTATCAAGCGGGACCTCCTTGGGGGCGCAAGCCATTCGCCCGCTCGGTGTCGACCGTGCTTCGCTTCAAAGCAATTCAGCACTCCGAAACGCTTCCTACGTTGCGCTAACGATTGCGTGGCTCCTGCTGGCTCTTGGCGTGGGCGGTATGCTCGTTGCACGGGACGTCTCAACAACCACGCTGTACAGCACGGTCGCCCTTGTCGCGTTCAGTCCCGCCATTTTGGCCTACGGACGCATCCTCGGCTCCTCGTGGCATGCTTTGAAGCAATCCTCGGAAAAAATCGCCAAAGGCCAGGCATCGCCCTTTCACAATCACACCCCCAACGCACGGCAGCAATTTGTCGCTCAAGTCGTCCATTTCAACCTCATCGCCATGCCGTTTGTTGCTGCGAACACGTTGATTTCGCTGGTGTTACTTGCCTACAACCCCGAGATGTTTGTCCATTCCGAACGCGTTCTGAATCTCCCCGAGTATCGGGTTCAGTCCACCTACATGGAGGAGGGCGGCTTGCTGGGTTTTGGTTTGATTGAACTTTTCTCACACATCCCGCAATCGGGCATTCGGGTGCCCATCGTCACCACCCTGCTGCTGTTTCTGCTCCTCAACGTCGCCGCCATCGGCTTCTTGTTCGTGTACGAAGTTGCTCGCATCCTGTTCCTTGATATTCAAGACGTGTCGGGGTGGGGCGGCATTCGCCTCGCAGACAGCCGACTGCTTCGTGCCGAACCCATCCAGCAGGCCAACGTGCTGAACTTTTGCTTCACGGGCTTTGCGGGTCAATCCATGTTGCTCCTCGCGCTGGCCATGATCACGTTTTGGGACTCAAGCTTCCTGCCCCAAGGTGCGCAGTGCGGTGAATGGGAGGCCGATGTTTGCGCTGTTTTGGAAAAAGACATGCTGGAGCAATTGACGTGGATGTTGGCTTCCGGCGGCCAGGTGGCGTTCCTCATCGTCTGGGCGTTCTCAAGGTCGAGGTCGGCACAACTGGACGAAATCACGTTCGATGCTTCGATGGACGAGGATCGGACTCGCTTGCGCGGCTTGAGCGACATGATCTACCTCAAGCAACGAACCACGTCCAACCTGCTGAGCACTGACGATTGGGACACCGCCATCGATCGATTTGAGACCGCAACGCTCGGCCGTGAGGCCACGCTGGTTGGACTTGACATGATCCGCTCAACCCAAGCGAAAATGATGTTCCATGTTGCTTTGGGTCGATGGGACGAAGCGGAAGAACTTGCGGTGGATTTGCTGGCCCTGCAGGGCGGTCGAGATGCACAAACGGCTCGCCTGGTGTTGTGCGCAGCAAGTCTGGCGCAACGGGACCATCGCGAAGCCGTTCCTCGACTGGCACTGCTGAACAACAGCGACATCGAGGCCGTGCGGTTGAGGTGGGCAGCAAGCGTGCTGAGCGGGCGTGTCCACCTCGATCAGGAAGCCAGGTCGATGCTGAGCGTGGACCCGCTGAGAAAGGACAACATCCGAATGTTGCAACAGTTCATCAACGCAGAAACCACGCTTCGACAAACGCCCATCGCACAGCCTGCTCAACGAACCATGTACCTCGGGGAAATCGCCCGCTTGCGGATGATGGGAAGGAGCGAGGAGGCCCTCAACCACCTTGAACGCACCATGGAGGCCATGGATGACGACGTCTGGGTGCAGGGTTCGTTGGTCGCAGCGCTGTTGAACCACGACGAGGGTCGCTACCTCACGGCCATCAACGCCGTGAACCAACTCGCCAAAGACAACCCTCGACACCCGCACGTTCGAGCAGTGGTGCATCAGCTTTCGCTGGAAGGGAAAGCAAAACGACTCACCTCCGAACCGTCCAAACTTCACTGGTTGGTGGAAAACGAAACCGATTGGGCAGCCACCTGGGCTCTCCACAACGTCGCTGTACCACCGTCGTTGCACTCGAGCGCCCTCAAAAACCACGCCGTCAAGGCAAACGCTTGGGTGCTGCTCACGACCGAGAAAGGGGTGGCCAATCACGCCTCAAAGAAGCCGCAACATGCCTTGCCAGAGACGCTCCCCTTGGGCATGTTCACGCACCTGTCGGGCCTCACCATCACCATCGGTGGGATGCCCGTCGATTTGGGGTTGCCTGCTGGCCTCAACCTTGTCGCTTCTGAAAAACAGGGTCTGCTCGACCTTTGATCAAATTCGGCGACGCAGACGTTCCATGGCCGCATCGGCTTTTCCAAGTTCATCGAGTCCTTCCTGCAGACGTCCAACGTTCAGGTGGTCATCGGCCGTTGCGATGGCTTCCTCGCACGCCCGGCGATCCTCGTCAACGGGTTTGATGCTGGCGGCTTCGCACTGATTTCGAAGAACGCTCCACTGATCAACAACAAAGGCATGAAGTTCCTTCGCTTCGCTCATGGCGTGCCCTTCGCGATCCAAATCCGCCGTCATCTGCTCGAGCAGCATGCCTGCATGGGACCAAACACGATCGTCGGCCGCTTTGACGATGGCCTGCATTCTTGCCGCCCAGTCGTCTTGATCGTCTCGACCTTCGAAACGCTTGATCAGTTTCTTTTTCTGCTTCAGGGCACGAAGCACATCGTCCATCGCCGCCCGTTCGCGTTCGACGGTCCGCACCACACCGTCTGCGAGACCGATGGCTTGACTGGCGTTGCCCGAAGCCAACGCTTCAGTCGCCTGTTCCAAACGGGCCTCCATTTCGGACGTATCCAAGCCGTCACTTTGGGTGACGGTACGACGCGCCTCTTCCAGGGCCGTCGAAGCACGACCAAGGGCATCCTCGTCGGCTTCGATTTGCTGTGGAATGACGGAAGCGAAGTCGTACGCCTCCTTGGGTCGTTCTTGCTGAAGGTTGGTGTTGGCATCGGCCAGAAGTTCTCGCAAATGCTTGACGCCTGCGCCCTGCTTCCCGTCGAGTGCACGCGTGGCTTCAACAACGGCCGTCTCGGCTTTTTCCCACCACAGAACGATTTCAGAGGCTCGTTTTTTGGCCTGACGGAAAAGGAGTTCGCCCTCCCTCAGCGAGCCCAACGAGACCTCCCGCTCACCCATGTTGAAGGCTTTTCGGGGACGCTTGACAATCGGGGCGATGGATTCGGCAGCCTCAACGGCCTCGAGTGCATCCTTGCGAACGATTTCAACATCGCCGGCAAACGAAAGCGCTCGCTCCATGTCCTCCTCGCTTTCATCGAGCAACCGCATGCCGTACACGGGATCCACGTGCCCTTCCTCCTTGGCCGTCGTCAGCAGACTGGCAGCCTGGGCAACGGCAGCGCCTTGCGCTTTCAGCTCCAAAAGGCGGACCTCCAACAGGTCCAGACGCTTCTTGAACCGCTTTCGCTCGGCTTTTTGATCGTCGCCCACGGTCCACGAATGCATCGTGTCGCCCAAGGCAAGCACGCACACGACGACGGCCAACCACCCGGAGGTTGTTCCCAAACCATCCGACTGTGTGGATGCGAGTGCGACAGCGGACAGAGAACCAATGCCGGTCAGAATCGCCCGGTAGCGGAGGACGCCGAAGTGGCCGCGCATGGTTCGGTGAGAAAGTTGGCGGCAGGCAACGCCCACTGCGAGAATGAGCACGCTGCCGGCGGTCTGTGCTGAGACACCGCTGAGACCGAGTGCTCCCAAACAAAGCAGCGGAGGCCAAGCCACCGTGGTGGCGGAGGCAACTCTTGAACGTGCAACGCCGTCGTCAAGGGCCAAATCCTGAACGAAAATGCCCCAGATGATGAGCAAGAGGGGAGCACCAAAAGCGGCGAGGACGACTCCGTCCCCGTTCAACAGTCCGCGCACGGAAGGCCAAGCCAACCAAACAGCGCACGACAGAAGGAGCAGGGCCGTTGCGAGTGTGGCGTTCTCTACCCGCTTGATGCGAGCCGCACGCTCGGCTTCCACGGCTGCGTCCGCATCCGCCCAAGTGACCATGGGCTCTTCTCAACATCGTTCCCCCATAATCACTCCGATGAATTGTATCCGCGCTGCGAGGTACCGACCGGCCAGAGCGGCAAGGTTCAAGGGTGGTATCGGCCTGTAAAGGCTTACGAGGGAAGACCATGCCCGGACTCATCACGATGGACGATTTATCCAACGACGAAATTCTAAGCATCCTTGACGACGCTGAGCGCCTTCTCCCGGTGGCGAAAGGCGACGTGTATTTCCCGCTGCTGCAGGGTAAAATTCTGGGAAATCTGTTTTTTGAGCCCAGCACCAGAACGCGCATGTCCTTTGAAACAGCGATGAAACGCCTCGGCGGCGATGTGGTCAACCTTGGAGACGTCAAAACCTCCTCCGTGGTCAAGGGCGAGACCCTGTTTGACACCATCCAAATGGTTGATGGATACACCGACATCATCGCCATGCGCCACCCACGCCAAGGCGCTGCGCAGTACGCACAAGACGCTGCCCGAGTTCCCATTCTCAACGGCGGAGACGGTGCTGGCCATCACCCAACGCAGACCATGCTCGACCTGTTCACAATACGACAGGCGCACGGACGCCTTGACGGCCTGAAGGTCATCCTCGCGGGCGACCTGCGCTACGGCCGAACCGTTCACTCCCTCAGCCACGCCCTGACACGATTTGGATGCGAACTCGTCTTTGCGAGTCCCGAACTGCTGAAGATGCCAAAAGAGATCGTGGCGGATTTGACCGCTCATGGAGCCAACGTGACGGAAACCGAGGACCTGTTGGGCTCCATCAGCGATGCTGATGTGGTCTACATGACGCGCATCCAAAAAGAACGATTTGCCGACGAAGACGAGTACGCNAAGGTAGCCGGAGCGTACAAACTCCACGCCTCCAACCTCGAAGGCTCAAAAGAAGACATGATCATCATGCATCCTCTGCCCCGAGTGGATGAAATCCACCCGTCCGTCGACGCCACACGACACGCCCGCTACTTCGAACAGGCGTTCAACGGGGTGGTGGCGCGAATGGCGCTTTTGTGCAGGCTGCTCAACGTCGATGTGCCAGCGACCGTGGGGGGTGAGGCCTGATGTCTCAAGAACACAACATGCGGCGGGTGACCGCCATTCGAAACGGCACCGTCATCGACCACATNCCCGCNGGNCAGGCCATGCGCGTGCTGAGCATGCTGGGGATCGACAAGGGCACGGCCGTTCCCGTCTCGCTGGTGATGAACGTGCCGTCAAAGAAGATGGGCACCAAGGACATCATCAAAGTCGAGGATCGGGAACTAACCCAGTCGGAATTGAACCGGCTGGCTCTGGTCGCTCCCGATGCGCACGTCGCCATCATCCGGGCGTACAGTGTTGCGGAAAAACTCAACATTGAACTGGGCGATGAAATCGTGAACGTCGTTCGATGCACCTTTTCAAACTGCATCACCACCAACCCCCGTGAACCTTTGGCTCACCGACTGAAAATCGTGGCTCGAGCGCCGTTGGAGTTGCGATGCCACTACTGCGGCCGACCCCAAGATTTGGATGAGTTGGCGCAAAACGTCCTCTAAGACTGCTCGACACCCAAGAGATCGCGCATGTCACAGGCTTTGCACTGCACACCGGAGCTTGGCGCCCCGCACCGTGGACAGGGCGTGGGCGCTGCTGGTCGCTGGTTTTCCCCACCCAACCGCACAACTTGGTCCCTGAGGCTTTTGATCTGGTCGGCCATCCGAACCAAACCGTGGCGTGTCCCAGGAACATCGGCTTCCATGTGCGCCACCATTTCCCGATGACGCCAGCGCAGCGCCCCTCGCGCATTGGGGCATTCCTCGTGATGCATGGGCAGGTCACGGTGAAGAGCGTACAGATGAATCTCCTGCTCAGGAACCCATCGCAGCGGCACGATTCGCGGTGCCAAACCGTCCACAGGCGTCGCCGTGTGCGGCGCCAGACGGAGCGTTCGTTCGAGGTCGGCGTTCGCCATGTTCATCAGGACGGTTTGAGCCATGTCGTCGAGGTTGTGGCCCAGCGCAATGACGTCAGCGCCCACCCGCTCCGCCAGGTGATTGATGCCTTGGCGACGAAACACACCGCAGTAGGAACACGCCATTCTGGGCGCATCTTTGTCCTTTTCAACAACCGCTGGAAGGCGCTGCACCACCTCGTCCATTTCGAGAAACGACAGTTCAGGATAGGTGACAACGTGGTGCTCCACACCCAAACGGTCGCACAGCGAAGCGGCGCATTCGATCGAGGGAGGTCGGTAGCCCTCAATCCCCTCGTCCACCGTTCCCGCAACGATGGTGACGTCCCTGCGCTTACCGATGAGATCAACGATTGCATCGAGCAAGACAGCGGAGTCTTTTCCACCTGAAACCGCCACCAAGACCGTGGTGTGTTCTCCCTTCTTCAGAGGCAGTTGCATGCGTAGCTCCTTGCTGATTTTTTTCCGCACCGACTTCGCAAGGTGTTTTCCGCAGAGAACACGCCCGGAATACGCTTGCTCAACCACGGCAGGTTTGTCGCACGAGTCACAGGCGGGAACCGTGAACGGTTGCTCAGCTCTGCTTCTCGCCATGAAGTCGGCTCGGTGGGCGTTCCGTTTCAAATCAGCGGCTGATGCGGGAGTTGGTTTGCTGTGTTGATGAANTAATTCTCAATTGAAAAATTAAATTACGTATTGGAAAATCTGTAATGAATTTGCATAGCTCCTCGCCGGTGGTGCAACGGAAGCAACAATGATTCAGTGCACTGAAGGGGAGCAAGGGTCGTGTTTCAGGGCCACAAAAGTTCCATTTCCAGTTGGAAAATAGGAAAAGGTGCACAAATGGCTGTTCTGGGCTCTTCAGGCGCAAAACTTCTTGAAGGCTACGACGGTGTCAAGAGACTTGAGCAGCCATGCTACAACGACTGTTGCTTGAATTTCTCAAGGTCGACGGTGTGAATCAGGCGACGATCATCGACGACCGTGGCAAGCTGCTTTCCAGCGTCGGACCGGAAGGACAACTGCCACCGACTGAAAAGGTCGTGAACATGACCGTNGCAGCGCTTGATGCGACCCAAGGGCACCGATTCGGCGATCTGCAGGAGATTTGGGTGGAGGGTGGTGCTTACACCATGATCGACATCGTGACGCCCTATCGGATTGCCATGCTCTCCGGCGAGGAGGGCAACATCGCACGGTGGCGACACGCCATGGACCACCTGCGCCGCCAACTGGCCACGACGCAAGAACTCTAGGTGATGCACATTGTTTGAACTGCCCAACGGAACCCCTGTCAACGAACCCATTGGTGTGGAGGAAGGCTCGCTCCAACCTTTTGCACACGGATCAATCTCAACCTACGCCGGGCGACGAAAGAAACCGGTCGGGCATCGCATCGTCCGAGGTGGGCGCATCGTCGGATACCTCGTGGAATCCGACCAGAAGAACGTGCTCCTCGGGGGCACCGAAGCAAAAAACGCACTCGAAGCCCTTGAGGCCGAGCAAAAGGTCCGGTACATGGCCACCGCCTACACCATCTCTGAGCTGGGTGGACTTGCGGAGTTGATCCCCGAAGCCTTTGTTCACCAGGCCGACCGACAAGGACTGAANTCTCGAAACAACGCGGTCGAGCGATTGCTTGCTCGCGACCTGTCCGTCGTGATTCGAACGCTCTCGGAACACACAACCGTGCGAGGCGCCATGGCCATTGACAGCGGGATGCTCATCGATCATGTCGGCGACCTGCCGGGACTGGGTGAGGAAGAACGGCTGGCCAGCGAATTGCACGAACTCATCACCAACATGGGCGGCAGCAACCTCCACAGCGGCTGGGGAATGACCGGACAGAGTCACTGGACGCTTCACACGGAAAGCGGAGCGCTGTTGTTGGCCACGAGCGGTGAAATTTCGCTGGCGGTCTGGACCGAGCGCGACGCCAATCACGCTCGTCTCTTGTCGTCGGCCTCCATCGCGTTGGAGGGAGANATCGTTGCCGTTGGGGCTCACGGGGCGAAGATGCCGGAAGGGTTCACCCTGCGGGACGGGCGCGGAGGGCCCGACGCAATCGTCTCCATGCTGAAGGCAGGGCTCGAAGAAGAAGTCACAGGCCACATTCAAGCCGGGTCCTCCAGCAAGGCGGTGTCCCTCGTTCTGTCACGAGGTGTGCCCGTTGCTCTGTGGGCACCCGCCTTCGAAACAGAGGAAGAAGCCATGATGGCTTTAACGGAATCAAAGCGAAAGGTGAAGCTCATTCGATTCCCCGCAGGAACCATCGTTTCGGCCAAGTCAGGCACCGTTGAATCGTTCACCATCTCAAGTTTCATCGGCCATTTGTCGACCGTGCGAACACGGTCAGAGGCCAGACAGGCCTCGCTCAGGGCCATCCTCGACGATGCGCTTGGCTTCGAAGCCGGACTGGAGGTGCTGAAGAAGGCCCGCAGCAAGATGAAATTCAAATCCGATGAAGCAGACATTGCCGAACCGCTTCCGGTGATGAGGGACGAAGCGGTCAGTGCGGTCGATGCCGGTCTGCGCCGTAAATTGGAAAAGGCGGAACAAACCGTGGACGAACTCAACAAATCCAAGGCGGTTCTTGAAAGTCAAGTCAAGGCCCTGGAGAAGAAGAAAGACGCCGCTCAAATCGTGGCCCGAGAAGCCACTGAATCGAGAAGTGCAAACACGACGGCGCTGGAGGAAGCGCATGCACAACTCAACAGCATGCAGGTCGACATGGCGCAGGCTCGCAGCCAGTGGGAAGAAGCAGAGGCTCGAGCGGAACGTTTGGTTCGTCGTGTCAACGAACTTGAGCATCAGGTCAGCCAGCGGGCTGCGGAACTCGCCAAAGCCGTGGGTGAAGCGGGAAGCAGTGCTGAACTGCAGGCGATGATCGAAGAACTCTCACTGAAGGAGGCGGAACTGAAAGCGAACCTTGCTGAAGGGGGTGAACGTTTGGGCTCCATTCGAAAGCAGAGCGAAGACGAAGAACGCCGCTTGAGGGTGCTCAGCGAGCAGGTCAACACGAGCCGCGAACGGCACGCACGCGCTCAGGCCGACCTCATCAGCGTTCAGGAGCAAGTCCACGTCAGCAACATGGAACTCGATGCGGCGCGAACCGAGGAAAAACACGTGCGTCAGCGTACCGAAGACGCCCGTTTGCGCCGTTCGGAGGACGAAGCTCGTCGAGCCAACGTCCAGGCAGAACTTCGGGAATTGATGGACGAACGAAGGCAGGTGCTCAGGGAACTGGGCGACCTTGGTGCTCGCAGAGGCCACGCTGAAGCCGAACTGGCCTCGCTGGTGGATAAAGCGACCTCACTGGCCGACGCCCACGAGGAAGCGCTCGCCGACATCCAAGAAGCGGAACGGCTTCGGGCTCGACTCGCTGAAGAACCCCTCGCACAAGCCCTGCTGGACGACAACACCACCTTCCAAGGCTTGGGCCCGGTGCTTGAACGCCTGGAGCACGCACGCGGTCTTGGCTATTCCGTGACCATGCTGGACCGAGCGGTTGAACGCGCACTGCAGGTCATCCAAGGGACGGTTGACCACGTGGCAGCGACACCACGTCATCTTCTTTCGTCCGAGGTCATGACCCTTCTCGAGCGGCAGGTCCCGCAAACAGCGGGCGCCGTGCGCGGCTTGGCTCGCTGGTCCGTTCAACAGCGACTGGAACAACAACTGGGCGAAACGGTGAATCACGTGGTGGTTGATCTCGAACACCTCCTCGAGGACTTCGACCGCTCGATCACCATGCTGCGACGTATTCGAAACGTCCTTGAGCAGGTTGAACGGTTGGGTGCTCCTCCTCATGAGGTGCAGGCCCTCCTGGCGAATTGTCAGCGACCCGAAGCCCTGCCAAGTCTCGCTCTGGGCACGCGGAAATTGATTCAGATCGCCCTCGACGACATCTATCTCGAAGCGGACCAGAGGGACGCTGGGGAAGCGATTGGTCTGGAAGAGACCGCACGGGTTCTTGAGGAACTCATCACGCAGTTGGATGCTTCGGGCCTTACGGACGGACGTCCGACCGGCATGATGTGGGACTTTCAGCGAGATGGCCTGTTGCCCTTTGAACGAGAAGCCATCCCCGCTCAGCAACGCATTCCGGTCAACGAAGCCATGCTCGGCGAAATGAAGCCGCACCTGATTCAGACGGAGGAGACGACGATTGAGGCGCCCAAGGCGGAAACGGTCGACGACGAAGGTTGGTCACCGCTGCCTCCGCCGGCGGAAGAAGAGCACGATGTGGACGTTGTCGTCGTACGGTCCGCCGAGCGAACGGCGCCGAACATCGAGGATGAACGAGCCCAGCTCGAGGCCGAACTGGCACGTCTCGATGCGGAACGTCATCATCGAGCGGCTCACGCTCCAACCGTTTCGGCGCCCAAGGCCGATTCCGCTCTGGCGGACCTTGAGTCCCGTTTGTCCGATGTTGAGTTCTGATGATGCGCATGACAACCGACACGACCACACTGATGGGGCGATCGGAAGAACGAGGCAGGCCCTTCCCTTTGTGGGTTGAGCGTCTTCTCCTGGTGGGAGCAGCCGTGATTTTCATACTGTATCGAGAACCGGTGAGCGGCATCGTGGACCATGCCGTGGTCGGCTCGCTGGTTGCTTATGCGGTCTTTCCACTCACGCTCTTGGCGTGTGTGGAGATCCTCGGCAGGGTCCTGCAAGGGTCCCTCCGATCATAGCTGGGCGAAATCCTTGGTCGGCTCCGATTCCACAGCGGTTCGGTTGGTTCGTGATTGAATGAAGCCGATGACGCGCTGCCACGGTATGAAGAATCGAAGCACGGCCATGATGCTCAGGAACAACAACGCAGAGATGACCAGACCGTAGGTCAGCGTCAGTTCAATCGATTCGGACACCTGACCCGCCCACTGGCTCCCCGTGGTGTCGGAAACGATGGTCAGCAGCACCTTGTGGAAGCCCAACGCCACCATGGTGGCCACCGCTGTGAGGCCGAGGAAGAGGAAGGTGTGTCGCAGATGGGTGTTGAGGACATTATCCATCTGGCGCACGTACTCGGGGTCGCGCTTGCACGACTCGGGAAGGCGGAATGCGTACTCGAGGTTGCGAATCACACCGTAGCTGGCCTCTTGAAACACCATGATGAGCACGGCAATGAGGATGAGGTTGAACTGTTCCTGCGTGACGAGTTTCAGGCCGAACAAACCAATCGTGGGGTCGGATGTCTGACTTTCAAGCGTGGCCAACGTCCCACCGTAGGAACCCAACTGAGCTTTGATCAGCGGGAACGTTAGGATGGCGTGTATACCGAGGAAAAGGAGGGTGAAACCGATGGCCCAAGCGATGGAACGTCGAGAGAGACCCCATATCCCACGGGTCCCCATGATAACGGGGAGCAGGTACAAGAAGAGAATCATGAGCGACATGATCAGCAACAACGGCGTTTGCAGCGTCTCCAGTTCGGAGTCGTTCGGCAAGCGAAGTTCGAACGAGAAAAGCATGCCAGCGAACCACGAGAGCATCAATCGGCCAACGAGCAAGACGATGAGTCCGACGATGAAACCCAGCCGGATGCGCTGTTGAACCTTCGGAGATTGGAATGCGATGAACGCCATGATGCCACCCAAGCCCAAGCCAAGCACCAACGGCACGAAGAATCGCCCAAGACCCGTTCGTCCTTCCCCCGTGAGCCAGTCGCCCAGCGGCAACTGGTCGGAGATCAACAACTCGATTGTGTCGAAGAGGATGGTGTGGTCGATGGAATTCACCACGTAGGTTGAAACCACCTCGAGATACATGCCGATGAGGGCCACGGTGGCGAGGATTTGCAGAGCGATGATTTGCCACTGCCGACGGAGTGTTTTGAGATGGAGGGTGCGGGGTTTGGCGGTACCCTCGAGGTACACGTCCGACTGCAGTCCGACCTCACCCGCCATCTCAGTACCCCCTTACCTGCATCAGCGCCTGAGACAAATCCATGTCCGGCATCCAATCAATCACCTGCGCCCCCGACCCTGCCAGGGTGGTGAGGCGGTTCTGTCGTTCGAGTTTGAGAACTTCGTAGGACATGCGTGGAATGCGACTGACGAGTCGCTCGAAGTCCACACTGGACGGTGAGAGAACGGTCACCTCGTGACCCCGCCCAACGAGGTCGCGGACCGCTGCTGGTACCGTTCCATCGCCCTCGCACGAGGAGATGATGAAGACGGGGCTTCCCCGACTAAATCGGCCGCTCAACGAATTGGTGACCGCCTGCAGCGGCATCGCGCCCTTGGGACGCACGCCAGCAAGGGCGCTGAGGATTTTGAAATACTGCTTGTCGCCGGTGTCGGGGGGCAAGTACGAGAGTTTCTCGTCGTAGATGGCGAGCGCAACCGAGTCGCGACGCTTCAGGAAAAAGGCAGCAAGACTGGCAGCGGACACCGTACCCATCTCCAAGGGATTCTTCAGCACCGTTCCGATGCGGGCAAGGTCTCGGCTGTCAAGGATGAGATAGAGGTCGGTAACGGCGTCTCGACACTTCTCGTTGACCATCAGGTCGCCGGTGCGAGCGAACGCTTTCCAGTTGATGTTTTTGAACGGATCACCGGGGACGTACTCTCGAAGCGAATAAAATTCGGAGCCTTGGCCGGGCGTCCTCAACGTGGTGGCACCGGTGTACATCTTTGGTGTGCGACTGCGGAGAAAGGCTTCCTCGATGTCCTTGATTTGCGGGAAGATGACGATGTCGCTGTGGTGGTCAACGTACATTTCCTCCACGCCGAGATTGAAGGTGTTTCGAGCTCGGAGGGAAACGGGTCCGATGGAATAGTGGCCGCGAAGTGGGCAGCGTAGCACGTAGCGAATGCGAGCGCTTTCGCCGGGCTTGAGGTTGAGTTGCATCTGATTGAGTCCGCTTCGGAGCTTCATTTCGTGAGGGATGTTGTCGTAAATGTCGAGCATCTGCGTCTTTCGGTTGCTCCGATTCGTCACCAACAGTTCAACGTAGAGGTCGTCGCCCTTGTACAGGTTGTCGGCGGACAGGGTTCGTTGAACTTCAACGTCGCCGTGGCCTGAAATCCATGAGTTGACGACGATGAAAGCGATGAGGCTCAATCCGAGAATCATCATCTGTTGATTGGAAATCATCATCCCGATGAGGACCAGCGCAATGCCGCCGGTGAAGGTGAAGGCTGCTTTTCGCGTCCACATGGTCTCACCTCACTGGCGCCCCCACGCCTTGATGCGTTTGACCAACGCAACGGTCTGCTCGAGGGTGTATCGGTTGCTCGATTCCACGGCGAACTTTGCGAGAACAGGGTCGTTGATCATGCTCACCAGTTCGTTGGCCTGCATCGCTTGGAATTCCTCGCGATTCAATCCGTTTTGATTGCGCACCTTGGAGAGAAACACCTGTCGGATTTTCTCAACTTTGGAGTAGTACGCATAGCGGTTGGCGTCTCCGAACCCGTAGTAAATGATGCTGAACACGTGCCGCCAGGGCTCTGGGTCCCGCTTCTTGATGAGGACCGCCTCGAAGGTAATGAACAGAATAAGGAACAAAAGCAACATCGCAAGCCCCTCACCCGTGAAATAGACNAGCAGGAAGTAAACCGTGTTGTAGGAATCGGCTGCAAGAGCGCTCTGTGGATGGCGTGATTCATCGAAAATGACCATGGCGTTTTCAGCCGGCTGACCTGCCTCGTCAACCCGTTCGCTCATCAGCGCCTCTGCGATGAAATCCAACGCCCATTTCCGATTGTCGTTTTCGGGCATCAGGGTGTCGGTCGGGCCGTAGGCGCCGTCGTTGAACCCTTCGTAATCGTACATGGCGTTGATGAGGGCGGAGCCGTCCGCAACGAACAGAACCCGACCGCCGTCGGACGGTGAGCAACTCGCCCGAGCGCAGACTTCGATGCTGAGGTTGAATTGCCCCCAGCGGTCGGGTGTTTCGGGCGTGATTTCGTTGCCGACCCAGATTTCTCCATCGCCGTTCACGTCCACCGTGGCCTCGTTGCTGGTCAGCGCCCGCACGGCGACCTCGGACAGCGGGCCACGAACACCGGGAATCACTTCGAGGCCGGTGATGTTGTTGAGAAGAACCTGGTAGGTGCCGTTGTAGTCAATACGGCCGTCAATCATGTGTTGCTGGCAGAGCGTGGCCTCGCCTTCGGGGAAGGTCTGGCCGCTCAGCGCCGAGCAAGGGTGTTCTCCTGGACCGCCTTGCTCCGCCCAGCGGTCGTGCGACGAGAGCGTCGAAGGGTCAAGTTGCGTACCGTTCATCCCGCAGGGGTTGTTTTGAACGCACATCCAGACGTAGTTGAAATCCAGTTCGGTGGCGTAGGTGGTGTCGAACACTTGGTCGCCCGTGTAGCGAATACCGAACGCTTCAGCGATCGTGTTGGCATAGCCGTAATCCTCGAACACCATCGCCGTTCCACCGGCTTCAACGAATTCAACGATGGCGTTGATTTCGGACGGGGAATACCCGTTGCCTGAAGCGATGGTGATGAAACCGTCGTCGTCAAACTGCGGCAAGGACAGCGTGTCGCGCTCGACACCGGCCAGCACGTACGTGGTGTTGCGTGGGTCTTCAATGTCCGCCAAAAGAAGGGGGCTGCTGACCAGGGAGCGGGTTTCAATGCCCATCGATTTGATGTCCTCGCGGAAGGCGGACATGTCGTTCCAATCGTCGTCGTAAGCGGACAGTTGGTCCGTCGCACTCAGATTGATGAAGTTGAGGAGGATGGTCATCAGCAAGATCAACATCACGGCCCAAAAGGACGCTTGGAGCGCAAGCCTCCGAGCGTTGAATTGAGCGGGGAGACCTAACATACGAATCACGTGGGAGGATTCCCAGCCCCAACACGCCCTCTACTGACTTTAGAAGGTTGTCCACTCGAGTTGGGAAAATGCTCACGCGTGCGTCGCTGTCAAACATTGAGGTGAATGTTTTCAGCGATGCGAGCAACGGCCGTGCCTGGAATCTTCACCGATTGCCCGGCGTGCTCAAACGGAAGGGCCGAAGGATCGAGTCCAGCCTCGACCTCGACGAGAAGTTCACTGATCAACCCCGTGTTGAGGTCAAAGCTGATGTCGATGAGTGAACCCACGACGGCCCCGGTGCGGTCGACCACAACGTTTCCAAGAATTTCTCGACCGAAGATAGCCATGGACGTTCGCTCCTCGTCCGTCTTGGTGGACTGGAATCCCTTCAATGCGTCGGTGGTTGGCCATCACATGGTTTCGATGCCGCGACTGAAGTCTCGATTCCGCTTGATGTTGGTGAGACCTGAGGTGAGGCGAGTTTCCATCTTCTGGTAGTACTCCAGCATGTCGGGTGTGACGGTGGGTCGGACGCGTGAGATGGCTTCCTCGAAGTGGGATTTGGTCACCTTCTTTTTTCCGGCGCGCATGCAAATCAGTGCGGCTTCTCGGCACACGGCCTCAATGTCGGCTCCGGTGAATCCGTCCATGCCAGAAAGGATGTCTTTGAACGAGAATTTGCTGAGCGGCATGCCCTCGCTGTGGATGCCGAAGATGGCTTCTCGGGCCCCTGCGTCGGGTGGTGGAACGTGGAGGACACGCTCAAACCGACCGCTTCGAAGGAGGGCCGGATCGATCATTTCGGGTCGGTTGGTCGCCGCCACAACGATGACACCGTCGAGGGATTCAACGCCGTCCATGCTCGCAAGCAACTGGTTGACCACCCGGTTTCCGACATCGCTGCCCTCGGATGCGCTTCCTCCGCTTCGCATGGACGCAATGGATTCGAACTCGTCGAGGAAAATGATCGAAGGCGACGACTGCTTGGCTTTCTTGAAGATTTCACGAATGGCTCGCTCGGATTCGCCGACCCACTTTGATATCATTTCAGGGCCCTTGATGCTGATGAAGTTGGCCTGAGCCTCGTTCGCAATGGCCTTCGCCAGCAGGGTCTTGCCCGTACCGGGTGCGCCGAACAACACGATGCCTCGAGGCGGTTTGATGCCAAAGTGCTCGAAGAGTTCAGGTTTGGTAAGCGGCCATTCCACCGATTCTTTGAGGCGATCTTTGACCTCCAACAAGCCACCGACTTCGTCCCAACCGACCTCGGGAACCTCGACGTAAATTTCTCGCAGAGCGGACGGCTCAATGTCTCGGATGGCTTCCTTGAAGTCGTCCATGCAAACCTCCATTTTCTCAAGCACTTCGGGCGGTAGCGTCTCTTCGTCGAGGTCAATCTCGGGCAGGTAGCGGCGGAGCGCTCGCATGGCGGCTTCTCGAACCAGGGCTGCGAGGTCAGCGCCGACAAAACCGTAGGTGTTGTCGAGCACCCAGCCGATGTCAAAGTCTTCAGCAATGGGCATCTGACGGGTGTGAACATCCATGATTTCGCTGCGACCTTCTCGGTCGGGCACACCGATCTCGATCTCTCGGTCAAAGCGGCCAGGTCGTCGCAGGGCTGGGTCGAGTGCATCCCGTCGGTTGGTGGCTCCAATGACCACGACGTTGTCCCGGCCCTGCATGCCNTCCATCAGGGTCAACATTTGAGCGACGACTCGACGTTCGACCTCTCCGGTGACGTCCTCACGCTTGGGGCATATCGAATCAATTTCGTCGATGAACACGATGGCGGGGGCGTTTTCGGCGGCCTCGTCGAAGATTTCGCGCAACTGCTTTTCGGATTCACCGTAGTATTTCGAGATGATTTCCGGCCCGTTGATGCTCTTGAAGTGAGCGTTGGTTTCCGTGGCGACGGCTTTGGCAATCATGGTCTTCCCCGTCCCCGGCGGGCCGTGAAGAAGCACGCCTTTGGGCGGGTCGATTCCGAGACGGCGGAACAGTTCTGGGTGCTTGAGAGGCAGTTCGATCATCTCACGCACTTTGAGAAGTTGCTGACCGATGCCGCCCACGTCTTCGTAGGTGATGCCCTCGGCTTGACCCATGTCCTCCTCGGCAACCGCTTCGTCCTTGATGACAATCTCGGTGTCCGTGGTGACCACGACGATGCCTTTGGGCACGGTCTGAACGACGGCGAAGGGAAGGGCTTCGGCGAACAGGGTCATGCCGGGAATGAAAATTCGGTCGCCGGCGACCACAGGGCGCTTGGCGAGGCCTCGCTTGGCGAAGCCTTCGATTCCGGGCCCAAACTTGACCTTCTGCTTGTTGGCCATGACGGGGGAGATGGTCAGTTTGGTGCAGGTCTTGGCATCCACCTTTCGGACGGTCACACGGTCGCCCAGGCTGACACCGGCGTTCTTTCGGATGATCCCGTCCACTCGGATGATGTCCATCTTGGCGTCTTCGGGACGGCTGCGCCAGTAAATGGCGGCCGTGGAGCGCTCTTCGCCGCTGATCTCAACAAAGTCACCTGGCTTGAGGGCAAGCCCCATTTCCGAGGAGATGCGCGCTCGCCCGAAACCGACGTCGGAAGGAATGGCCTTTGATACGCGCAGTTCGATGGTGTCTTCTTTGTCTGCCACGGTCTCTCGCCTCGTTTCTTTGAGCAATCTACGGTATATAATGAAACTCTACCGGGCGTTTCGCCTGCTCTCACCTGATTTTACAGAAGGGCCACTATAAACCCAAGCCCGTGGGTCTTTGAAGGTGGACAGTGGGTTGACAGAGCCCCTCCATCACATTCAAGAGAGGCGTCAAATTCGGTAAAGCCATGGTTCACGTTCTCGAAACCGGCTTGGAATACATGGATATCGACAACCCCAACGGCAAACCGGCCGTCCGAGGCTACAACATCATCAACGGCCAGCTGACCTCGGCCAGCGACAAGGCAACGTTCCGGTCCTCCAACCCGGCGCTTCTTGCAGACTGTCTGGGCGAGTTCCCCCTGTCGACGCGGGACGACGTCCGAGACGCACTCAAGGCTGCCCGGGAAGCGTTTCCAGCATGGGCTGCTACCCCCGCACCCACCCGCGGTCAAATCATTGGCAACATGGGCCGCTTGTTGATGGACCACAAAGATGCACTCGTGGCGCTCGAAACACGGGAGATCGGAAAAACCCTCAAGGAATCGGGCGGAGAAATTCAGGAAGCCATCGACACCTGCCTGTTCTTCCAATCCGAAGGGCGCCGACTGTACGGCCAGACCGTGAATTCCGAACTCCCCGACAAGGAACTGTTCACCTACCGACGTCCGCTTGGCGTCTGCGGCATCATCAACGCTTGCAACTTCCCGTCGGCGGTTCCGTTTTGGAAGATGATTCCTGCCATCATGTGCGGCAACACCTGCGTGTGGAAAAGTCCACAGGACGCACCGTTGCTGTCCTTTGCTCTGGCCCGAATCATGCACGAAGCAGGCATCCCCGACGGCGTCATCAACCTCGTTCACGGGAAGGGCAGCGGAGCAGGTCAGTACCTCGTCGATGCCGTGGATGAGGGACTGGTCAACAAGATCTCCTTCACAGGTTCGACCGGCGTCGGCAAGATGATCGGTGAAGTCTGTGGCCGCAACCTCGTCTCCTGCTCGCTCGAGCTCGGCGGCAAAAATCCGCTGGTCGTGATGCCCTCGGCCGACCTCAACAACGCTGTTGAAGGCGCTTACTGGGGCGCCTTCGGCACCGCAGGTCAGCGATGCACCAGTCTCGGCAACCTGATCGTGCATGAAGACATCTACGATGCGTTCATGGAGAAGTTCATGGAGAAGGTGAAGTCAACCCGAATCGGTGACTCGCTGGTGCACAAGGACGTGCTGTACGGGCCCATGCTTTCCGAGAAGTACGCTGAAGACTTCTTGGCCGGTCTTGAGATGGCCAAAAACAGCGGCGCAACGCACCTCTGGGGTGAGGGCCCCATCACCGCCGAGAGTGCTCCCGAAAATTTCCTCGGCAACGCCAGCGATGGAGTCTTCATGTGGCCTCACGTCTTTGCCGACGTCACCGAGGACATGGAATGCTTCCACGAGGAATTGTTTGGCCCCGTGGTCACCGTCGTCAAAGCAAAAGACTTCGACCACGCGCTTCACCTGGCCAACGCCAGTCCGTACGGCCTCTCTTCCGCCATCTACACCAACGACCGATTGGAAGCCTACCGGTACAAGACCGGGATCAAGGCGGGCATGACGGGCATCAACAATTCCACCACCGGGGCCGAGGCGCACCTGCCGTTTGGCGGGGTAAAAGGTTCGGGCAACGGCACCCGAGAATCCGGTATTTGGGTCATCGAATCCTACTCCTACTGGCACGCCGTGAACGACGAACTTTCGGGCAAACTCCAACTCGCCCAAATGGACGTGGACGAAATCGAAACGGTCGAAGCCGAAGTCAACTGGTCTGAATTGGCCTGAAAATGTTTCAAAAACGGGACACGGCTCAACGGTGAACCTCAAAGACCCTTACCCTCTGGGGTTACATGTTCCCATCGGGAACGGGGGTGAAATGGCGTGGGAGAAGGCATCAAACTCCCGGTCCTCAACGGGCTCGGACGCACCAATCGAATCGACAATTGGTGGAGCCAACCCGTGGCGATGGGCACGGGTCTGACCGCTGCCCTCGTCTACACCTTCTGGCGGTTGTTCCTCTACGACGCTGACATTTCCTACAAGCTCCACGGAAGCACCGTGATGTCGCCTATTTTCTCACCGAACGTCCTGGAATGGGACCTCTTCGGGCTCTCGGCGTGGAACCACCCCGAGTGGGTGAACGCCGCCATTCTCGTGCTCTGGATTCCGTTTGGATTCCGAGGCACCTGCTACTACATGCGCAGGGTCTACTACCGAACCTTCTTTGCAAGCCCAACGGCGTGCTGGGTGGACGAACCCGACATCAACAAATCCATCGGGTATCAGGGTGAGCGCAGAATGTTTCTGTTCAACAACCTTCACCGGTACTTCCTCTACGCCGCCATGATCATCATTCTCATCAAGTGGTGGGACGTTACGCACACCATGCACTTCCACTCCTCCGCACACAACGGCTACGGCGTGTCGATCGGCACCTTCGTGATGGGCATCGAGGCGTTCCTCCTCACCATGTACGTCACGTCCTGCCACGCTCTGCGCCATCTTGCTGGAGGCATGCTGGATCGCTGGACCACGAGCATCAGTCGAGTCCGAGGCGTGCTGTTTGGTAAAATCAGCATCGCCAACCGGTCCCACGGATTCTGGTTCTGGACTTCGCTAACCTTTGTATTCCTCGGCGACATCTGGGTGCTGCTGGTCGCAGAGGGGCGGCTGAACGACATGGTGCTCTTTGCCATTTGAGGTGAGACGGTGAACGAGAACATTACCAACCACGAATACGATGTAATCGTCATCGGTGCGGGTGGAGCCGGACTGCGTGCCGCCATCGAAGCCGCACGAAGCGGTGCAAAAACCGCCATCATCACCAAATCGTTGCTCGGGAAAGCACACACGGTCATGGCCGAGGGCGGTTGTGCCGCAGCGCTCACCAACGCCGACCCTCGAGACGGCTGGAAGGTTCACTTCCACGACACCATGAAGGGCAGCAAGTGGCTTGCAAACTGGCGAATGGCGGAATACCACGCCAAAGAAGCCCCCGACCGAGTGCGTGAACTTGAACAGTGGGGCGCTGTTTTCGACCGCACACCGAAGAACCTGATCAACCAGCGTAACTTCGGCGGTCACACCTTCCCTCGTCTGGCTCACGTCGGCGACGCCACGGGGCTCGAAATCATCCGCACGCTGCAGGAACGCGGCATCCACGAAGGGATTGACATCTTCATGGAATACACCGTTCGAACCCTCCTCAAGGAAGGCGACCGGGTTACGGGTTGCGTTGCGTACACGCGGGTCGAAGGCGACTTCCACGCCTTCTCCGCTAAATCCGTGGTCCTCGCCACCGGCGGCATCACCCGATGCTGGTCGGTCTGCTCGGGCTCGTGGGAATACACCGGAGACGGACACGCCTTGGCACTGTGGGCCGGTGCAGAGCTTCGCGACATGGAGTTCGTCCAGTTCCACCCGACCGGTATGGTTTGGCCTCCCTCTGTGCGGGGCATTCTCGTCACGGAAGGTGTTCGCGGTGAAGGTGGACGATTGACCAACAGCGACGGGACCCGCTTCATGTTTGACTACGTACCCGAGATGTTCGCCGGCGATCACGCCGATTCCATCGAAGAATCCGACCAGTGGGTTGAGGAAGTCGTGAGTGGAAAACTCGCCACGGTGCGCAGACCACCCGAACTTCTCACTCGAGACGTGGTGGCCAAAGCCATCAACTCCGAGGTCAAAGCGGGCAGAGGCTCGCCCCATGGCGGCGCATTCCTCGACATTTCCCACCGCGGAGAAGAAGCGATTCTGAAGAAACTCCCCTCGATGCATCACCAGTTCAAGGAACTCGCAGGCGTCGACATCAGCAAGGAACCCATGGAAGTTGGACCCACCGCACACTACGTGATGGGTGGGGTCTGCGTCGACGCCGAGTCCCAAGAGACCACCGTCCCCGGCCTCTTTGCATGCGGTGAGGTTGCCTCAGGGCTCCACGGTGCAAACCGCTTGGGCGGGAACTCGCTCTCCGACCTCATCGTGTTTGGGAAGCGAGCGGGTGAGTACGCGGCCAAGCGAGCAAAAGACCTCGCCCAGCCCACCATCGACGAGGCTCAGGTTGGACGAGCCATCGACGACATGATGGCCCCCTTGTTGCGGGAGGGTGGAGAGAACCCGGGCCTGATCTACGACGAGATGCGAGACATGATGCAATCCAAGGTTGGCATCATCCGAACGAAGAGCGAACTGGAAGAGGCGCTCGAGGACATCAAATCCTTCAAACAACGCGCTCTTGACTGCTCACCAGGGTCCGCTCGAAAGTACAACTCGGGATGGCATCAGGCTCTCGACCTGATCAACATGGCCGACGTCTCCCACGCAGCCACGCTGGCTGCGATCACCCGAGAGGAGAGTCGAGGTGGACACACTCGAGACGATTTCCCAACACCGGAAGATGATTATTGGGGCAAGACCCTGAACATCATCTGGATGGAAAACGGAGAAATGAAGATTCGACAAGAGCCCGTCGAGCCCATGCGCGACGACCTCAAGGACGCATTAACGGAAGTGAAAGCGATGATCGCCGAGCGAGCAGAAGAAGCAGGAGGTGGAAATTGATGTCCCTCAAAGGCACCACGCAGTCGTTCACCATCCTGCGAGGTGAAGGCGATGAGGCTGAACTTGAGGCCTACGAACTGGAACTCGACGAAGGCATGGTGGTCCTTGACTGCCTCCACCGAATTCAACACGAACAGGAGCCCGACATGGCGGTGCGCTGGAACTGCAAAGCCGGAAAATGCGGCTCGTGTTCAGCAGAAATCAACGGGCGTCCACGCCTGATGTGCATGACCCGGATGAGTGATGTCGTTGCTGAAACCCCTGCCGGCCAACCCATTGAAATCCGTCCAATGAAGACCTTTCCGCACGTCAAAGACCTCGTGACCGACGTCAGCTGGAACTACGAGGTCGCCCAGCGCATCGCGCCCATCAACGGACCGGAAACCATGGACTGGGAATTCAATCAAATGGAAGCCGACCGAGTCCAACATTTTCGTGAGTGCATCGAATGTTTCCTCTGCGTGAACACCTGCCACGTGCTGCGCGACCACGAACTCTTTGACGACTTTGCAGGGCCTCGAAACCTCGTTCGTTTGGCACAGTACGAAATGCACCCCCTCGATGTTGAGGACCGGGTCCCGGAAATCAAGAAAGAGTTCGGCGTGGAATATTGCAACATCACCCGATGCTGCACCGAAGTCTGCCCTGCAGGCATTCAGATCACCGACGATGCCATCATTCAGCTCAAGGAACGCGTGGTGGACCGCTACTACGACCCCTTGCAACGCATTTGGCGTACCCTGACCCGTCAGAAGGTACGCTACTGAGCCAGAAATCAGCGTGCGTTGAGCCACGACTGAATCCACGACTCGGCCGTGCTGTCCGTTGCCAAGGTCGGATGAGCGAGTGGCCGTACAACAACCAACACGTCCAATTGTCCGCCCCAGGATGCTTTCGCCACCGATACGACCTCGCCCACTTTGGCACCGCCCACATCGGTTCCGAAGGCTGTGCTCTTGATGTCGTATCGGCGGTAGGCCACGGTTTCCTCCGCCTCAGCGTCCAGACGAATCTCCAACGATGGNGGCGACGCTACCGGGTCGAGAACAATTTCATCGGGGTTCAAACGAACAAAAGCAACCTCGGCGTCGATGAGTTCAATGGCTTGATGCATGCGATCGTTTTCCATGCCCAAGATCGAAGCCAACGTCAGCGCAACTCCCTCGGCTCCGAGCGCACCGGGCTGGTGTGGCAACCTCATGGAAATGGATTGAAGAACGACGATGTCGCTGGTGACCCACGTGTATTGCTGGCTCGCAGGGTACATCGGTGCGTGTGGGTTCTCCGTGAACAGGGGTTGACCCCATTCTTCGGGTTGGAGAGGCTCAGCAACCGGCAGGAAACCCGTCGCACCGAGACACAGGACGGCGACACCAACGGCAAGGAGACGCGGCGTTCGGTGCTCGACCCATTCCTCTCGAGCCGCTGGACTGAGAACGGAGAGGAGGAGCAAAACGGGCAGCGCCAACAAGGCCCCTCCGGGAACGCTCCACATCATGAGAGCGAACGCACCGACCACGATGACACCGTTCCTGCCCAAGGTGTGGGTCCACGGGACGTCTTCGGAGAGGTCCGTCCGCCGAGCGTGGTGAACGTACAGTGCGAGCGCACCACCCGCAACGGGCGCCAAGGTCTGGAGGATGCCCTGCCACATCGTGGGTACCGATGCCCAATCTCAGCAAGCCCGACATAGAGGTTCGCCTTTCACCAAGGGTTGATGCAAGGGTTTCCCGTGGGTTTGCTCATGCCGGAGGCGATTCTTTCGTTTCAGTCGGTCCAACACCGGCACGCCGTCCCGGCCCCAAGATTAACCCGCCCTTGGGGCAAGCGACCCGGTCCGGGCATCGTTGGCCTCTCGGTGAATCTCTACCAGGGGGCCGTTCTCGGCCTCGTTGGACCCAACGGTGCGGGGAAAACAACCCTGTTGAGGATGATGGCGGGGGTGTTGCCGGTTCAGCAAGGACGCGTTGAAGCCCGGTTTGAAGGAGATGAATGGAGCGAGGTGAGGGACCTGCGCGAATGGGTGGGCCACATGCCCGAACAGGTTCGCTGGCAGGGACGTGCCTCGGTGGTGGAAGCGCTGACTCAACTCGGGGACATGCGAGGTACCTCCACAACGAGGATTGAGCGCTTGCTGAGTCTGGTCGGACTCAGCACCCGGCGCGACGACCCGCTGGACAACCTAAGCCAGGGCATGCGCCAGCGCCTGTCGATCGCAGCGGCCTTGTTGGGCTCCCCGAAGGTTCTGCTGCTGGACGAGCCGTTCAACGGGCTTGACCCCGTGGCTTCGCAAGCGTTCGCCCGTCTGATCCGCAAGTTAGCAACGAAAGGCGTCAGCGTGGTTGTTTCCTCGCACATGGTGGCTCAACTCGAAGGGCTCATCGACCGCGTGGCGCTCATTCACCGAGGTCAACTCCTCGACGAAGGGCCACTGGCGGATGTTGAACAGCGCTTGGGCCTCAACGGACGCTACGCTGTCAGCGGTGAAGGAGAGGTTGTCCCGACCGCTCTTGCCGACCCCGAGGACATCGTGTCCTTCGAATCGGACGACAGCGGGTGGACCCTCACGGTCAGGGCGCATCACGATGCGCTTCTCCAGAGGGCCCTCAAAGCCAACGTCGTGCTGAAGTCGTGGGCGCCGGTTCGCCCAAATCTCGTGGAGTGGTTGTGCGCAGCCACGGGCATGAGTGCAGAGGATGTATCGCTCGAGGTCGTCTCCTCGGCGATGCTCCCCATGCAGGTTGCGGGGGTGGACGAGGATGAATGACGCACGTCGAATTCTCAACGTCGCAGCTCGTGTTCGCCGGGAACGATTGTCGGGTGTTCGAATCAAGATCATGCTGCCCATCCTCGTGTTGTTCCTCCCCGGCATGGCATGGGGTTTTTCGGACAGCAACATCGTTCTGCCCGGCGGCCACCAACCCGACACCGCCATGGAGGTGCTGTTCTATGCCTCGCTTGGCGTGGTGTTTGGCGCCACGATGTGCGCCGTTCTGATGGCCTTTGACGGGGTCAGCAAGGATCGAGCGAGCGGCATGTTGGAAGTTCGCCTCGCTCAGCCCATGCCCCGGAAGCACCAGGCAACCGCACTGATTCTCGGTCACGCTCAGAGCATCCTCATCCCTGTGTACGCGCTCTTGGCAGCCTCTGTAATCGTCGTTCGTCTTCGTATGGGCGCGTGGCCCAGCGCAGAAGAACTGCTGGTGTACNCCGTCTCCACGGGGCTGGTCGTTCTCTGGTACACGCTGTTTGCGTTGCTTGCGTCAACGTCGGCACGGGAGCAAGGAACGGCGGTCGCCTTCGGAATCGGCGTGTGGTTCTTCTTCACCTTTCTCTGGGCGTTGGTCACGACCATGGTCGCCTACGTGTCCGGTGTGGCCGTCGGAGAAGCAAACGACCCGGCATGGGTGGCCCTCGAAGGCATGCTCGACCTGCTTTCACCCAACGGGGTCTACCACCACCTGCTCGAAACCCAACTCCCAACCGTTGAACGCGGTGTTGCGGCGTGGCAATCCTGGGGAGCAGCCCTCCTGTGGACGATTCTTCCTTGGTTGGCCCTGCATCGCCGAATGGAACGGCTTGTACCCTGAGGGAATCAACCAATGCTTCATGAAGGCGAAAGTCAACGGTCATCCATGACACGCCGTCTCTTCGCACCGATCCTCCCACTGCTCCTTGGGCTTGTTTTGCTCGGAGTGACGACCGGTCCTGTCCTCACATCGTACACCGATGCCCCCGTGGTGTCGCCCACTGAGGGCCGACAGGGCCTCGACGATCAGATCGCTGAAGAGTGCGGCGAACTCACCTTTGAGGATCTTTTCGTGTATGATTTCGCTCTGTTTGAACTCAAGGTTCACGACGATTGGTCAACGGGAGAAATGAACGCCAACGCTTGGGTCAACGGATCCAACGCTGCCACCGTTCGAGACAACCTTGACGGACTGTTCGATGGGACCCCCGGTGGCAACAACTCGTGGATCAGCACCGACGAACGGGAGGCCGTGCGAAACATTGGACCGAAATGCATCGGTGTTATGGACACACGACTCGGCATGCGGGAAGGCATACCTCACTCCGGAGGCGTTGACTGGAACGACTTTGAATTCGTCGAAGAAGGCATCGGATTGGATGAGGTGAATCTGGTCCCAGAGGGACACCCCGACGCCCGAACATGCCGCAGTGTCCGTGCTGGAGCGGACTGCAAAGAGGTCCCTACCTCAATCACCGACGACATGGAGATAAGCCTCTTTTTGGCCAGCGATGGCTCTGACAACAACGTTCGCTGGGACCAGCTCCCCAACAGCGGCACGTCCAACTTCACGCTGGCCATGAACATCAGCAACATGAGCGACGCTGCGTTGGTGGTCACCTTCCCCGTGTTGCAGGGGCTTCGGATGTACGATTTCCGAGTGATTGACAACCAGCCCGAGAGCGGCGAAACCTGCGACCACATCGGCGAACCGTCCTTTGTTTACCTCCCCGACGGAGCGTTGCGAGTCACCCAACTCGTCAGTTTTGACCGAACCCAATGGGAACTCTACTGTAACATGTTCATGGATTTCACCACGGAAGCACCCGAGATGAACGTGCCTCCGGTGTGGGCAAACACCGCTCCGGACAACGGGACCGTTGTTGGAACACCGGGCGAGGGAACCTGGACCTTTGCTTCTGCCGACCTTGGCAACTCATGGGCCAGCGACGACAACGGGTGGTCGCTCAACTGCGAATTTGATGAGGAAGGGTGGAGCGTTTTCACCAACGTTCTCGGGGATTTCTTTGTCACCCAACCGGCCAACAGCGAACAATCAACCGCGACATGCACCGCCGTTGACCCTCTGGGAGCCGTGGACGGAAACGATACGAGAACCTGGACCTTCGGCACGCTCTACACGGCCACCGCAACCGTGGACGAAGACGGACAGTTCGCTCGATTGACCATCGCTCCCAGCGGCCTCGTGGATGAATTCCTCCTTACGGCAAGTGCTGCACAGAACGCGATCATGGGTGGTTCCAGTGTTCCGCTTACGGTCGCTTCAACCCCGACCACAACGGCGGTTCCTCTGCAGGCCCTCCGGCCGGGCGCGTTCAATTTTGCCGTTTCTGCGAATGCGGCGAACATGCTGGCTCACGATGTTGAGTTGTCGCTCGGTTTGAGCAAGCCAAATTCACCACCCGTCGTGCAGGTCGCCGTGAACTTTGACGGTGAAAACGCCACTTGGGACGAGAGCCAACTCAAGTTCTCGATGTACGGTTTGGTTTCTGACCCCGATTTGGAAACGGTCACGCTGACCCTCACCATTTGCGGTGCTGACTATCAAGGCTTCAACATCGACGGCATCAACTGGGTGGTTGAAGTCTCAATCGCCATCTGTCTCGCCAACGGCCTGGAAAATTACGATGTGGTCATCACTGCGGTCGATGACTCCGGTGCAAAGACTGAAATCGACGTGGCCATCCCGAGCCCTGTCCCCGACGAACCAACCCAAACCAGCCCAACGGTTACCGAGGACGAAACAGGATCGTTGCCGTCCGTCTCGTTCATGGCCACCGTATCAATGCTCGGTGCAGCGCTGCTGCTTCAGCGACGTAGGAACGGCGAAAACCGACAACACCAAAAGGACTTGACCGCAGGAAAGCACAGGTCTTGAGATGTTCACGGGCACGGTGGAATCCAAAAGCCACGAGGGTGGCTTGCTCGTCAATTTTGAGGGCTCCTCACCGGCGTTGAACGCCATCATGGTCCGAGCCGACGATGGAACGTACATTGGAAAAGTGGACGGCGTCATTGGAAGCACCAACCGCCCCTTGGCCCATGTCGCTCATGTGGACCGGGCGTTGGACATGGATGCGCTCGTTGGTGTTGCGGTCACGGTCCGAGCAAAACAAAAGCCTCGAGAAGACCGTGGTGGCCAACGCCGAGACGACCGGAGGCAAGGTGGCCGAGACAGTCGAGGCCAGCGGAACGACCGAAGAGGCGGCGACCGCGGTGGACAGCGATGGGACGACCGAAGGCAGAGCGGTCGAGACAACCGAGGCCGAAG
>FUFK010045763.1_pt1 | contig 76953 bp, 76 predicted proteins | sample 1021851 | NCBI WGS metagenome assembly FUFK01 (sample SAMEA51879418, study PRJEB19060) | metagenome | reverse complement strand
CTGGCAGCAGTATGACGATCAGCCTCAAAATGACTGGATCTCAGTTTTTGGTACAGAAAGATCCACTGATCATAAAGGTGTATCTGATTGTGTTACATGCTCAGAAGAGTGGTTGCCACTATTTGGTGATGAAGTACTAGGTAGCAAATTCCAAGATGGTCACTATGCATACACAGTAGTAGCAGGTGGTGGATCTGGTGATGATGTTTACCCACCAGTCATTTACGTGGTAGACGTTGAAAACGCAGTAGACTTTAACAGCGTACTTGAGCCGTAAAAAGTTAAAAAATAGATCACAAATGGGTAACGTAACCCATTGATAGTAAAAAGCCCCGCTAATGCGGGGTTTTTTACTATGTATCATGTTGGTACAGTTGTAACTATTTAATATAGTTAGAATTGAATTAATTATTTGACTATTGCTAATACTAAGTTACTTTTTTCAATTATGTCGTAGGTTGGCATGTATTTTGCTCATATAATTATGTACACTTTTACACTACAAAATTAAACCGGTTGACTTATGCTTTATGAAAAATAAGAAGCTATCAAACATCCTGAATAAAAAAAGCGGCAACTCCCTAATGGAGTTTGCTGTTACGATAGGTTTGATGGCTATTCTCGCTGCTACTGCTGCTCCCAAATTATCTCAAATGGGTGAAAATACAAGGATCGCTAAATCTAGAACAGAGCTCGATAAATTAGCCAGGCAGGCAGCCAATTTTTATCAGGAGACAGCAATCAAAGAAGGCAGAGGAAGATTCCCAGGTCAAGATAAGTATAACCTTCCAGTTGGTGGGCATTCAAATAACCAAGATGTCCTGGATGATATTATTGACGTATACGATAATGACGGCAATCTTGTGAATCCTGCTGATTTTACATATTTTGGCTCAGTAAATGGATACGACTGGGTATCAGTATTTGGTGTTAGCAATTATGACTTTCCAAAACCAGCAGGAGCGAATCTTGCACCTGATGACAAAGATGAGGTTGGACCGTGTAATGTCTGTCCTCCCGGAGAGACCGCTGGAAAGCTTGAGTGGGAGACATTATTTCCTACAGGGCCTGTCGGAAGCCCTTTTCAGGATGGTCATTTTGTTTATCAGGTCGTAGCAGGAAGGGGACATGGATCAAAAGCAGAATCACCCATATTATACATAGCAGACATTGAAAACCCAAGCCAGATACATGTGATTTTACAGCCCTAAATGGTAGGTGTAACACATAGATACGATGTCACCAATAATTACAAATATGTAACGAATTGATTCAAAAATTAAAAAATTATAATATGAAGAGAATTATCCAGATTGATGTTGAAGATAAAGCCCGTCACGACGGAAAACTGCTATCTATCAAACTTTTATGAGAAATTTTTTAAAAAAGATCATCTATACAGAGAGAGTTGGCATAGAAATTGCTAATTTAAAGTAGATTTAATAGATACAAGAAAGAGGTTGAATATGAAATCAATAAAACGCTATTTAAAAAATGTTAGTGGACAGTCACTCGCTGAATTTGCAGTTACAACAGCAATGATGGCTACTCTTGCGACTACAGCAGCTCCAAAATTTTCAGGTGTTGGTGAGGGTGCTAAAGAGAAAAAAACGCTCGCTGATATTGATAAAATTCTAAAATCTGCAAACAACTTTTACAATGAGCAGGTTACAAAATCAGGTCGTGGAAGGTTTCCTGGTCAGTACAAGTACAATGAGCCAGTTCCATCAAGCAATGGTTACACTTATACAAACGATCAGGCAGACGCAGAGTACAATGTAAAACTCGCAGTTCAGGGAATAATCGGTGATGATGGTTCTGTGACGACTCCACCTACATTTACAAGCTTCGATAACACAACTGACGCACCCAAGTGGGCTTCATGCTTTGGTACCAATAATCCAGATGCTCTAGTTCCCGAAGTTTCGTCAGGCGTGAACGCTTCTGTGAGCACTGAGGAAGACCCCTCAGCAAATTATTATGCGAACGGTATGCTCACGGTTGGCAAGGGTGCAGAAGAATTTCTAGATGGGTTTGGTGGCGAGGCAATCAAAAGCCCCTTCCAGGATGGTCACTACATATATACAGTGATTGCTGGATCAGGATCTGGTAGTCAGTCAATCGCACCCATAATGTTTGTTGCTGACCTTGAAAGTCCATCATCATTCTGGAAAAAATTACAACCATAATTAACCAAACAAACGAGCACACCAAAACCACAACCAAAGGTTAAAACTAAGGAGAACAACATGAGGAACAATAACAAAGGATTCACACTGATCGAATTAATAATGGTCACAATTATATTAGGAATTTTGGCCGCGGTAGCAATCCCAAGATACATGACATCTGTACAGAAAGCCGAAGAGGCTGCTGAAGACGCAGTTATAAGCGCAATCAGAGCTGGTCTTGAGTCACATGCAACTGAGAAGCTAATGGAAAATGGTCGCCGCAGCTGGCCAACCAATCCATGGGATGCACTTGAAACAAAGCCTGCTGGCTACACTAACGCAGATGAAAACGCATCCGATGATGGACAGTGGCGCTTTAGCTCCCAGAGTGCGAACATTACACACATGCGTGGTGACGGCACCCTTGTTCACTGGGACTACGATAAAGGAACCAACACCGGTGGCAATAACGATGCGGTAGGTTCTCTAGGTGCAAGAGAAGACGGCGCCGGTAGCTAAGGATTTGATCTGATTTAGTTAGATTAAAACTAGAAGTATCTAAAAAGGCTCCGGCAAAAACCGGAGCCTTTTTAAATTGGAAACGAAATACATTGAAGGCGTTTAACAGAATATTTAAGAATGAATAAAAAAATTAAGATTAACTCTGGATTTACAATGATGGAGCTCGTAGTCACCCTTGCTCTAATGGGTGTGCTTATTAGTTTTGCTATTCCAGCATACAATGGAGTTTCTGAGGAGATGCAGGGTAAACGGAATGTCGCTAATATGCAGACCATCCGTGAGGCATTCTTTCATTATTTTTACAGAATGCACCAACAAAAGGGCAGAATTGCCCATTTTCCGCCACCACCAGAAAATGAAATGAAAATAATGGATGATGACTGGGCTAATACACCCATGGATTCATTGCTTTCCCCCATGGCGCCTAAAGATCTTTTTGCAACGGGTGAGTTACCTAAAAACGCGAATAACAACGCCTTTTTGTACGAGACCTGGAATGATACCATTGAAATGACTGGAGAGGTAATGTACTACATAAAAATCGAAGACATTGACGAGGATAGTCCTTCTTTTGGAAAGTCCTTTACTTACTCTATTTAAAGTCGTATTCTTCTGGTCGAAGATCCTTTTTGACCATGGATAAAATAAAAAAAATAATAGCCAAAAGATCCTTCCCTGGTTTTTCCTTAATGGAGTTGATCTTAATCATAATCATACTAGGAATCTTTGCTACCATCGCAACCACAAGAACTCGAACAGGATTATCTACTGTAGGAGAACAAATCGCAATTGATCAGATCACAAGTGACATAGATCTTATTAGAGCAATGGCCTTTGGTAAACACGATACACTTACAATTGTTTTTTCAATGTCCGACGAGAGCTATACCATTTATAAGGGTCCTGATGGTGCAAGGACAGTGGTGGGTGATTATCCTAACAGTCAAAATGGTATTATTTCTTTAGATAATTCAGTAATGCGTGATGTTGATATTCGCTCTGCAAACTTTGGGGGCTCATCAGAGCTTCAGTTTTTACCCCTTGGTGAGCCGAAGTCAGGTGGTACAGTAAGTATAAATTCGAAGACAATTACTATTGAGCCTGTTACGGGTAGGTGGACTATAAACTAATGAAGCCAATGCTGACAGACAATAAAGGATTCACCCTGGTTGAGGTAATGGTGGTTTTGATCTTACTTACCCTGTCTTTTATGGTTTTTTTACGTGCTTTAAATACTGGAAAAACAATCAGAGCCAATTCAGAAATAAGAACCGTACAAAGTGTGATTTTAAGTAGTATCCAAAATGAAATCCGCGCTAGAAGGTATGATGAAAATTTATCATCACCATGGTCTTCACTACTGGGTAAAGAATTGGGTGAATATGAGATAAAAGAATTCGATGATATTGATGATTTTAACGGTTATTTTGAGCCATCCTTTACCGATTATCCTGCGTTTAGTTGCTCAGTTGCTGTTGAATATGTTTCGCCGACGACCGGTTTTCATATTCCTCAATCAAGCCAGACAAATTATAAAAGTATAATGGTAAAAGTTTCACATCCGACTCTATCATCAATAAGTGATACAATGATTATAAGCCCAGGTATTTAGTATTGAGAAAAAGTAATAACAGCGGATTCACTCTTATAGAATTAGTAATAGTCATAGTCCTAGTTGGAGTGATAGGATCGATGGCTGCTACTATGCTTTTTCAAGGTGCTGACTTTTTTGTAAAAGAAACGAACCGCCAAGGCTTTGTGAGCGAATCAAGAATAGCTTTTTGGAAATTAATGAGAGAATCTCAATCTCAATCTGGTCCAGCAAGTTTTGTGCAGTCAGACCAAAATAGTATCTTTTTAAAAAACGCGAGGAATGTCGATAAAGACTTTCAACTAGTTACTCCCTCTAATTTTAACATGAGGATTGGTAGTGCAAATTACAGTCCTTTATCAAGTTCCATGACAGCTTTGAATTCAAATGGCTTTTTTTACTATGATAATAATTTCAATTTAATATCCCCTGCATTTTCTGGTATGTCAATAGATCAAGCAAATAGTGTACACTTACTTAGGCTAGAAATGAAATTTAAAAGAGACCAAGATGAGCTGTCATTAAAATCTTTTATCTTTCCAAATAATTTTCGATTTGGTCAAAAAATGAGCTACCACGAATAATGAAATATCTGAAGAAAATTACCGAGGATGAATCAGGGGTTATACTCATGGCATCGACAATGGGTATTTTTATTCTTCTCAGTATTTTTGCTTTTTATCTTGCTAGGTTTTCATCAATCGAATCACGCACAGGTGGCTACCACACTCTGGATATAAAAGCACGTAACCTTGCTATGACAGGTATTGAACATGGCATACAATCGTACAAGTCTTCAAGGAGTACCTCACTAATATCAAAAAATTTTAATAATGGTACATATACTGTCTCTTTTGATAATCAAAGTGATGAGCTTGGTGTTTCTCTATCAAAAACACATTATCTAACTCTTGAAAGTACTGGCACAATAGATGATGTAGAGAGGAATATGAGATTATTGTTATCATCGCTCCCTGAAGCTTTTTGTTTTGCTCTATATGCGGAAAATGTTGCAGGTCAGGTTTACTCAAAGCCTGGTGGTAGTATTATTGGTGATATGTTTTTTAACGGTACCGTACAAACTGGAAGTGCAGCAAGCAATGGAGTCACATACATTGGGAGCGGAACAGGCGGAGTAATTTTAAATCCGCATCCTGCATTCCCTGATTTAAACACGAGTCAGTATGAGTCACTATTATCGAGCGCAGCATCAGCCCCAGGAGCGTACAATAATTTCGCACTTTCGTTTGATGGCAATAATGACTACGTAAAAATTAATAATTCTAGCGATATTAATACGGGAAGCCATCACACACAAAAAACCATAGAGGCATGGTTTAAGGTGAATGATAAATCAATTACCAATAGAAAACAGACAATTTATGAACAGGGTGGTACTGTCAGAGGGTTAAATATTTATATACATGGTGGTAGGCTATACGTTGGAGGATGGAATGAACCTGGTGGCGAAAGCAATTGGCAGGGGACCTGGCTCTCCACTAATAATATTCAGAATGGAACCTGGCATCATGTTGCACTAACGTTGAATGGAGGAAACTCAAAATCTAATAACGCATTTAAAGGTTATTTAGATGGACAGGAATTCGGATCCGGGCAAGGTTCTAAACTATGGAACCATCCTGGTGATATCTCAATCGGGCGAAATAAAGATACCAAATTTCACAGTGGTGACTACAATAGTTACAGGTACTTTAGTGGTTACATTGATGAGATGCGGTTGTGGAATATAACTAGAACTCAAGCTCAAATATCTGCCTTTAAGGATACAATACTTGACGGTAGCGAAACTGGTCTAACTGCATACTATAATTTTCAGGAAAACTCCGGGAATAGAGCTAATGATACTCAAACCCAATCAAACAATGACGGAACAAAGTATGGAGCGACCTGGACAGCTGGACCGGTCTTATCAAAGATGAGTAACTCCTCTTTTGTCAATAAGACTGTAAACCTTAGCAGCTACACCGATAAAAAATTATTAGTCAAGAGTGATCTACTTATATCCAACACCACATTCAATGGCCCCGGGTATATCGTTTCTGATGGTAACATAACAATAAATTCAAATTCAATTATTAATGGTGGGATTTTTATAGTTTGCAGTGGGAATCTTTATATTTCAAACTCTCAAATTGGAAGAGACTACGATAGTCCAACTGTTGTATATGTAGAGGGTGTAGCCAATTACGATAACGTTTCATCGTACGGTATCATAATCGCTAAAGGTAGCAGCCTAATGCTTAATAATACCGCACTCTATGGGGCAGTTCTAAATTACAGTCAATCACTAATTCTAACTGGTAATAGCGATGTCATAGGTTCTGTCGTATCGAAATACTCTGTAGATATACAGGGTGCTTCTGCATCCATAACTCGTGGGAACATCCCTGAATTTTCTGGTTATTCGATCGGTTTGGATCCGTTTGTAATACCGGGTAGCCTCCTAGAGTTTTAGTTTACAATTTTCATCTATTATCTTGTTAATATTTGATCGGTAAAAGATTAAAACACGTATAAACTTAATTATTCATTAGGAATTTAGATTTTAATGCAAGATATAACACTTTTAGTAATGGCAGCAGGTATGGGATCAAGATACGGCGGTTTAAAGCAGTTGGACAATGTTGGTCCCAGTGGTGAAACCATTATTGACTACTCTGTCTATGATGCAATGCGCACCGGATTTCGTAAGGTTGTCTTTATAATTAGAGAAGACATAGAAAAAGAGTTTAAATCAAAAATAACAGATAAATATTCAGGGTCTATTCAGGTTGATTTTGCATTTCAAGATGTGAATGACTTACCAAAAAATTTCACGGCACCATTAGATAGGGAGAAGCCCTGGGGGACTGGTCATGCAATATTATCTGCCAGAGGTCTAATTAACAGTCCATTTATAGTAATTAACGGCGATGACTTCTACGGCTTAGATACATATCAGGTTATATATGATTATTATAAAAATGGAGGCAACGACTTTTCGATGGTAGCATTTCAACTAGGCAAAACATTATCAGAATTTGGAAGTGTGAAAAGGGGACTTTGTACGGTAAAAAACAAACAACTCCAAACCGTGGTTGAAACGGGCGATCTTGAAAAAAGTTTAACGGGAATAAAATCTGACCGGGATATTAAGTTAAATGGATCCGAGCCTGTTTCGATGAATGTATGGGGATTTACTCCAAAAATCTTTACGTATTTAAATTCTATGTTCAATGATTTCCTCACTTCAAATGTGGAGGAGCCGACCAGTGAATTCTTAATCCCTACAGTTGTAAATAGCCTTATATCTTCAAACGAGGAAAAAGTGAGGGTTCTCAATACAGAATCCAGCTGGTTTGGAGTTACGTATAAAAAAGATAGGGATTATGTTAGAAAAAGGTTAAAAAGACTTGTTGATGATAAGGTTTACCCTAAAAAACTTTTTGTATAATATTTACTTAGAGTAACAATCTACACAGTTTTAATACTCCACTGTTGAAAATTTCAGTTATCATTCCTACATACAATCGAAAACATACCCTGCACAGGGCAATAGAGTCAGTCCTAAATCAGACCTTTAAACCGCTTGAAATTATAGTCGTAGATGATGGTTCGAATGATGGTACTGGAGAATGGGTTGAGGAAATTTATCCCTCTATAAAATATATATTCATTAAAAATTCAGGTGTTAGTGCTGCCAGAAATACCGGTGTAAGATCAGCAAATGGCCAGTGGATAGCTTTCCTGGATTCTGATGACGAGTGGATGCCAGAGAAATTAGAACAACAATCATTGTTACTGGGTGCTGATAGGGAAGCTGCGTTGTGTCATACAAATGAGATATGGATAAGGAATGGTGTTCGAGTCAATCAACTAAAGAAGCACACTAAGTTTGGAGGTTATATTTTTGAAAAATGTTTAGATATATGCAGAATTTCCCCCTCCTCAGCAATATTAAGTAAAAAAATATTTACAAATATTGGCTATTTTGATGAGTCTCTGAAAGTCTGTGAAGATTACGACATGTGGCTGCGTGTAGCTGCTAAACATAAAATTCTATTTTTAGATTATCCTTTGATAACAAAGTATGGAGGGCATCGTGATCAATTATCGCGTGTCAATAGCGGAATAGAAAAGTATCGAATACGTTCTTTGGAAAAGATATTAAGTTCAAAGACCTTAAGCGAAAAACAATTTTTTATCGCTAAGCAGGTCCTAATCCAAAAATTAAAAATTTATCAAAATGGGGTCAGAAAAAGGAATAGGTATACGGAGTTAAAAAAGGTTGAGGATAAGATTGAATATTGGATTAATTCTGATAAATGGAATTAGATTTGCTTTTTGATTACGTTCAATTTCGCAATTAAGTTCATGGATTAAGTTATTCGTATTACAATCATACATGATAGATTTAGATATATGGTTTTTAATAAAAAAGTAGTTGTACTGATACCTTTTCTTTTTTCGCAGGTTATTGCTTCCGATTGGGTTGGAATAGGTTCCCGGGAACCTGTTCAGCCAAGCTGGCAACTCTTGTCCAGTAATAATGAGAAAATCGAAATTACTTTTGAGATGAAAGGCTATTACTCAAAGTCACTTGGTAATGGGAAAATAAGGATTAGTTTTCCCACAAGCGCTCCTATTTTGAATGAGGGCTCGCCCAACTTACCACTAGCATCCAAATCAGTCATCATCCCTGAACAAGCGAATATGAGCTTATCTATTGTTGAATCCGAATACACGGATTTTCAAATCAATGATATAGAGCCATCCAGGGGTAACCTGCTTAGAGATGTGGTTCCTTCAGCCGTGCCATATAAATATGGTCCACAATACGAAAAAGATGAGCTCTATCCACAGAATATCGCGTTTCTGAGAGATCCATATATACTCCGCTCGTTAAGAGGACAGAGCATCGTGATCCAACCTATTCAATATAACCCGGTGAAGAAAATTTTGAGGGTATACACACGCTTGAAAATCGCTATTGAATCTGATGGACCTGGCGGTAAAAATCAGCTCATAAGAAAACCTAGAAATTCAAACTCAAGGGAGTTTGAAAATATATTTAGACAGCATTTTATAAACTATCCAACAAACGATCGCTATAACATTCTCACTGAGCAGGGCTCTATGTTGATAATCAGTCATGAGGATTTCGTGGAACATATGCAGCCGTTCACTTCCTGGAAAAACTACAAAGGTATTCCAACTACACTTACAAGCGTCTCTGACATAGGCGGCTCGGATGAAATCTATCAACATATAGAAAACGAGTATTACAACAATGGTATCGCCTATGTATTGCTGGTTGGTGATATTGATCAGATAGCGTCAATACGTAGATCTGAGGGAGATGGTTCGAACACACCATCTGATAATTCATATACATTCATCGCTGGAGATGATTTTTATCCAGATTTGATTATAGGTCGTTTCTCTGCTGAAAATAGTACGCACGTTGAGACAATGGTAAGCCGGACAATATCATACGAGATGGAACCCGATCTATTTGATGGCTGGTATAAGAAAGGATCGGGATTTGCTTCAAATGAAGGTCCGGGTGATGACGACGAATACGACTATGAACACTTGGACATCATAAGGCAATTACTATTGGACTATACCTATAGCGAAATAGATCAGGTTTATGATCCCAATGGTACAGTAGCTCAGGGTGAGGCAGCTTTGAACGAGGGTCGTTCATTAGTGAATTACACTGGACACGGATCTAATGGTTCATGGGGTAATGGTTGCCCTATGAACAATACTGATGTTGAGAGCCTATCAAACTCAGGAAAGTGGCCCTTCATTTGGTCAGTTGCCTGTGTTAACGGTCAATTTCACCAGGGGACTTGTTTCGCTGAAACATGGTTACGCGCAACAGATGAAACAGGTTCTCCAACAGGGGCTATTGCGACACTAATGTCTACCGTGAATCAGGCCTGGAACCCGCCAATGGACGGGCAGGATGAGATGAATGCAATACTGACTGAGTCTTACTCAAATAATATCAAACGCAGTTTTGGCGGTCTATCCTATAATGGTATGAACCACATGAACGACAACTACGGACAAGACGGCTATTTTGAAACTCTATATTGGATGATATTTGGCGACCCATCTGTTGTAATCCGATCAGATATTCCAACGGCATTAAATGTCACTCACGGTGAAGTTATAGTTTTGGGGGCGACAGATTTTGTGGTTGACGCTGGCATAGAAGGAGCCTTGGTTGCTGTATCAAGAGACGGTACACTTTTAGCCTCTGGATACACAGACTTCACCGGGCAAATTGAGCTGTTTTTTGAGTCCGCTATGGAAGAGCCTGGCGAGGTTGATATTGTTGTAACCGGTTATAATAAGATACCATATGAGAGTACTGTAAATGTAATAGCGCCAGAGGGCGCCTACATCGTTTTATCTGAAGTGATTATCACTGCAGGTGATGATAATGTGATTGATTATGGAGAAATAGGGTTCTTTGATGCGACGGTTGAAAATGTTGGGCAGGACCCGTCGTCTGAAATTATTTTTTCATTAGTCCATGATGAGGGTATGGTTAATATTACCTCTCAAGATATTAGTTTGGAAACTGTAGATGCAGGGGAGCAGGTTATAATTGGGCCATTTGAATTTGAAGTAGGATGGAATCTAGAAAATAGATCGAGCATTCCATTTACTTTTGTTGCATCAGCCGGAAACGATGAATGGACTTACCAGACATCTGCTATTGTTGAAGCTCCCAGCTTCAGTATAGCCTCGTCTCAGTTATATGATAACGGAAATGGTACTTTAGAGGCAGGGGAGATTGCAACACTACAATTGACCATTGAAAATACTGGCGACGCACCCGTTCATTATCCCATATTCGAAATTAGTTCGAATGACCCTTATATTGAGCTAAGCAATCTAAGCAGTGATAATGCCTATTTCTGGGAGCATGGCACTGATTTGACCCTAACCTTTGATGTAGAAGCTTCCCCCGATGCACCAATTGGACATTCATCAATGGCAATAATAAATGTAGGCGCTCTTCACACAGATTACGAGCATGCTATATCATTTGCAATTTCGCACGGTATAGTTATTGAAGATTTTGAATCAGGAGATTTTCTCTCATTTGAATGGTTGCATAGTGGATCTTCTCATTGGGAGGTAGACACTGATCCGTACAGCGGAGATTATTCAGCAAAGTCCGGTAACATCGGAGATAATCAAGTTTCTGAGCTCGCAATCGAAGTTAACGTATTATACGAGAGCTCGATAAAGTTTTATTCCAAATCGTCTACTGAGCAGGGAGCCTCTGGGAATATTTATGACTACCTAGAATTCTACATAGGTAACGAACCCCAGGGATTAAACATTGGCGGCGAATCTGGTTGGAGTCAATTTGTTGTATCAGTTCCAGAGGGAAGGCATACCTTGCGCTGGGTATATGAAAAAGATACAGCACAAAGTTCGGGCGATGATTGTGTTTGGATCGATAAAATACAGTTCCCAACTGGTTCAGTGTTCCCTTTGAATATTGATTTTGGTGATCTTAATCTTGATAATATGGTAAATATTTTAGATGTTATTATTACCCTGAACTATATTTTTGGCAACATGGACCTGGGAAATGAGCAAATGCAAAATGCTGATACAAACTTAGATGGTATTATCGATGTTTTTGACCTAATTACAATCGTTGATCAAGTACTAACAGATTGATGAATTTAAAATCACCAGCAGAGTTACCTTATTGAGACAATAAAATGATTAGCAGAAACCCGACTAGGATATTTTTCTATTTCAACCATTTTTTAACCTAGTCAATTTTCGACTCGAAATAATACTGTCAGAGGATTAAATTATTTCGCCTGCTCTGCAATCTTAAATTCGGAAAATTTTATCATAAAATATGTTTAAAGATATATTAAGAGTAATTATATCACTTCCTAGCCAGCACGTCATTTATGGCACGATTAGTTTAGTATTGTGTATTGCAGCGACCTGGGTTTATAAAAATAGTTCCCACAAAATAAAAGTAATTATCATTCAGACTATCGGTTATCTCGCTATTTTTAATGAGATTGCTTTCCAGATATATATGTTTTACTACGGGATATGGTCACCAAGCACCTCATTACCTTTAGAGATGTGTTACATTTCAGCCTTACTGGTTCCCTTTTACTCACGAAAAATGACATCTAGAGATCTCAAAAATTGGTTTTTTTTTGCAGGATTTGGTGGCTCGCTATTCGCATTCATTAATACCAATTTATCGGAAATTGAGCATATCTATGTTTCAATACATTATTTCTTTGCTCATGGCCTTGTGATCTTTGTAATGCTAAGTATTGTAGTTGATGGTTATCGTCCAAAATGGTATGATTATTTTAATGCAATTAAATGGACCTCATATTTAGTTTGCACGATCATTCTCATAAACATAATTCTTGGCAGTAATTATATGTTTACTTTCAAAAAGCCTGAAGGTGTTAACTTCACTTTACTAATGCCGGATTGGCCGTACTATTTCCTAATTATGCTTTTGATCGGACTCATTTTTTACACACTTATGATGGTTTGCTCTATATTTTTTTATAGTGAAGATATAAACGCCTAAAACGCTCATTTTAATTGATTATATTAATTATTTAAATTAAAATATAGAATTGGTACAGTATGAAAAAGTTGGTTAACATTTTAGGATTTAAGATTAGTTGGTGGGCTTGTGTTGTCGGTCCTTCTATTGATATGCCATACATTGGACCAGCTGCAATGCTCATTTTTTTGTTGGCTCACTTTTCTTTTAATGGTTTGGAATCATCTGAAATAAAACTTGTGATTATTTTTTCGATACTGGGTACCGTTATAGATACTCTAATGGCTCTTTCTGGTTTGTTAACATACAATGGAAGCTACAGTAAAGAAATTGTGGTGGCACCATTGTGGATTACCGCTATGTGGTGTGGCTTTGCTCTGCTCGTGAACCATTCGATGGCATGGTTGGAGGGCAAGTTCTTTCAAGCTCTAATCCTAGGTGCTGTCATCGGACCAATAGCATATAAAGCAGGTGAGGGGCTTGGCGCAATTAGTTTTCATGGTAACATGTTGCATGTTACGATAATGCTGTCAATTGTTTGGGGACTAAGTCTGCCATTAATTTATTGGGTAAATGATAGACTAAAACCGCGTTGAAATGTTTAGAATATTAAAGCTAACCTATCCAACCTTATTATTATTTCATTTTCTAAGTGCTAGAGTTACCACAGAGGATGTCGCCAGATCAAATGAATTATTTTCATTTCTTAATGGAGATGATGGCTGGGTTCATATTGATGAGAAGCAAGGTGCAGAATTAAGCATTAAATCCTTTCAAAAAATGGATCTGGTTGCATTTAGAGTTCAAAAGAAAATAAGTATCCAAAAAGAAATAATCAAAGATATAGTAATGGATGTCAAGAATTACGCAAGATACTTTCGCAATCAAAAGGGGTCTACCTTCCAGGAAATCATGAAAACCGAGGACTGGGTAGATGGGCACCATTACATATCAATTGATCTACCATTTATTAGTGACAGAGAATACTACTTTAGGGTTCAATCTGGTGGTTATTTTGCGAGCGATTCGAACTCAATCGTTCATTGGTATTTAAAAAAGGATGAGAACAAATTACCGTACTCGAAAAGTAATGATTCGGGTGGTTCAATGATTATCGATTATGGTGCTGGCACATGGGCTGCTGAAAAAGGGGATGACGATGGCTACATGCTTTCTTACAAATTATTTTTAGACCCTGGAGGCTCAATACCGGATTTTGCTGTTGAACTAATGAATAAGACTAGTATAGTTAATATTTTCAATAATGTTTTGGCTGAAGCTTCGAAAAGAAATGTCCTCGCTGATCAATAGATATTTTTTAATTTGAAAAGTTTAATTTACATACTCATATTTTTTAATATTTTTATAGCAAAGGGCTGCTTACGAACTAATGAACACAGCGGTGATCACATGAAGCTAGAAACAGTGGACTATGTGGATATAAAAAGATTCATGGGAGATTGGTATGTAATTGCGAACATACCAACTTTTATTGAAAAAGGGGCGACAAACGCGATAGAATCTTATAAACTTGCTTCCGATGGGACTGTGGAAACAACCTTCACATTTTTTAAAGGTTCTCCAGATGGTCCTAAAAAAGTATATAGGCCTAAAGGGTTTATAAAAAACAAAGAAACAAATGCAGAATGGAGGATGCAGTTTATATGGCCATTTAAAATGCCATTCTTGATAATTGATCTAGATGAAAATTATTTGTACACAGTAATAGGCATTCCATCGAAGAAATATGTTTGGATAATGGCGCGGAATCCAGTTCTTGATGATGATACATATAATGGTATAATAGATAGGTTGTCGAAAAGCGGATATAATACGTCATTAGTTCAAAAATTGGTGCAGGATTGGGACTAGCCACAATCTCAGCTGTGGTTTGTTAACACTATGAAAATCGCAATAATCGGATCAGGTATCTCAGGTCTAACATGCGCATATCTTTTGCATAAAAAACATGAAGTTACTATTTTTGAAAAAAATGACTATATTGGAGGGCACACACATACTCACGAAATTGAATACAATGACAAGCTCTGGAACATTGATTCTGGTTTTATAGTTTATAACGAAAGAACATATCCCAATTTCATTAAAATTCTAGAACAGCTTGGAGTTAACAGGCAGATAACTAGAATGGGTTTCAGTGTGAAATCGGAGAAACATAATCTTGAATATGCAGGACATTCATTAGATGGACTGTTTGCCCAGAGATCAAATTTTTTCAGACCGTCTTTCATCAGAATGCTTCGAAGCATGTTGAGATTTAACTCTGAAGCAAGAGTTGATTTAAAAACAATAGACCCTAATCTCACTCTTGGGGAGTATTTATCCTCTAACAATTATCCAGATGAATTCATCAAACATTTTATCATACCCATAGGCGCTGCCATCTGGTCAACTGTTCCTAGTCTAATGATGGACATTCCAGCTATCTTTTTCATTAGATTTTTTGATAACCACGGTATGTTGCAAATAATTGATAGACCAAATTGGTGGGTTATAAGTGGGGGGTCGAAAAAATACGTAGAAAAAATGGTGGCTGGTTTTAAAGATAAAATAAAACTATCCACACCTGTCCAAAAAGTAAAACGTAATCAAGGCAATGTGATTATTCAATATGGTTTGCAAATACCAGGGAGTGAGAAATTCGATTCTGTTATTTTTGCTACACATAGCGATCAGGCTTTGGCGATCCTAGATACTCCCTCAAAGGCAGAAACGGAAATTTTAGGAGCGATTAAATATCAGAGGAACGATGCTCTTCTTCATTTTGATGATTCTATTCTACCTAGGAGAAAAAAAGCTTGGTCTAGCTGGAACTATCTCCTTGATGAGGATCAGGACGGAGCAGTTGCACTAACCTACAATATGAATATTTTACAGAGCTTGAATTCTAGCCGAACGTTTTGCGTCTCGCTCAATAGTGGTGACCTTGTTGATCGTGCGAAGGTTATAAAAGAGTTGAGCTATGAGCATCCATTGTATACCATTTCAACCATAGAGGCACAAAATCGTAAACACGAAATCAGCGGTATAAATAATACCTATTATTGTGGCGCGTATTGGAGAAATGGATTCCATGAAGACGGCGTCATAAGCGCACTCGAAGTATGCAAGAATTTTGGTATATCTATATGATAAGCACAAAAAAAAGTTATATTTATTCAGGAACCATAAGGCACCGTCGGTTTGATCCTTTTGATCACTTTTTTACATATCCTTTGTTTATGACATACATAGATTTAGACTCCATTGATAGTGCTTTTGAGAAATCCTGGTTGTGGAATATTAACAAGCCAGCTTTAGTTTCATTTATGCGAGATGATTACCATCGCAACTCCGATCTAAGCCTGGATAAGTCAGTTAGGAAAACTGTATTTGAGAAAACTGGAGTAAAAGTAAAAGGACCAATTAGACTATTAACACACCTTAGGTACCTGGGTTATTGTTTCAACCCCGTTAGCTTTTACTATTGCTTTGATGAAGAAGATTCAAAAGTTGATGTAATAATGGCTGAAGTTACCAACACTCCCTGGAACGAAAGACATTCCTACATAATAAACCAAAGAGATATAACGGGAAAGTCTAGTAATTTAAGAGCAGATCTTGAAAAAAAACTGCATGTTAGCCCCTTCTGGGGAATGGATCACCAATATGAGTGGGTGTTTACTCAGCCCAGTGAAAATCTTTTAGTGAATATGAAAAATTATAGACAAGGAGAAAAAGTTTTTGATGCCACCTTAAGTATGAAGAGGTCACCTTTTACAAGAGCTAGATTGATAAAGCAAGTGGCTAAATTTCCTCTTATTACATTTGCAGTGGTTTTCCGCATACATTGGCAGGCTTTCAAGCTTTGGTTAAAAAGAGCCCCCTTTTTTATTCATCCTGATAAGGCAAAATTACTAAGAGAAAATTAGGCGATGGGTTCCACAGTGCAAGTAGATCATCTAGCTGAGAAATTAAAAAAACGAAGTAAAGTTAATTTTCTCACCTCAATTTTTAAGAATGGCCTTAAAAAGAAGTTAAGTCACCTCAAAGAGGGATACCTAACGATTGAGGACGCGGATGAAAAATTTAATTTTGGAAGCCCGCAATCAAATTTAAGAACTAATGTCATTATTCATTCTCAGGAGTTCTACGTGTTGACAGGTAGCGGTGGCGCCTTGGGCATTGCAGAAGCTTATATACTTGGATATTGGACTTCCGATGATGTAGTAATGCTAATGCGCATCATATTAAAGAATCGATCAATTCTTTTATCTTTAAACAATGGCATTACTAAGCTTCTAAGCCCGATAAATAAATTAATTCACAAAAGTAGGCAGAATACCATAAAGGGAAGTAAGGAGAATATACTTGCTCATTATGATCTGAGTAATGATTTTTATAAACTATGGCTCGATCCTACCATGACCTACTCATGCGCATTTTTTAGTGAGCCCAATACAAATCTAGAAGATGCTTCGATTGAAAAATTAGATCGTATATGCAGGAAGTTGAAACTTTCAGAGAATGATAGTGTTTTAGAAATAGGAACTGGTTGGGGAAGTTTTTCTATACACGCAGCAAAAAATTATGGTTGCAAAATTACAACAACTACCATTTCTGACGAGCAGTATCATTATGCCAAAAAGCGGGTTGTGGAAGAAGGTATGGAATCAAGGATAAATGTTTTAAATAAGGACTACAGAACCTTGGATGGGAAGTTTGATAAAATTATCTCTATTGAGATGATAGAGGCAGTTGGCTATGAATATATTTCTGAGTACTTTATTAAGGTCTCATCACTTTTGAAACCGGATGGGCTTATGGCGCTACAGGGTATTACGTATAATGACCACAATTTTGATGTCTATAAAAATTCCGTTGACTTTATTAAAAAATATATTTTCCCTGGTTCATGTTTAATTTCAATCTCACAAATTATCGACGTGGTTAAGAAAAAAACTGATCTTTCAATGATCGATATGGAAGATATTACTCTTCATTATGTAAAAACTCTTAGTACCTGGAGAAAAAATTTCATTAAGGTATTGCCAGAGGTGAAAAAAATGGGGTATTCTCAAGCCTTTATCAATATGTGGGAGTTTTACTTTCTATATTGTGAAGCTGGTTTTACTGAGAGAAATATCGGAGATGTCCAACTAATATTTGCAAAGTCTAAAGCAAGGGACTTGGAGGTGAAGTATTAAATGATTTCAAAAATGATTGAATTAGCAGAAAGAGGATACATACCAGACTATTTCATCAGGCAGGGTATCGTCCAAAACTGTAAAAAAAGGTTGGATAATGAAGACGTACTTAATACTGAGAAAGTATCTACGAAAAAACAGAATTGGATCCAACAAATGAAAGAGAGTTCAATAGCTTTAGTGCCAGAAAAAGCAAATGAACAACATTATGAGGTTCCTCCTTCATTTTTTGAATATGTTTTGGGAAAACATATGAAATATAGCTCTGGATACTGGCCTGACGGCACATACACCCTAGATGAATCAGAAGAGGCAATGTTAAGGCTTAGCTTTGATAGGGCACAGCTATCAGATGGTGACTCAGTGCTCGAGCTAGGCTGTGGATGGGGTTCCTTCACTTGTTACATGGCGTCGAGGATGCCAAACAGCAAAATAACTGCTGTCAGTAATTCGAGAGATCAGAGAGAGCATATATTACGCCGTTGTGAAAAGCAGGGTTTGAAAAATATTGAAGTGATTACTGCGGATATGAATGAATTTGATACAAAAAACGACTTTCAGCGAGTTGTTTCTATTGAAATGTTTGAGCACATGAGAAATTATGAAAAGTTATTGTCTAAAATATCTTCGTGGCTTTGTGATGGGGGGAAACTATTCATACACATTTTCTCTCACCAATCCGTTGTATATCCATTTGAAAACCACGGTGCTGCCGATTGGATGGCAAGAGAATTTTTTTCAGGAGGTATGATGCCATCCCACGACCTTCTGCTGCATTTTCAAGGAAATGTAAAAATTGATGATGTGTGGCGAATGTCAGGCAGGCACTATGAACAAACTTCCCTAGCATGGATAGAAAAAATGGACCAGAATAAGGGTCCAATAATGGATATATTCACAAATACATATGGTGATGATGCCAGGCTGTGGTTTCAGCGCTGGCGAATATTTTTTATGTCATGTGAAATGTTATTTGGTTATAATAATGGATTAGATTGGGGAGTTTCCCACTACAGATTTAGCAAAAGATAGGGCAATAATGATAATTTTAGTTTTCTTTTTTCTACATTGGTATCTCTCACTTTTTTTTCAAACATTTTTTTTGCATAGGTATGTATCACATAAAATGTTTGATATGAACCCATTTTGGGAGAAAGTGTTTTTTCTGCTAACATTTATATTTCAAGGTTCATCTTTCCTCCATCCCGCTGCGTATGGAATAATGCACCGAAAGCATCATTCTCACGCGGATACTCCAAAAGATCCACATTCTCCAGTTCATCTAACAAGCATTGTATCGTTCAATGTGGCTACGGTAAGAGAATACAGAAAACACGTTAATAGTTTAATGCGTGGTAAAAGATCCTCAGCAGATTTACCAAGGTGGCTAATGTTAGAGAAAATAGGAGAGTCCCTCATTACAAGATTTGGATTCGTTTTGCTCTACACTCTCTTCTATTTAAAGTTCGCTACTGCCCCTTGGCAATATGCACTGCTTCCTCTTAGCGTATTTATGGGTCCAATACATGGATTCATAGTTAATTGGTTTGGTCACAAAAGAGGATATCGTAATTTTGATGATATAAAGGACAACTCTAAAAACACACTTCCAATAGATTTCCTCATGATGGGTGAATTGTATCAAAACAATCATCATAAAAGACCAAATAACACGAATTTTGCATATAAGTGGTTTGAACTAGATTTCGGATTTATTATATCATCATTACTTAAGAAAGTTAGGATTATTCACTAGACATGGTTCACTCCTTAAAAGATTATTTAAATGTTGTTGTCACTGTTTCAATAGCCTATGCCGTCGCCCTTGCATGCTCAATTGGTGGTCTAGAGTACAATGGGTTTTCAATCATTTTAATTTGTATGCTTATTAGTTTTTTTGTGCACTGGATGGCATTTATTCCTTCTTTTTTTTTAAAGACAGAAAAATATTATGACATATCCGGAACGCTCGCTTACGTTTGTGTCATATTCACTGCGCTGTTTCTTACAAAATCTGAATCAGGTGGAACATTAAATGTTCGTTCAACAGTAACAATTGTTTTAGTTTTAATCTGGGCTATTAGGCTTGGCGTTTTTTTATTTTCCCGTGTTCTAAAGGCCGGAGAGGATCGAAGATTTCGTGAAGTCAAAAAATTTTTTGCTAGGTTTCTTGTCTGGTGGAGCATGTCTGCGTTATGGGTTTTCCTTACTACCGTCAATGCATTAGTGATGATTATTAATAATGTAGCCTATTATAATGATTATTATTTTCTTATTGGTTTATTCATTTGGTTGGGAGGGTTTGTATTTGAAGTAATTGCTGATGAGCAAAAAAGAAGATTCAGACAAATAGATTCAAATAAGAGCAAGTTTATATCGAGTGGGCTGTGGAGTATTTCAAGACATCCTAATTACTTTGGAGAGATATTGCTCTGGATAGGGATGGCTGTTATTGCTTTTCCGACTTTGAATGGTTGGCAAAACATAAGTTTGATTTCTCCCATTTTCATCTATTTTTTACTGACAAGATTAAGTGGAGTAAACCTGCTCGAAAGTTATGCTGATGATAAATGGGGATCTGATGAAAAATATCAGGAATACAAGCGAAGCACTCCAGTTCTAGTACCATTTTATAAAAATGCAAATCTGTAAAGCGGATCTTTTTATTTTAATCGCATTTCCGCTCATTGCATTTGACCAAATTATGGCAATCGAAACACCCAAATACAAACTAATCAAAAAAGAACGTGGATTCGAAGTTCGAGATTATGGTCCAATGATTGTCGCCTCAACTAGTGTTGAGAATAATTATTCAAACGCGGCATCAATTGGTTTTAGACGATTAGCCAGCTACATTTTCGGTGGTAATACTACAGGAATGAAGATTGATATGACAGCCCCAGTCATAACAAATACACCAGCAACCGTAGAAATTTATGAGATACAATTTATAATGCCATCCAGACACTCTTTTGAAGATTTACCAAAGCCAAGCGTTGGAAATGTATCTATAAAAAATGTCAACTTTGGTAAAACGGCAGTTCTAAAATTTGGGGGTTGGGCAACAAAAGACCGAGCAACCTATTACAAAAATAAATTAAGTGAATTACTTGAATCCAACGGATATGAACCTATCGGATCCTTTCTTGTTGCACAATATAATTCCCCATGGGCAATCCCCCCATTTAGAAAAAATGAGATAATTGTCGAAATTAACTAGAAAAGTTTACAAGCTTGATTCAATCATTATTCAATTGAACTGAAAAATAGATGTTTTACGAGCAAAAAGTCTTATTAAAAAACATTGAAGTTTTAAAAGTGATCAATTCTTTTCATGATAAAAGCTTTGTGAAATTCTTAATAACCCTACAGCCGGTAAAAATAATAAGCTGGGACGGAATTGAAGATGGTAAAGAAGCTGTTTTTAAGTTCTGGTTATTTGGATGGAAAACTATGAAGGTAGTGCACAAGAGTTACGTTAATAGAGACCAATACCTGAGTTTTGAAGATAAGGGTATTGAAATACCATTTGGCCTAAGTACATGGAACCACCACCATATAGTTGAGACTCAAAAAAATAACGTTGTGATAATAGATAGGGTTACCATGACTTCCGATGGTCTTATTAAATCATATTTAATTTATCCGATAATGATTTTTCCCATATTTATAAGAAAAGTTCTGTACAGAATTTGGTTCTATCGAATGAAAAATATATAACAAATATAAAAACGCTCAAAACGTGCAAAAAGTGCTTGACACTGTAATCCTTTTATAAATAATATTATAACATAAAACGGAGTACATTATGTCGATATTAGATGCGGTAATACGCGGTGCAGATTTGAAGCACTTTAATGAGAAAAAAGAACCAAAAAACAATTTTGACGCAAAAAAGGCGGATAAGGATTTAAAAGCTTGTCCTGTTTGTAAAACAGTCTGGGAGATAATGGTTTTCAATCAGACACTAGACTACAAATACTACCACAACTTTCCAAGGTACGGGAAGGAAAAAGCGGTATGTCCAAGCTGTACCATAAGAATGAAAAATAAATATTATCACAACTCAGAAGTGATTGATCCACAATGATGCTAACGCATGTTGATCATATAGCTATCGAGTCACGAGACATCAAAAAATCCGTAACCTGGTATCAAAATAAGTTTAATTGCTCTATTAAGTATCAAGATGATACTTGGGCTCTTTTAAAATTTGATAACATATCCATCGCGCTTGTGACGCCTGGTGATCACCCGCCACATTTTGCAGTCGTTGATCCCAATGTAACCACAGATCCCAATCATAAGCTGCATCGTGATGGAATAGCTTTCTTGTACGAGCGTGATCCTGACTCAAACACCATCGAAAAAATTGACAGAAAAACATAGTTTCACATTGTTGGCAAAACTCTTCTTAATGAATTAGTTCAAAACGCTCAAATTGCACTTTCAATTTAACCCAATTATGATTAAATTTCGACATGAGATACCTTTCATCTAAAGAAGTTTCTGAAATACTAGGTGTAAATATTAGCACCCTAAAAAGATGGACTAACACCGGTCTGATCGGATGTCAAAAAACAGCAGGAGGGCATCGCAAGTTCACCATGCAACATGTTCGCGATTATTATAAGGAACATCACAATCACGGAAAAAACATAGAACTTGGTCTTGAAACAAAGGCACACAAAACCATTTATGAAAATATTAATAAAAGCAATTTTAAAGAGTTGTCGATCATTCTCGCTGATGCAAGTTTAGAATCCGATGAGTTAAGCGTAAGTACGGTAATAAATGGTTCCTATATGAAGGGCATTCCTATTGAGAAAATTTGTGACGAAATCATAGACCCAGCAAGTTTTATTGTCGAAAACGCTCTAAGCAAAGGGTATTTGTCTCATGTTGAAGACCTTTATAAGTAGAAAATTAATTACGAGGACAGCAGAAAATCTTAATCAAAGTAAGCCAAATGGAGCATTTAATGGCAAAACCGCCCTGTGTATAAATTTTGAGGATAATCTTCCAGATCTAGGTGTGGTGATGTCTGAAATAATTTTAAGGCATAACGGTTACAATGTTCTCAACACTGGATCCCATGCAGAATTAGGTAATTTAGAATCTCTACTTAGTAAAAAAAGTATAGACATAATAGTATTCTATCTCTGTGACATGCAGTGTTGTATGGCAACAGTTGAAAACAATCTAAGAAAAACTGAACAGCAAGTCGTAACCATTGCTAAACTTGCCAAGAAAATGGATATCAAGGTTATATTTGGCGGTGAAGGTATCCAGCTAATCCCGGCAGTTAAAAAAGTTACGGACCTTATTTTCCGAAAGTACATTGATTTCAAAAACATCATCGCCAACTGAAATTTAATCAAATAATGTAATGGTATGCTAAACTCTCAGAGGGTTAAAACCCTTCAAGATGGTCCTTACCAAGGTCGGTCTGTCCTCTACTGGATGAATAGGGACAAGAGAGTAAAAGATAACTGGGCATTATTAGAGGCGCAAAATCTAGCTATAGAGAAAAAAGCTCCCCTCATTGTATGCTTTCAATATTTTGGGAAGTTCAAAGAAGCGAATATTAGACAATATAGCTTCTTGATTAAGGGACTTCTAGAACTTAGTAATGATTTAAAATTGCTCAATATAGATTTTTATTTAATTCAGGGCAGGGCAAAACATTCTATACTAAAAATTATAAACGACAATTCTGTTGGGGCTTTATTTGTTGATTATAACCCACTGAAATCATACAAAAGAAAAATTTATAACGTTGTTAATCGAGTCAGCATTCCAGTCTATCAGGTAGATGCGCACAATATTATACCTGTTTGGGTAACATCTCAAAAAAAGGAATTTGCCGCATATACAATCAGAAAAAAGATTCAAAACAATTTGAATACATTCTTGACAGATTTTCCAGAAATTAAACGTCATCCTTATGGGTCGGTTAGTAGTTTAAATTTTGCTTATCAAGAAATCATAGATAAGCTTGACATAGATCATGGTGTAAAAGAGGTTGATTGGATAGAGCCTGGTGAGGATGCTGCTCTTAGGAAACTAGCAACTTTAAATGAAGTTTTACGAGGCTACAGTTTGTTAAGAAATGATCCAAATAAAAAAGCACTCAGCAACATGAGTCCATATTTTCATTTTGGCCATATTTCGACCCAAAGAGTAGCTCTTGAAATGAAGAATTCAGAACTAGATAGTGAAGATAAAAAAGCTTTTTTAGAAGAAATGATTGTACGACGGGAATTATCGGATAATTTTTGCGAGTACGAACCTTACTATGATTATTTCGAAGGATTTCACAAATGGGCCCAAGAAACTTTAAATGATCATAGAGAGGATAAAAGAGATTATTTGTATACACAGGATCAGTTTGAAGAATCAAAGACGCACGACCCCTTATGGAACGCAGCGCAAAATCAAATGAAGTTAGAAGGTAAAATGCATGGATACATGCGAATGTATTGGGCTAAAAAGATATTAGAGTGGAGCGAAAGTCCAGAAGCTGCGTTGCAAATAGCTATCGATCTCAATGATAAATACGAGCTTGATGGGAGAGACCCAAACGGCTATGCAGGGATAGCATGGAGTATAGGGGGAGTTCATGATCGAGCGTGGTTTGAGAGGCCGGTCTACGGTAAAATTAGATATATGAATTATAATGGATGTAAATCAAAATTCAATGTAAGCAACTATATTGAAATCTATCCCTCCTAATCATTTCGGTATGAAGGAGGCAAAAAACGAAAATAATCCTCAATTCTGGGATTACATGTACAAAGCAGACGAAGCAGCTTGGGATCTCGGAGGCCCTACACCTTTTTTTGAAGACTTAGCAAAAAAAACCCCAGCAGGTGAGCTTATTGTAATTGGATGCGGAAGCGGCTATGACGCGATCACTTTCGCTAAGTACGGCTTTGATGTGACCGCAGTTGATTTTGCGCCTTCAGCAATAAAAAATCTCAGAACTACAAGCAGGAAGGAAAATGTAAAATTAAAAATTATAGAGCAAGACATATTTAGTCTAATTCCAGAGTATCAAAATAAATTTGATTATATCATAGAACAAACTTGTTTTTGCGCAATACATCCCAGCAGAAGACAAGAATATGAACGACTTGTAAAAAAATTATTAAAAACTGATGGACTACTGATTGGGCTATGGTTTCCGCTTGATAAAAAATTAGATGAGGGGGGGCCTCCCTACGGCACCTCTATCAAAGAGTTGGAAAATACATTTTGCAATGGTTGGCAAATTATCTCTAAACGATTTAGCAATTTATCCGTTAGCTCTAGGACTGGAAAAGAAATATCAATAGTCTTTCAAAAACAGCAATAATAAACAAGACTAATTAAAATAATTTTTATGATACTACATAATTTGAACGCATGAATGAACTTAAAATAGCTATCAATGCCGCAGCTGAGGCCGGAGAAGTAATCTTGAAATACTATCAGTCAGATTATGAAATAAAAGATAAAGGATTTCAAAATCCTGTAACCACTGCAGATCATGAATCAGACAATACGTTGAGAAAAATATTAACTAGTGCTTATCCCGATTATGGCTGGCTTTCAGAGGAAACAATAGACTCAAAATCGAGGCTGCAGAAAAAAAAGGTCTGGGTTGTGGATCCAATTGATGGTACCAAAGAATTTATTGAAGGTGTACCCCACTTTGTTGTTAGTATAGCACTTGTCGATTCGGGTAGACCTATCCTTGGTGTTTTATATAATCCCGTTACTAAAGAAACTTTTACTGCTTATAAAGGAATGGGAGCAAGGCTGAATGATGAGCTAATTAAGTGCAGCGAAAAAAAACATACTAAACAGATGGTTCTTCTTAACAGTCGCTCAGAAACCAACAAGGGCTTGTGGAATAATTATAAAGACCAATTTGCTGAGTTTAAGGCTGTAGGGTCAGTTGCTTATAAACTGGGTCTTACTGCCGCTGGAGAAGGCGATGTCTTTGCATCATTGAGACCGAAAAACGAGTGGGACGTTTGTGCGGGGGACTGTATCATAAATGAAGCTGGTGGGAAGCTAATTGATCTCAATGGTAATCAAAGGGTTTATAATCTTGATGATACTCTTATTGAGCCTGGCTTAATCGCTGGTGGGAAAAAACCAGTTGATCAGATATTATCTTTACTAAGGCCTTAAAATAATATTTAAAAAACAATAAACATCTTATTTGAATATTGATTTTTTGTAATTGAAAAGGTCACACTAATAAAAAACTATGATAAATTCCAACTCTTCGTTGCATTATTACTCTATAATTCAATGTGCAAATTTTATGAAAAAGTTTTAAAAATTAGGAAATTATCATGCTAAATATTCCAGATGATGCTATCCCGTGCTTAGATAAGGGGTTTGTTCGCTTAGTGGATTCGATGGGCGGTGATGATGCAATTGTGCAGGCTGCACGTGTAAGCTATGGTAAAGGTACCTCAAAAGTGTCCCAAGATCGTGGCCTAATTAGATACCTCATGAGGCATAGGCATTCTACTCCATTTGAAATGGTAGAATTCAAATTTCACTGTAAGATGCCGATATTTGTTGCACGTCAGTGGGTTCGACATCGAACTGCAAATATTAATGAATACTCGTTGAGATACTCTGAAGCAAGAGATGAATTTTATTATCCTGATCCTGATAATATTCAATTTCAAAGTAAGCTTAATAAGCAAGGTAGGATGGGGAAAGTACCAAACCAGCTTAAGCAAAAAGTTGCTAAATATTTTAAAGAGATCTCAGAGCGAAGTTTTGAAATATACTCTGAACTTAATAATGAAGGCGTTGCAAGAGAATTGGCAAGGGCTATTTTACCCGTCAACTTATATACTGAATGGTATTGGAAAAATGACTTACATAACCTGCTTCATTTTATCGGATTGAGGTCAGATAGCCACGCTCAATATGAAATCCGCGTATTCTCTGATGCAATGGCTAAATCAGTAAAGGAGGTTGCTCCATTTGCATGGGAGGCATATCAAGACTACATTATAAATGGACTTAAATTTTCTAAAATTGAACAGAGTATACTTGAACAGAATCTTCCAAATCGTATTATCGATGATATCCTTGAGGATTTAGTATATCAAATTACCGCAACCCTTCATGTGAATAAGCCACGTAAAGATGAAGAGTTATTCTCGCTATATCAGAAACAAGGCGGAAATGACTCGGAGAATGACTTCAAATTAAAATGGCAATCAGGGGAGATAAAAAGTGGTAATGTAAGAGAACTTAAAGAGTTTAGAGATAAATTATTTTCTTTAAAAACCTGATGATATCCTGACAATAATGTTCCGCTTATGTCTTTATTCAACAGAGCTGAAGTCATAGATAATAATTTCAGACGATTCGTTCGTTCTGGAAAACTCCCTGAAGCAAGAACTAAAATACACCTAGATCAGGTTAGCGAAAGCAAAGCCGATCTGATTTCTATTTTTGAATCACAAGTATGTAGTCGTCATATGGATATTGCTGCACGTCTATTGAAAGATCAGGGCCGTTGTTTTTACACGATTGGTAGTTCTGGTCATGAGGGAAACGCAGTATTTGGAAGAGTATTTCCATACAAGGACATAGCTTTTTTACATTATCGTAGTGTACCTTTCTTTTTAGAGCGATCAAAGCAACTATCTGGTTCAACACCAATATATGATACAGCTTTATCATTTATGGCCTCCTCTGAAGATCCAATCAGTGGAGGCAGGCATAAAGTAATAGGAAGTAAAGAACTAAATATTCCTCCTCAAACTAGTACAATTGCAAGCCATTTACCTAAGGCGGTAGGAACTGCATTTTCTATTGATAGAGCAAAAGATCTAAATATCCATGAAAGAAACCTGGCTGACAACAGTATTGTACTATGCAGTTTTGGGGACGCGAGTGCCAATCATGCTTCTGCGTTATCCGCTTTTAACACAGCTAGTTTAGTGTCTTCTCAAGGCGGCCATGTCCCTATCATTTTTATGTGTGAAGACAATGGGAAAGGTATATCTGTGCNTACAAATGATAATTGGATTGAGAGAAACTTTTCCAATAGATACAGCATGCAGTATTTAAAAACAGACGGCTTAAATATCATCGATTTGATACATAAGTCGAGAATAGCAGAGAAAATATGTAGAATAAATAGAGTTCCTGTGTTTTTGCATATGAAAACGGTTAGGTTAATGGGGCATGCTGGTTCAGATATAGAAATAGGTTATAGATCATTAGATAACATAAAGAAAGATGAGTTTAACGACCCATTATTACATTCTGCACGCATTATGATTGATAATGGATGCCTCACTAATGATGAAATACTTGATCTGTATGAAAAAAAACGTAATCAGATTAGCTATGTTTTTCACACAGCAACGTCCAGACCAAAGTTAAATACGATCGAAGATTTAATGTTGCCAATTATTCCTAAAGGTCAAAGAAAAAAAAGTCCTCCCCATCCAGAACTGAGTTTTAGAAAGAAAATTTTTGGCAAAGAATTTGATCGGCTAAAATATCCGCAGTCTATGGGGAAGTTAATTAACTACGCTCTCAAAGATATCCTTTTACAATACCCTAATTCTATTATATTTGGTGAAGATGTGGCCCAAAAGGGCGGTGTCTACAATGTTACCTCAGAACTATATGACCAATTTGGAATTAGAAGAGTCTTTGACAGTCCACTGGATGAAACATCAATCATTGGTTTTGGGATAGGTCTTGGACATAATGGATTTCTTCCCATACCCGAGATCCAATTCTTAGCATATTTTCATAATGCTGAAGATCAGTTAAGGGGCGAAGCCGCAACATTATCTTTTTTTTCGGAAAGTAGGTTCACTAATCCAATGGTTCTGCGTATTCCTGGTCTTGCATATCAAAAAGGTTTTGGAGGTCATTTTCATAATGATAACTCCCTGGCAATTTTTAGGGATATACCAGGAATTATTTTAGCGGTTCCATCTAATGGTGCAGATGCAGTAAAAATGCTCAGATCTTCAATTAGAGAAGCATATGAAAATGGTAGAATAATTGTTTTTATAGAGCCAATTGCCTTATATATGAAGAAAGATCTTTACGAAGATAAGGATGGTCTTTGGGCTAGCGTGTATCCACCATTAGGCGAAGAGGTTAGTCTGGGAGAATTTAAAGTTTACGGGCGTGGCCATTTCTTAACCATAATTACATATGGGAATGGTGTTTATCTATCACTAAAAGCAAAAAATAAATTTGAGAAAAGGTACAAAAAAAAAATAAAAGTCATCGATCTAAGATGGTTATCGGATATTCAAATGAAAGAATTAATTAAAGAAATTGGCAAGTGTAAAAACATTCTAATTGTAGATGAATGTCGAAGGAGTGGCTGCCACGGAGAGGGTATCTACAAAATGCTCAGCGATTTTTCTAAGAAAAATTTGAAAATTATTTTACACGCAGCAAAAGATAGCTTCATACCCTTAGGTGTGGCCTCCACGATTACTCTACCCAGTGCGGAGTCAATTTTTTCTAATGCAACGAGATTTCTTGATGAATAAAGAACGAATAATTATTGTATGTCCAGGGCGTGGTTCATATTCAAGAGAAACTTCAAATTATTTATCTCAGCATGGTAAAAATATCACCCAAAAAATTAAATGGATGGATGGAGAACGTCACAGAATCGATAAGGCTTCAATAACATATCTTGATTCCTCACAATTCAAGTCGAAAATTCATATGGTCGGTGAAAATGCATCTGCACTGATTTTTGCTTGCAGTTTTTCAGATTTTCATCAATTGGATGATGAGAAGTATGAAATTGTCGCTATTACAGGTAATTCAATGGGATGGTATACTTCACTTGTTTTATCTGGTTCATTGAATTTAGAAACTGGCTTTCATCTAATCGAGACAATGGGATCAATGATGAAAGATGAAATAATCGGAGGTCAGCTTATCTATCCTTTAGTAGACAACAACTGGGTAACTGATGAGGTAGTAAGTGACAAGGTCTTAACGGCTATAAAAGACAGAGGCTTGTATATATCTATAAAATTGGGTGGATATATAGTGGTAGGCGGCCAATTGAAGCAGTTAAAAGCTCTATCAGAGGTTTTGCCAAAAGTTGATAAGTATCCATTTATAATACCATACCATGCTGCTTTCCATACTCCAATGCTTGATCAAATTTCAAAGTCAGCACTAAAACTTATTGATACATCAATTTTTGAGAGACCCAAGATCCCGTTAATTGATGGGCGAGGTGATATTTGGACACCATTTGGCACGGATACTAATAGCCTTAGAGATTACACATTATCTTATCAAGTTATTAACACTTATGATTTCTCTTCATCGATAAACGTAGCGCTTAAAGAGTTTTGCCCAGATAGAGTAGTTTTACTGGGTCCAGGCAATTCGCTTGGAGGCGTTGTTGGTCAGATTCTTGTTAATCTTAAATGGCTTGGTCTAAGTTCAAAAAAGGAATTTACCAGCCTTCAATCTCGTGATCCATATGTCGTATCATTGGGTTTACTAGAGCAGAGAAAGTTATTGGTCTAATAAATTACGATTTTAATTGATAAACTGCTGAAAATCCTGCCTCGTATCCTTTATTTTTTTTCATATCAGGACCTGAACGGATTAATGCTAGTTCTTTATTTTGGCAGGTTAAAACACCAAAAATAATGTTGCCTTTTTTACTGTTTTTATCACTACTTAAAGTAACCGACATGATTCCGTTTGTAACAGCCTGAGATATATAATGGTAATGATCTGTTTCACCTTTTATAATACATCCTAAAGCGATTATACAGGAATATTTGTTTTTTGAATTTAAATACTGAACTTTTGCCGGTAGTTCAAATGCACCAGGGACTTCGTGAATTTCTATTTGATCCTTGCTGTGATTATTTTCTTTCAGAGCAAGTAAACAACCTTCTAAAAGTCCATCGGTAACACGTTTATTAAATGAGCTAATTACTATAGCTATCATGGATCCAGTATGTGTCCCATTTTGTTTTTTTTCGTCTTTAGGTACTGCTCATTTTCATTTCCAGGTTTTATAACTATTGGAATACGTTTCATAATTTTGAGCCCATGTCCTTCTAAGCCTATAAGTTTTTTAGGGTTATTTGTTAATACTGATAGTTTTGAGACTCCAAGGTCCTTTAATATTTGAGCACCAACACCGTAATCTCGGAGGTCTGGTTCAAAACCTAGTTCTTTGTTCGCTTCTACCGTATCCATTCCTTCCTCCTGGAGTTTATAAGCTTTGATTTTATGTTTTAGGCCTATCCCTCTTCCTTCCTGTCTCAGATACACGATTATACCTGACCTGTTATTATTTATAGCTTCAATAGCAGCATCCAATTGATTCCCGCAATCGCACCTCAAAGAGTGAAAGATATCGCCGGTAAGACATTCAGAATGGACCCTGACCATGGCAGATTCAGATGAGATATAATCCCCTTTAGTTAGAGCTAAATGTGTTTTGTTATCAAAAAGACCTTCGTATAAGTGTAAGTCGAATTTACCAAATTTAGTAGGAAGTGTGATGCTTTCTACTCTTTGAACAAGTTTTCGCTTTTTTCGTAAATAACCTATGAGATCTGCAATAGAGGATATCTTTAGTTTATGTTTTCTGGAAAATTTTTCAAGCTTATTTCCTCTGGCCATCGAACCATCATCTGCCATTATCTCGCAAATTACTCCGGATGGTTTTAATCCAGCTAATAATGACAGATCAATGCTAGCTTCAGTATGTCCTGCTCGCCTTAGGACGCCGCCATCCTTACCAACTATGGGGAATATATGCCCTGGACGAGCAAGGTCTATTGCCTTCGCGTTATCATCTATCAAGGTTTTTATTGTTACTGATCTATCAAAGGCAGAGATCCCTGTAGTTGTATCTTTTTTTGCATCAACGCTTATAGTAAAATTAGTCTCATGTAAACTTGAATTACGTCTTTCCATTGGTTCAAGATCTAATTCATTTGCCCTTTGACTAGTTATAGAAACACAAATTAGCCCCCGACCTTCTTTGGCCATAAAATTAATTGACTTTGGATTTATTAGCTCTGACGCCACAAAAAGGTCGCCTTCGTTTTCACGGTCCTCGTTGTCGATTACAATTATAGGTCTCCCAATTTTCACGTCTTCTAGCACCGATTCGATTGAGCTAAGTTTCACGATTACCTCCTAGGAAACTTTTTATATATTTTGCCATTATATCCACCTCAACATTAACAATATCACCAACTTTCTTACTATGCCAATTTGTAACATTTAAAGTATGTGGTATCAGGGCCACAGCAAAATAGGTTTCTGTCCTTTCAGCAACTGTTAAGCTTATACCATCTAAACAGATAGAGCCTTTGTGGACGATGTACTGATGGAGATTTTTTGGAATACTAAAGTGCCATAATGCAGAATCTTTATATGGTATAATTTTTTTGATTTCAACTGTGCTATCAACATGGCCTTGAACAAAGTGCCCTCCAATTCTTGTGCTTGGCAAAAGAGATCTTTCAAGATTAATCGTAGTTTCTTCATCCCAATATTTTGCATTTGTCAATTTTATAGTCTCCTGAACGAGTTGAACACTAAACATATCTTTATCGATTTCTACAACAGTTAGACATATTCCAGAGCATGAAACGCTATCATTTATCTTAAGGTCATGTAATATTTTATGGGCTTCAACAGTAATGCTAAGACCATCTGGGATTACTTTCTTTTTTGTAATTATACCAACTTCTTCTACAAGACCTGTAAACATTATTCTTTTATATAGGTTATTTTTATATCGTTTTCAAAATTTTCTATTTTATGAAGAGTTAATCCTAAATCTTTTTCTAGTGATGATTTATTATTGTAGAAGGATAGCCCCTCACCAATTATCTTTGGTGCATAATATACCTGTACTTCATCATAAAAATTACTATCAAAAAAGGTTGAAAAAGTAATGCCCCCTCCTTCAACTAATAATGTTTGAAGCGATTTTTCATACATTAGATCCAATATTGTCTTAATGTTATCTTTAGGATCAGCACTAAGGTCTCGTTTCGGTATGATTATTGGATTATTTTCTAAAACATTGATTTTTGACTTTTCATTTTTAAAGCCTTTGAATAATAGAATTTTTGGATTCTTTCCAACTCCATGGCTGGTCAGTTTAGGATTGTCTTTGGTCACTGTGTTATTGCCAACTAGTATTGCATCACAGGAGGATCTCAATTGATGCACTGCATTTCTAGATTTTTCATTTGTTATCCATTTAGAATGTCCATTTTTTTGTGCAATGAATCCATCCATCGTAGACGCAATTTTTAAGATGACATACGGACGTTTTTTTTCATGAAAAGTAAAAAACCTTCTATTTATTTTGCGACATTCATCTTGAAGAATATTTACGTCAACTTTTATTCCTTTTGATCTAAGCGTATCTATACCGCCCTTGGCAGCAGGATTTGGGTCACTCGTACCAATGACTACTCTGGAAAAATTTTCTGGCTTTATTAAACCTGAACAAGGACCAGTATTGCCTCTGTGGTTGCAGGGTTCAAGAGTAACGTATAGTGTTGCTTCTGAAAACTGGGATTTTATATTTTTTATGACAGATGTTTCAGCGTGTGGACCTCCAAAGAATTCATGATAACCAGAGGATAAGATTTTATCATTACTGACAATTACAGCCCCAACTCGTGGGTTTGGAAATACTTTTGAACCCCCTTTTATTGCCTCTTCAATCGCTAATCTCATGTAGTAACTGTCTGAATTATTCATAATACATGAAAATATACTTATTTAAAAACAAGATTAAACGTTCGGTTTTTACCATGGTTTGTGTTTTAATTTCATACCTTAAATTAGGATAAATATGAAATCTTTTGGACCTGACTTTTACAATATAACTGAATTACTAACAGAGGAAGAGTTAATGATTCAAAAAACTGCTTATGAGTTTGTGCAGTCTGAATTTATGCCAATCATCAACAAGCACTATGAAAATTCTACATTCCCTCTCGATTTTGCTGCTAAGCTTGGGGACTTGGGTTTTATGGGAGCGTCTCTTCCTGAGGAATCATCTGGAGCTGGCGTTAGTAATGTCGCATATGGTCTAATTTTGCATGAGTTGGAGAGAGGTGATTCAGGTTTACGTTCTTTTGCCAGTGTGCAAGGTACGCTTGTAATGTACCCTATACATGCATATGGGTCACCAGAGCAAAAAGAAAAGTGGCTACCAGGGTTAGGATCTGGTACAAAGATCGGGTGTTTTGGTTTAACTGAATCTAATTTTGGATCAAACCCTGGAGGGATGGCTACTAGGTGTATGAGGGATGGTGACAATTGGATAATTAATGGCAGCAAAATGTGGATAACAAATGGATCATTAGCTGACGTCGCACTTGTTTGGGCTAGAGATGAAGATGGTATTGTGAGAGGATTTTTACTAGAGAAAGGTCTTGATGGTTTTACTTCGAGCGATATTCATGGGAAACTAAGTTTGAGAGCTTCAATCACCTCCGAGCTCGCTTTTTCTAATGTTTGTGTACCCGATTCTGCTAGACTACCCAATATTGAGGGTCTCAAAGGACCTTTAAGTTGCCTCACCCAGGCTAGGTATGGCATTGCCTGGGGTATGGTTGGTGCTGCTGTCGACTGTTACAATACTGCGTTGAATTATTCTAAAGAAAGGAAGCAGTTTTCTAAACCCATCGCTGGATACCAGCTAACTCAGGCTAAGCTCGCCGATATGGTAACTAAAATCACTGAATCCCAATTAATGGTTTACAGGCTAGGAAGGCTCAAGGATGAGGGTAAAATGAAATTTCAGCAGGTATCAATGGCAAAAAGAAATAATTGTATGATGGCAAGAAATATTGCAAAAACTGCCAGAGAGATTTTGGGTGGGAATGGTATAATGGAGGATTATTCCCCGATGAGGCACATGGCTAACATTGAATCAGTGTTTACCTATGAAGGCACCCATGAAATGCATACATTAATTCTTGGGCAAGATGTCACAGGTATCGCATCATATGATTCTTGAAAGCCCAAGTTCAAATTAAAATATATTTCGATTAATGTTTTTCGTAATAGCCCTAGGTATTTTGTGGTTGATTCATGGATACGTGGCTATAAGAACATTACCAGCTTTTGGTATTTCACCAACATATCTTAACTGGGTATATTTTTTAATCTTCCTACTTAGTATGCTTCCCTTATTGCCAATCTTACTACGATATACTGGCAATGAAGCAAGAATTATAGATCGAATATCTTTTGTTGGGTACACAAGCTTAGGATTTTTTGTCTTATCTTTTATGATTCTCATTTTTAAAGATCTCTTCTTACAGGTTGTAGAGGCATGCGAATACCTATTTAGATCCCAGAACATTGTTGATAATTCAAAAAGAACTTTTCTCAAAAAAAGCCTGAGTATTGGAGCAATTGGTATCTCAAGTTCGGGAACTATTTATGGCTTCTATTCATCTAGAAAAGGGCCAACCGTTATTGAACAAGATATTTTTATTAAAAACTTACCCGCAAGCTATGAAAATTTTACCATTGCCCAGATTTCTGATATGCATGTGGGACCGACAATCAAAAAGAAATATGTTGAGGTGGTGCAAAAAAAGGTTGAAAACATAAATCCCAATCTTATCGCGGTCACTGGTGATCTTGTCGATGGCTCCGTAAAACACCTTTCCAAAGACTTAGAACCTTTTAAGGACATGATTGCAGAATATGGAACGTTTTTTGTAACAGGAAATCATGAATACTATTCCGGAGTAGATACATGGCTAGAGGAGACTGACCGACTTGGCATGATAAACCTCATAAATGAAAATAAGGTACTATCTAAAGGAGGTGAAAATATTGCTATAGTAGGCATTACGGATTTCAGAGCTCACCAAATTAAAAGTGAACACAGATCTAACCCTAAAAAAGCGATTAATAATCTCGATGCGGGTATGACAAAGATAATGTTAGCACACCAACCTAACAGTATCTACTCTGTGCACGATGCAGGAGTTGATCTTCAATTATCAGGCCACACTCATGGCGGACAATTCTGGCCCTTTCATTATCCTACGAAGTTGGCTAATGCGTATCTCGCGGGTCATTACAATCACCATGGCACACAAATATACGTCAACAGGGGTACAGGATACTGGGGACCTCCATTGAGATTGGGTGTGCCAGCTGAGATAACTGTAATTCGATTGAAAAAAGACTAATTAGTGGTTCAAATTGCTAACCTGGGTTTAGACCTAGCATTTAAAATACTATAAATTGTATCCCATAGCTGTATTCTCTTCTTTAGGCAATCCTCAGCAGTTTTCAAAGCTTCTTCCCATTTGTGGTCGTTATCTTCACATAATTCTTCTGTCATCTTCCTAGAAATAGGCCCGTGTAAGTCGCCATCGACTTCTATATGTCTTTCTAAATAATATCGTAACTTGTTGTAACGCCTATTGTCAGGGTCTATGTTATCCAATATTCCCATAAATATTTCAGGAATTATGTCTTCTCTTCCATATGTGAAGGCAGAGGCAATGCAATGAGGTTTGCCACTTTTTATTACTTTAAAAGTAAACTTTGTAAATTCTTTAACACCTTCATTTATTTTCAAACTATCCAAACATTTGGAAACATCATCTATGGATTTGACAGAACGTATGAAAAGATTAATTTCTGCTTTATTTGCGTTTACTTGTTCCATCGCATCAAGATACATCTCGAAGTGGCTCATTGGCTCACCAATTTCATTTAAATCACTTTCTTCTCCATGCACTATTTCATTAATAAATCTTGCAACAGTTGTGTTTCTGTTTGGTAGCCACGGNACTGAGGTGCAGGTTAGCTTACTTTGTAATGATTTTAAAAGAGACATGAAGTCCCATACAGCGTATACATGGTTTTCCATGAATAATTGTATATCATCTAAAGATTTCATAGAACTGTAGAGAATGTGATTCTTCAGTTCATTCTTCAAAGGACCTATTCTATTATCTATATCGTATTTCATGGTAAAATTTACCTTATAAAAACATCCTATTTCTATAAGAACAGACAACTATACTCTAATTTTTTAAAATAAACTAAGAGGTGTTAAAGTTAATTGAGCCAAAGGTTTCAATTTTCCCATTAATATCTAAAATTGCATGGCCTTTTTCATTTAGTCCTTTAAAAATCCCGCTATATTTAGTTTGTTTGTGGCTAAAAGACACTTCTCTGTTTAGGTGAAAGCAATAATCACTCCAGGATGTAACAACCGATTTTAAATCATGCAGGACCCGTTCAAAGTAAGTTGTAAAAATAGCACACACTAATTCTCTCTGAATGGTGTTACCTGTGTTTATAAAAATACTACTAGCATCCGGTCTAATTTCTTTAGGAAAATCATTATCTGTCTCATTTACATTTAGACCAATTCCAACAACCATTGAATTTATCAAGTTATTTGATACTCTTGATTCGCAAAGAATACCTCCACACTTTTTATCCTCGATAAAAATATCATTTGGCCATTTAAGTTTTGGGTTCATCCCACGATTTTGTAGTGCCTTCACCATAGCCACTCCAGCAACCAGAGGTATCAACTCGGCATCTTCTATTTTCATGGGTTTAATTAAAACTATAGACATTGCCAGACCTTTACTCGGGCTCATGAACCAAGTATTTCCTCTCCTGCCCTTTCCATTAGTTTGATTATCTGTGATAACAATCATGCCATGCGAGGCGGACTTTTCATCGATTAATTCCCATGATTCAAGATTTGTAGATTCAAGGCGCTGGTAGTATGCTATTTCCTTGCCAAATGTTTTTGTTCTCAAGTTTGTTGTAATGAGATTGGTGAAAATCATCTTTATAAAAATAGATAACTCAATTCAAGATAGGCCAATATTATTGCTAAAGCAGTTCCTGCTATTACCTGGGCTACCGTATGCGCGCCTAATCTAACTCTAGAAATAGCGATAATGAAAATGGTTATAGCCATTAAAATAGGGAATTTATATCCATGTATCCAAAGCGCTACTACAGGGCCTCCTATACCTACCAAATGTATTGAAATTTTCCAGTACTTTGTAATCGTCCAAACAATTGCTGTGTTAAGCGCATAACAAAACATTAATCCTTGTACTATAGGAGGTGCGCCAACGATGTAGAGTAATATAAATCCTAAGGAATTAAAGATACATGCGATTGAGAGAAGTTCAACACGTTCTTCCCTAATTGGAGTATCTATACTTATAATTTTACCAATGTTTTTATAATGTAAAATTGTGACCATTGGAAAGAACGTTGCAAAAGTCGCAGCAATTACAAAATGTACATGATCTGATAAGTAGATTAAATCACTATAGATTATTATAGCAAAAGTCGCGAGTGCAACTAGTAAAGGATTAAAAAGAGCTGATATGCCAAAGTATACTTTATGCAAATGGTGGCCCGCTAGTACTAATATTCACCAAAGACTGACCGTAAAGTATTTGCTACTTCACCTAACGAGCATCTATTTCTTGCGCAATTAATAATGTAAGGCATGACGTTATGATTACCCAGTACCGCTTTTTTTAGTTCATCTAGAGTTTCATTAACCTTGCTATTATTACGTTTAAGTTTATATGCTTTCAAATTAGCTATTTGTGCCGCTGTTTTATTAACATCAATTTTGTGTATTTCTTGTTCATACTCTTCTTCTTTTTCAATATGAGCATTTAACCCTACAACCAGTTCTTTATTGCTATCGATATCTTTTTGATTTTGGTAAGCGCTCTTGGTTATTTCATTCTCAATGTAGCCTGTCTCTATAGCTTTAATAGCTCCGCCCATGTTATCAATTTTTTCAATTAGTTTTACAGCGTTTTCAAAATATTCTTGGGTTATTTTTTCTATAATATAGCTACCGCCGAATGGGTCAGGATATTTAGTTACTCCGCTTTCTAGAGCAATAATTTGTTGAGTGCGTAGAGCTGTCTTTGCGGCTTGCTCTGATGGAAGCGCAAGAGCCTCATCTTTGCTGTTTGTGTGCAGCGATTGAGTTCCGCCTAGAACTGCCGATAATGCTTGAATAGTAGTCCTAACAATATTGTTATCTAACTGGCTGGAAGTAAGAGTTGATCCTCCAGTTTGAGTGTGGAACCTGCAAAATAATGCCTTTTCATTTTTAACAGAGAAACGATTTCTCATTATCGTTGCCCATATTTTTCGGGCTGCTCTAAATTTTGCAATCTCTTCGATAAACCCATTGTGTGCATTGAAAAAAAAAGACATTCTAGTTCCGAAATTATTTGGATCTAGTCCTCTGTCAATAGCTGATTGAACATAAGAAATTGCATTCGAGAAAGTGAAAGCCAGCTCTTGTTCTGCTGTACTACCTGCTTCTCTAATATGATAACCAGATACTGAGATAGGGTTAAAGTTTGGCACGTGGTTATCACAAAATTCCATGACATCTGCCACTAATTTCATAGATGCTTTTGGTGGGTAAATATATGTTCCACGGGCAGAATATTCCTTAAGAATATCGTTTTGAATAGTTCCGCTAATTTGATTAAGCATTGTTCCTTTTTTTTCTGCAGTGACGATGTAGAACGCAAGCAAAATTGGTGCAGTTGCATTTATTGTCATGGATGTTGAAACCTTATCTAAATCTATATCTTTGAAAAGATTTTGCATATCATCTAGAATTGAAATGGGAACTCCAACTTTTCCAACCTCGCCAGTAGACATTGGGTCATCAGAATCATATCCAATCTGGGTTGGCAAATCAAATGCTACTGAGAGTCCTGTAACACCACCGTTTAGCAGTTTGATAAATCGCTTATTTGTTTCCTCTGAATTTGTAAAGCCAGCGTATTGCCGCATGGTCCAAATCTTTTTTTTATACATCTGCTTGTAAAGACCTCGCGCATATGGGTATTGACCAGGCTTTTCTCTTTTCATGTTATGTTCCGTGATTTTTTTATTTGCTGGTACGCATCATTTACAGCTTTGAACTTTTCTTCTGCTATTTTTTGCATTTTTTCACCCAAGTGAGCGACTTTATCAGGGTGATATTTATTTGCCATTTTCCGATATGATTTTTTAATCTCGTGGTCAGTAGCATCTCTTGAAACCTCCAATATTCGATATGGTGCGTTATCATCTTTTGCAAAAATAGCTTTTATTGATTCGTAATCTCTTTTGTTTACGTTTAGATAATTTGCGATGGATTGGATGACATTTATCTCTTTTGGATGAATATCGCCATCTGATGCAGAAAGTCCATACAAAATATGAATTAATTCAAGCCTACTCGGATGATCCATTGATCTCTGAATTTGCCTGCATACGTCTTTCAAAGGGTACTCTTGTGATAGGATATTTTTGAAAACAACTATTAATTCCCGAGTCTGCTCTGTTCCAAATTGTTGTTTTAGAAATCTTTTTACATAATCTAATTCAGTTTTTAATAGTTTCCCATCTGCTTTCATTACCTTTGCAAATAGCACTAATACAGAGATAACAAAATCTCCAGGTTTTGTTCTTATCCTTGCTTGTCGATGGTTGCTAAAACTACTTTCTTTGTTAACCGATGCATAAGCATATCCTAAAATTGCTCCTATTGGTCCCGCGACCACCCAGCCGAGACCTCCCCAGAAAAACTTTTTGCTAAATGACATAATTTTTTCCCAAGTTAAATATCCATAATTTATCGTACAATCGTTGAAAGAATTACATGAACAGGTTGCTTTTATAATAAATAAATTTTGACTTAAACTATCGTGAAAATATCAATCAAAACGAAGCTATTTTTATTTTATCACTTTTTATTTTATAAACATTCTGATAAAACGCCATTTATAAAAATCGGATCGAAAGGCAAAGGGATAAAAAATATTCTATTCTTGCTTCCATACCAGAGAAAAATAGCACAGATTGTTGCACATTTGATTAAAAAAAATACAAGAAAAAAAAATTATAAAATTAAGTACATAGTACATGAACAAGGTTTGTTTTATTATGATCATATTCCAGAAAATCAAATTATTACATACGACAATGATGACCTAAATTATTTTGGTGTAATAAAGAAGGATCAGTTTATGAATAAATTGAAGGATGATAGTTTTGGCGCTTTAGTAGATCTCACNAACANNCATGATCAAACACTATCAGTATTTTCTTTAAAGCTTAAAATCCCCATTAAGCTGGGTTTTGATTCACCAATTTCTCATAAATTATACACTGTGATAATCAAACCAAATGCTGAGAGCTTTGTTGAAGAACACTACACAAATATTGAGAAGATTCTAGGATTAACCGATTAATATTATATTTATAAAAATAAGCAAAACTATTGCCAGCATTGACGTTGTAATTTATATTATCCGCCGATTTTAGAGAGAAAAATAAATGCTAGAAGGTTTAATTTGTCCAGTTTGTGAAAACACAATAGAAGAGGTTGATCTTAGAGATTCTTTAAAGTGCCCAACCTGCTCCGTGGATTTAAAAAATAGAAAGTATCTTGATTTTTTAGAATTTCTTATGGCCAATGGTATCGTTGAAAACCTAGATTTTTTTGATCAAGAAGTTTACAGTGATGACGTTGAGGATCTTGATCAAACAAAAGAAGAGGAAGTTGATCCAAGTGAATTTGAAAAGAAAAAAGATCTTTTCAATATTTATGAAAATGAATTACACCCTAAGAATGTGGAAGAGGATGAGGGCATAAAAGATTACACACAATTTGATGGTATCAATGATGACTGGGAGGAGTTTAATGAAAGGGATTTTAGCTCAAGTAAAGGGTCATAACAGACGTGAATCAAGATAAAAAAAATATCCAGCAAATAAATATTGAGTTAGATGAAGATGTAAGCTCAGGGGAATACGCAAATTTTGTTGTAGTAACTCATTCACCCGCAGAGTTTGTTATGGACTTTACACGAATACTTCCTGGGGTTCCAAAGACTAAAGTTCATTCTAGAATCATAATGGCCCCGCAGCATGCGAAAGCTTTTTTGGGAGCTTTAAACGATAATATAAAAAAATTTGAAGCCAAAAACGGTGAAATAAAAATGCCGAACAGGGATGAGGGTTTTACAGCCTTCGGCGTAAAGCCACCGAAGGACAAGTTGCCCAATTAATTTATGAACGTTGGGTTTTTAGTTTCGTACCAAACCCATGTTCTTCTTCTTTTTAATTCTCTCATTTTTAGTATCACCCATAGAGTTAATATAAGCCAGCCGATACAATAACCAAATAAACCACCTGCAATTACGTCTCCAGGGTAATGCACTCCAACATAAACCCTGGAAAAAGAAATGAACGTTGCCAATAAATATAAGGGAAGTTTTGTTTTACCATAAAAGTAAGATAGGACTACCGTTAATGTAAATACATTCGAAGCATGGTTAGATGGCATACTCCATTTTCCCCCTCTTGAAACTAACAAGTTTAGGCCATCAAGTGAGATATGCGATGGTCGAACTCTTTCAAAAAACGGTTTCAAAATTTGGGCACATATAAAGTCATTACATGACAAGGCTATAACTAGCAATGCTAGTGCAATTCTGCCTTTTTTATTACTGAAAAATCCTAGGAACAAAATTAGAAATAAAATTGGGATTATCCAGTTATCTTGATCAGTGATAAATGGCATTAACCAATCAAGTATGGGGATATGGTTATCATGCACCCACAATAATATGTACGTATCGATTGCATTGATTGATTCAAACATTAGATTTTCACCAAAATTCTACCGACTTGATCTCCTTTTAATATTTTTTGGAATTCAGGTACCAGTTTAGCAAGCTCAACCTCTCTTGCAAATTCGTCCAAAGAATTTAATTTCCAAACTGAATTATAATTTTGCCATATAAGCTTTTTTTGATCAATTGAGCACTCTGCAGAATCTATACCAATAAGCCTATTAGATCTTAAAATGAAAGGAAAAACCGTTGTCTTAAAATGTGGTCCTGAAACATTACCACATACAGCAACTGTTCCTCCATATTCTAATCTAGCAACAATACTGGATAATATTTCACCACCAACAGTATCGATTGCTCCATGAAATTCTTTTTTAGTAAGAGGGAGTCTAGTAGAAGCAATAAACTCTTCACGATTTAATACTTTTGACGCACCTAAATTAATTAAATATTCCTTCTTATGAATCTTACCAGTAATTGCGGTTATTTCAGCTCCTAAATGGGATAATAGTTTAATACTAAGACTACCTAGTCCGCCTGTTGCGCCACTTACTACTATTCTGGAACCTCTGAGCTGTACTTTCTCCGATATCGCTTTAACGCTCAAACCTGCTGTAAGACCTGCGGTGCCAAGGATCATAGATTCTTTTGTCGTCATATTACCAGGACATTTTACAACCCAACTTTTTGGTACCCTTATATATTCCGCAAAGCCCCCGCTTGTGTTCATTCCCAAATCAAAACCGGTAATGATAACTTTTGTTCCCAATGGAAAATTATCTGTGTCGGATTTTTCAACAATCCCTGACGCATCAATACCTGGAGTGTGGGGGTATTTTTTAGTCACTCCATGAGCACACGATGCACTTAGGGCATCCTTATAGTTCAAAGAAGAATACTCAACTTTGACAAGAAGGTCACCCTTAGGCAGGCTATCTAAGGACCTATTTTCAATATTTACAATAGCGTCATCATTCTCTTTATGTACTGTTAGTGCTTTAAAATTTTGTGAACTTTGATTTGGATACATAAAACTAATTGACTATTTACTTTTTGCCCAATAAGGGTCCCTCTTTTCAAAAAAAGATTGTAAGCCCTCTAGACCTTCATCATGATTTATGCACTCAAAGAATAGCTGTGATGATCTCTGAATATCAATGTTTCGTGCTTTGGAAAGATGACTCTTTGTTTTTGCAATGGCATTTGGTGAGCAGAGCATAACTTTAGATTTTATTTGGCTAATGACTTTGTATAAGTCCTCGTATGAATGTGCAAGATAATCGGCCACACCAATACTGTGTGCTGTACTGCCATCAAGATCATCACCTAAAAGCATCAGTTGACGAGCCTTTGAGAATGTCATACGGTTGAGTAAATATGGCGATATCTGTGAGGGAATTAAGCCCAATTTTGTTTCTGAAAGTTTAAAATATGAACTGTCCATTGTAATTAGAATATCTGCAGCACATGCCATACCAAAACCACCAGCTATACAAGGGCCATCTACTACAGATACAGTTACTTGAGGCGCTTCATGTATCATTTTTAGCAATTTGCCAATATTTTCACTCATGTTGATAGTTAGCTCTTTTATCTTTTCTTTTTCATATGCTATTTTTCGTAATTCATCCAAATCAGCTCCTGAACAGAAGATATTATTTTTGCCTTGGATGATGATACCTCTAACATTTTCATCAACTTTTAATTCAGCGAATAATCTAATCATTTCATCAACTAACTTTGATGAAAGTGCATTCCTCTTTTTTTGGTTGCTGATAAATATTTCTAACCATCCATCATGATTTTCTACTTCAATGTACTTTAGGTTTTTTAATCTCTCCATGAAATACCTTATCTGTTTTCTTTTGATGTTTTCCTAGCACCAATTATGTTAATTAATTTGCAAATGAAAAGTATTGTGACTCAGTTAGGCTCCATTAGACTGCAATCCAAATTGATATATCAAATTTTTGTCAACAGGGATTTCATATTCTAATAGTTGCTGTGCGTAAGACTTACCCTGTGGATCAATACTCAAGCTAGACATACCACCTCCACCAAGAGAATTTTTTAGCAAAAAATTAATTCCATTTATACCTGGAACATCCCAACTAATTACCTCACCGGTGAGGCAGTGAGAAAAAAATGTCGCTATATTTTCTGATGAAAGGGCCTCCTGGATATATGGAAGAAACTCTGGTTCTCGTGCTATAACTCCTATATTTGCATTATCTCCCTTATCACCACTTCTAGCATAAGCTAGTTTGTACAATGGGACAACGTATTTTGGATCCGGATTAACCACTAAGCGTGACTTTGTCCTTGGAGTGCTCGCCTTTTCAATAACATTTGAGGGTGCCCTCATGTGAACTAATTCAGTTTGCTCATTTAAATTCATGTATATATTTGCTTGATCTTTGGGAATTAAAAAGGAAAATAAATGTATAGAGGGTGAGACAGGAGGTCGACCACCAAGATAGTTAATTACACCCGCAGGCATTCCCGTTACCGCTTGAGCCATTTCACGTGATAGAAATGTTAAAGCAGACTTTTTAGTATGAGTTGCCATTAGGCGTAATACAATCTCTTTAGAGTCATTATATGAATTTTTTGGCCCGTAAATCGAATCGGTACCAAGAAGATCATAAGAAACTTTATTAAATGGTTCTAGGTCATTCTCAATTAATATTTGACTAACTTTATTAATTATTGCCTTTGCAATGATTGTCCCTTTTTCTTTTGCATCTTTTCCACCAATTACTAACGTACCAGCCACACGGTAACCATTCATATAAGTAGCTGATACTTTATAATTATTTGTTGGTGCGCGGCCGGATGCTCCTCTTACCAGTACCTGATCTTTTCCAATTTCTCTTAGAGAAACTCTAGTGAAATCACATGTCACATCGGGTAATAAATATGCACCAGGGTCAGCAATTTCATATAGTAATTGTTCAGCAACTGTACCAAAGGTAACCATCCCACCTGTATCATTTGGCTTGGTAACAATAAAATCACCATCTTCTTTAACCTCTACAATTGGGAATCCCATATTATCATAACCTTTTACTTGTTTCCAATCAGTAAAGTTACCGCCGGTGCATTGTGCTCCACATTCTATGATATGCCCAGCTAAGCTTCCACTAGCAAGTAAATTGTATTCATCATCTTTCCATCCAAATTCATACATCAAAGGTGCGAGCACTAGAGCGCTGTCTACACATCTTCCAGTGATTACAATGTCAGCGTCATTTTCAAAGGCTTTCACTATAGGAGTAGCACCCAGATACGCATTAATACTCAAACAAGATTTAGGTAAGGGAAGGTTAGATTCTATCTCACAAATATTCCCTTCTTTTAGCTGATCAAATTTGGTGATGAGGTCATCNCCAGTTACGGTGGCAATATTGAGGTCTACATTCATTTCATTTGCTATTTGTACTAATATTGCTCGACATGATTTAGGATTTATTCCGCCTGCATTCGAAACTACTTTTATATTATTCTCCTTAATCTTCCCAAGTAGCGGAGTTAGCTGTGTAACAAAGTCAGGTGCATAACCCATGCTGGGATCCTTTATCTTGGACCTTGCTAGTATCGACATTGTTATCTCAGAAAGAAAATCAAATACTAGATAATCAAGGTCTCCTTTTTCAACGAGTTGCTTAGCTGCAGTTGAAGTATCTCCCCAGAAACCGGAGGCACATCCTACTCTAACATTTCTTTTTTTTATCATGATTAGAAAATTTTATTGATTTAATGATTCGCCTAACTTTCGCATTATTAATGTTGCTGACTCAATTGATCTGATATTTTGAACACTTTTCCCAGCTGAGTAAAATCTCCTCTTTGCTTTTTTATTCTTCCCAGTTCCTTTTCTAAGAAGATATTTCAGTCTTATGAGTGAATTTAAATTTAGTAAAACCCTTGTAAAATGTTTAAATCTGCCCTTGAGTAATTTCTGAACTAGCCAAGAGTTTTCAGTTCCATGGTCGCTTGATTTAATGATAGATACAGGTATCCCCGTAAGCCGGTTTGTTGTTACAATATCATTTTCAGTTGCATCTACTATCGCATCTTTATAATCCTCTGGTGTGTTGCACTCTAAAGTTGCAATAAACCGTGTTCCCATTTGAACACCGTGATATCCAATATTTATAGCTTTTGTTAATTCCTTTGAGCAACCAATACCACCAGCACATACTAGAGGAAGTCCTAGATCGTGTAGCTCACCAAACATTACTTCCATGGATTTTAGTCCAAGATGTCCTCCAGCACGATCATTGACACATATGAGACCATCGACACCGCCGTCAATGCTTTTCTTTGCCCACTCTCTTGATGTGATATCATTGTATACAAAGCCTCCAGCATCGTGAACTCTGTTGCAAACCCAGTCGGGTTTTCCTAATGATGTTATGAAAAACTTGATTCCCTCATCAAGTGCTATATCAATCCAGGTTGACATTCGATCTATATACTTTTTACTACCTTTTTCAATGAGTGCGTTAAATCCGATGGGATTATTAGTCATAGATTGGATATATTTAATTCCTTCTCTAAGGTCGTAACCATGAACGAATGTTAAGCTGACTGGTTGCATTATAGCTATCCCTCCACCATTTGAGGCGGCTGCCACTAGCTCTGGGTTTGAGCATGGGTACATTGCACCACATATTATTGGATACTGAGCTCCAGTATGTGTAATTAAAGGGTTTTCACTTTCTTTTTTATTTCTCAATGTGATTTAATTATCGCAAAGCCAACTAATTTTTCATTATCAAACTGATTTTTGACCGATAACTTTAACTCAAATTTTACTCTTGAACCAACTTTGCTCACGTGGGCTACTCTCCCTTTGCAGCAGAGCATATCATCTAAATTTGTCATTGACGAAAATTTGACTCCATATTCTTTTACGAGGACTTGGTCTATATGGTTTGTTATTGATCGTGCAAGGTAGCTCATGATGAGCATTCCATGTGCAATTACATTAGGTAGTCCAACNTTCTTCGCGAGTTGAGCATCAAGATGAATTGGATTATAATCTCCAGATGCCTTTGCATATTCCGAAAGGGTGGAGGAGGTTATTGGTTCTGTTATGAGTTCAGGTAATATGTCGCCAACTTTAATTGTTTCTAAGTTAATAGATTTCATACTAAGNGCGAATAACAAGCATAGAAGTTGATTCAGCAACAAGAATATTTTTTTGGTTTTTAAAAAGCGAGGTTATTTCGATGAATTGCAGCGCTTTCTTTTTTTTATTATAAATATCAGTAATCTTGCTTTCCATAATTATAGTATCTCCAGCATATGTTTGCATGTGATATTTATAGTGTTGACCTGCGTGAAGTATCTTAAACGGGTTTACTCCTAATGCGTTAATGTATTTCAAAGGATAATCATTTTCATTACTAATCACAGCTAGGAATGTAATTGGTGTTAACAAGGACGGATGTCCCAAAGATTTTGCTATCTCCAAATCAAAGAAAACTGGACTTGTTTCACCCGTTGCTCTAGCGAACTGTTGTACACGTTTAGCATCGACTTTGTACGGTACAGCAGGAAACTTCTTATTGATGAGAGACAACTCGAGCATGCAAAATAATTTATCGTTAAAAAGTTGTTTTTGATACAATCATTTTTTCTAGTAGTCTAGGCGTTCGAAATCTTTTCCCAAATAATTGTTCTAGTTCATTAGCTCGTTTTTTGAATTCTGAGAGACCATAATTATTAATGAAATTTAAAATACCGCCTGTTTTTGAAGGGAACCCCCAGCCAAGTAGACTACCTTTATTTGCATCAGAACTTGATGCGATGATGCCTTCCTCAAAACATCGTATTGTTTCTAAGCCTTGTGAAAAATAAAATCTGTCAATAAGGTAAGCCTCTTCAAATTTAGAACCTGAGACCGGGAAGTATTCAGATAATTTTGGCCAAAGATACTTTTTATTATTTTTCGGATATTCATAGAATCCAGAACCTGAAGAGCGACCAGTTCTTTTTAATTTGGAAATCATAATATTCATCACATTCTCCCATGAACTGGGAGATGACTCTATTTTACCGCCAGAATATTTTAAAATCTGTGAATTGATATGAGATGCTAAATTAATATTTATTTCATCTAATATTGCAAGTGGACCAATTGGATATCCTGCCTTCTTTGCTATCGTCTCGATTAATGCAGGTTCTAATCCCTCATATAGCATGCTCATACCTTCATTTGTAAAGCACTGAAAAACTCTGGTAGTGAAAAATCCTGGACCGTCATTTACAATAATGGGTTCTTTATTTATTTTACGAACAAATTCGGTAGCAAGTGATAAGGTACCTTGATTGGTTTTGTCACCTTTTATGATCTCAACTAATTTCATTTTATGAACAGGGGAGAAGAAGTGTAGCCCTATGAAATGTTCGGGTTTATTAGCTGCTTCAGCCAGCAAGCTTATGGGTATTGTAGATGTGTTTGAGGCAAAAGTTCCATTATTAGACAAAAATTGACCTGAGCTTGATATTACTTTTTCTTTTAATTCAACATTTTCATTAACCGCCTCAATAATTAAGTCACAGTTTTTTAAAAGATTATAATCAATACTCGTATGCAAACGTTTTAGGGTGTTTTCAAAATCGCTTTTTAATATTTGCTCGTTTTTTAGTTGATTATTTAGGATTGCATTTATGCTATTTTTTGCTTTTTCCAGTTGCTCATCCGATGTATCAACCAATACGACTTCAAAACCAGATGATGCTGAAACATAGGCAATACCGTGACCCATGAGACCAGCGCCCAAAACGCCAATCTTATTTATTGATTTTGTTTTCAAAGCCTATCCTCAAAGAAAAAATTAATTTGTAAGAAAAAATAAAACCCCGTAAAAGATGTATGGCTAAACTATGTAGACGTATCTGAAAATATCAAAATGTAGTTTGCAATCGCAATAGCATAACCCTGCCTATTGAGGGGCCTCCTACGATCTCTGTGTGCATATGATTGAGAAGATTAGTAACAGAGAGGTTAGCCTTGAGGTAGTCATTGACCTTGTATCCCAGATGAATATCGAAAAGAGTATATGGTTTTATATCTCCAAAGTATATACCAGAGGACCATTTAAACCCATCAACATATCGAGCATTAAGAGATCCAGTAATTGGATATCTTCTGGAATTATATTGTAGCTTCATGCCCATTTTGTGTCTTGGAGCATTAATTGGATCCATGGCATTGGTTACTGGGTTTAAGAACTCGTTCATCCCTAAGTAAGAGTAGTTCGCATCAATGGACCATTCCATGCTCAACAGCGTGGTCAAGCTTGCATCAAATCCCCACATATCAACCTCGCCATAGTTAATGTATCCTACGACAACAGGAGGGGCAAAACCCTCTGTTGTGTCCATTGCCGTTACTCCTTGTAACCCTCCACGCCAGTGACTAAAGGATTCATCATAATCATCACGATCGGTTATAACATTATCAGAAATATTATCTATTGTATTGATATTTCCGTCTCCATTGTAGTCTGTTTCCAGTACAGATTTTTCGATGACGATAGGAGTAATAAAGGTTACGGGGCTGACAAAACTGCTATAGTGGCTAGTGTAGATATCAAAAGTACCAAAAAAGAGATTACCTAGTCTACCTTTATATCCAAACTCCCATGAGTTAACTATTTCTGGTTCCAATGTAGGGAGGTCTTTCACATCTTGGCCATAAAAACCATCGATTTTAGGGTCCGTTGAGGGATAAAAATAAATTGATTCGCTAGTATCAACCGGCTCGTACTTTCCTTCAGTTGGTATATAATAGTACGGGTTTCCAATGGAGTCCCTAGGGAATACATACCCACCGTCCGCTCCTTTTGCAAAAACTTGAAATACAGAAACACGGGTGACATAAATATCTAAAAATAATGCCTGATTGGTAGGTGTGTTGAAAGCCCTTGCCCAGGTAAGTCTAAAGTTTTGATTTTCTTTGGGTCTATGCACAATTCCCACTTTAGGTGATATTTGAAGCCCGTTAGATTTTGATAAGTCAAATTTCCAATCAAAGGGGCTATATCCCATGCCATAACCTTGATTGTTAAATTTTATAACATCTGTCAAGCGATCATGCGCATCAAGTCTTGTAGCCTGAATAAGCTCCCACTTATTGTTGATCTTCCAGTTAACTTGGTAATAAGCACCTAATTCATTTACAGTATATCTGTTATCCTCAGATGCTTCATCAATGCCCTCATCAATATTTTCATCAACGGCGCCGTCTCCGTTATTATCTAAACCATCAGCGTATACATAAAATTGTTGACCTCCAAGCCATCGAACGCCAGGCTCAATTACTTCTCCTACATCATATGTACCATTGGAGTTCCCATCTACAAAGTCTGGAATACCATTTTGATTGAGGTCATCGAAGTCATTACTGTCTCCATCATTATCTATTCCATCAGATATCGCACCGTAGACTGCGTCCTGACTAGCAGAGTCTAAAGGGGCGGAAAATTGTGTTTGATTTTCAGTAGCCCACCTCGTAAATAGCTCTCCATCATCAACCCATGTGTTTGTATTGACATCAGCAAATACGTAGGGAGACCCCGCCTCACCGTTACCATTATTATCTCTTCTATCGTTTTTATCTTTATCTGATAAGATGGTACCTCTTGTGTCAGGCATTGTTAAAAAATAATCTAGTCCCCAGACAAAACGTAAATCTCCGTTCTTCCATTCATTAAGATGTTGTAATTGAAAACTAAATTTCTTCGACCTATCAAAAATCATACTACCTGTAGCTAGATTTCGAGTTGGGCGGCTTGGGTTACCTGAATAACTTGTATTAAGATATGATTGAAGAAAAAGGTTTTTCCATCGCATTCTGCTTTGGTAATATCTATATACCCACCCATCCGCAATATACCTCGCGATTCCAGTGATATTTATGTTTTTTGCCCAAGCATAGCCATGCGACAGGCTCAATGAAAAATCAGAATCCGGTTCCCAGTCAACTCGCATGTCATATCGATAATTCCGAACATTAAAATTTGGATAATCACCAATACCATCATCGTTCGCGTCCTTATAAATATTAGGCAGATTACCATAATTTATTGAGAAATCCTTCTCATCGACTTCATCAACTCCAAGCTCACCTGGGCTCGGTAATCCATCGCCATCGAGGTCATTATTTTCAAAAATATCCCAGGTAGAGTTGCCGTTCAAATTTTCAAAGGTTTCACCATCCCATTGGCCATTATTTTCTCCAAAATCACCAGTATTAGGAATTCCATCGAGCCCAAAATCAAGTAAAACCTGGTTATCTAAAAGGGTGACATAATTTTCTCTAACATCGCTATCATAAACATTATTACCATTTAGGTCAACAAATGGCTCACAGATAGTATCAAAGGTATTTCCTAGATTATCTCTATATAATCCCCAGTCACCATCATCGTCAAGGCCATTTAATCCCCAATCATCATCGTAAATGCCATTGTTATTTGTGTCAAAAACGATATTACCGTTAGAATCATACAAATAATCTCCGAACCCAAACTTGTGAAGAGGATCTACTAGACTCCATACAGAGTCAGGATTCGAGTAGACAGTAGTATTGGGTTGTAATCTTTTAATGTCTATATAGGAACCAAATCTATCAAGCCATGCACTACCAATTTCATCACTCTCATCTATCAGTCCATCACCGTCATTATCAATACCATCCATCCATATCTCTGATTCATCGTCCACACCACTATCTATGTCCTCATCTATATAACCATCACCATTATTATCAATGCCATCGGCATAGGCCTTACCAATGTTTTCCTCTGTGACATTCCATAAAACCATTCCATTTGGCAAGGTATAGCGATTAAATTGATCTGTGGATGCCTCATCTACCATATTCTGTGTTATAGTTGGTGAGCCTAGCTCGCCTTCACTTTCAGCAATATAGTCGCCCCAATAGTAACCAATCCAAGACTCATCAGAGCCCGCCACGTGATTAATCATTTCGCCAGTGAAGCGAGGATTTTGTTCTGATGCCAGGATACCACCTCTATCTAGGCGATCATGTTTGAAATTTGGTCTTCCTATAAATGCTGGATCATGTCCCTCATATTCATCTGGATTATAATGTGTCCAGTCCTGACCTGATAGTGCAACACCAGATAGCTTGATGCCCACGTCACCAAATTTATGTGCAGTTCTAAAAGTTAACTTTTTTAAAAGTTCTGTATTATCTTGGCTTAGTGCTCCGCCCTGTATATTGATACTAGTTCCAGTTGACCTCAAAGGGGAGGAGGTAACAATATTTAGAACTCCGCTGTGCGCGTTTGGACCATATAACGCAGAAGAGGGTCCGAGAACAACCTCAATCTGTTCAACATCTTCGAAGGATACGGGGATCACATTATAGGCCGTTAGCCTTAAAGATGGGACATTCGCCATTCTGCCATCTGTGAGAGTTAGGAGTCTTGAGCTGAAAGATGAGTTAAAGCCACGTGCGGTCATGTTATAACTATCGATACCTGATTGTGTAAAGTCAATGCCCTTAGATCCTTTCAGGTAATCACCAAGGTTTGTGTTACTTTCCCTTCTTATCTCTGTCTTTGAGATAACTGAGATAGCTGCAGGTGCATCTTCAACTCTTTCTCTCCGTCTTGAGGCGGTGACCACGTATGTTTCCATCTCTATTGCCTCGGGCTGCAATTCTAGATCCTTGACAAATTGCTGGCTGGTGTTGATTGTGAAGCTTTTTTTATAATCTTTATATCCGATATATGAAACGATTATATCATATTCTCCCTCTTTTAAATCTTCAATAAGATATTTTCCGTTCTTATCTGTTGCGGCTCCCAAGCTCGTTCCGTCAATCATGACGTTTGCCCCAATCAGAGGTGTTCCATTAGATGCATCAATAACTTTTCCAGATAAAGAGCTGTTTTGTCCATTCAGGACTTTAAAAAATGAGATTAATAAAATTAGATTTAAAATTTTCATAATATTCTTAAAATAGAAACAGCCCCTTTGAAGAGGCTGTTTCTATTTGGAATCTACTTTAATTTGAAATTTCTAATTATTTCAAGAGGAGCATTTTTCCTTTTTGAACTCTATTATCGGATTTTACTTCGTAAAAATAAACACCACTTGGAACTTGATTACCGCGTGTATCATTGCCATACCATGCAATATCATAAGTTCCTGGTGCTAGCTCGCCGCTATGCGCTACAGTGATTTTTTCTCCCAAAATAGAGTATATCGTAACCGTAACATCAGAAAACCTTTCTGTAGCAAACTTGATTTTTGTCTCAGGATTAAAAGGGTTAGGGTAGTTACCAAGAAGCTTGAACTCACTTGCAACTGGTGCTCCCTCATCCAATTCAGCTGTGTTATTGTATACCCAAAAAGTAGTTACACGCTGTGTTGTGTTATCTGGTATGCAAGCGTTATCAATCTCCAGAACAAGCCTGCCTGCTTCGTACTCTGGGTCGTAGTCGTAGCCAGAGTCGTCAATACCACAGTCATAATCACAAAGTGCTTGTATAGTGCTAAGAGATACGGTTGGACCTTTTGAAAAAACGGCGTTACAAGCATCTCCGCCACCGCCAGTTGCACACTCAATGTATTCATTGTACAATGTTTGTCCAATTGATGCACCAGCTGGCACAGCGTCTTCATCATAAAAATAAATTGATGCAACTGCATAACCGCCTGCGGTTAACGCGGCTTGAACGTCACCAGGATCTGTTGCCAAGGCACCTTGAAACGCGGCTGTGAATGTCTGTGTTGCCTGCAAAAAATTGTAGGTTAAGAAATAGCCAGTTGGAGCCATCGCCTCATCACCGCTAAATGGGACACCATCGCCTCCATTAAGAGCACCAGTAGGATCAAATACATAACCGTGGTTCACTGTTACCATACCTGATGGGCCATCGATTTCACCAGTAAGTGGATGGGTTACATATGTTTCGGGGTTTTCTGGGTCAATTGGGTTCCCTGGTCCACCGAGGACGGGGAAAAAGCCTTCTCCGTCGCCACCTTCGGTCCATCCTAATCTCGCGTAGAGTTCAGGGTTTGTGGCAGCAAGAAGGGCATCCATGTTATTAATAGTGACAGTATCTGCTGGTGCTATTGGGACTCCAATGTAGTCGTTCTTCTCCCCAGCATCATTTACTCCAAGGCCAGATGAGACACCGTCGTGCGCCTCCCAGTAAATAGTTAAATCAGTTGGGTTTGTCTGAGTTTCATCATCAAAATTGAGTGTAACCATCCCCCAATTTTCCATATCGGTTCCCACTCCATAGTCCTCACCCTCAACTCCATTTACTAGATCTGGTGCTCCAAACTGAGCAAAAATACCTGAAAGGGTTATGCCCCAGCCCATAGAAAATTTTAGAGGATCATCTTGATGAACAAATCCTGGTGTACTCACCCAGGTTCCCTCTTCGCTAACATTTGGGACTGTTGAATAAGTGGAGCAGTTGTCTGCATCTGTTGTTGGGTATCTGCTGCCTTGATTTATGGTAAAATCTCCACCTGGCAGCAGGTCAACGTTCATTGTGACACCAGCCAGGTCTAGCAATGCAGGGGTTACAAGCGGAACTAATCTAGTTGTGACAGTATCACCAGGCACATATGATGCTAAGGTTTGTTGGAACTGTGGATTTGCTGAGCTAGGCCATGAGCCAATTACCTCGTAGCTTCCACCGTATTCTTCATCATCGGCACTTTCCATCGCTCTTGCAACATAGGTATAATCTACAATGGCCCCTACACAGGTAACGTTACCAAGTAGCTTATCGGCGTCAGGATTTTCATCATTTTGTGAGAAAACAAAGCTCGCGGAAAGTGACAAAGATATCAATAATTTTAACAATTTGGTCATATTTTGCTCCTATTTAATTTGATTTTTTAAGTAAAAGGTTACTTAAGGGTCAGTTTTTGTAAAAAGTTTTCTAACCGCGCAGAAACCTAAAAAATAATTGGGAATCGTCAAAGACTTTTCATTCTGATTGCTTTTTAGCCTTACGATAGCTCTTTCGTGCCCAAAGAAGGTATAGGCAGTAAAGAGTGAGAATACTACCGAATATAAAGGTGGCTTCAAGTATTACCCGAATTATAAAATCATCCATGGTCGTTGCTGATTAAACATGTCATGCTATTTAGTTTCATATGTTAAATTACAACCAAATAAATTGTTTATATTAACAAATGAAAATCGCAGTATTAGTTAAACAAGTGCCAGGAGGCGAGTCAGCCTTGCCCATGAATAGCGAACAAAATTGGGTTGACGAGTCATCGGTAACCTATGTTATGAACCCTCCTGATAACTACGCGATTGAGGAAGCTCTTCTAATAAAAGAAGGTTTAGATGATTGTGAGGTCGTGATAGTTAGCATGGGACCACAGCGTGTTCAAAAAGTTATTCGCGAGGGTTTAGCAAAGGGTGCAGACAGGGCCATACACATTGAAGAGGACATGCATATTGAGAAAGATCCGCTTGTAATTGCTCGCTGTTTTGCTAAAGTCTTAGCTGAGGAAAATTTTGATCTTATTTTCACGGGTCTCCAATCAGATGACACCGGCATGGGGCAGACTGGAGTTCTACTTGGAGAGATGCTAGGCATGTCTACCGCGACTCTGGCTGTTGAAACAAACATATTAGACGGGTACATTAAGGTGAAAAGAGAGCTAGAGTCAGGTTGGTTCCAGCGATTAAAACTGCCTCTACCAGCTTCTATCAGCATACAATCAGGATTAAATACCCCGCGGTACCCATCGCTTAAGGGAATTATGGGTGCTAAAAAGAAAGAAGTAAAATCAGTCTTAAGGTCCGAAATATCGACCGAAAGTAGTTCTCAATCTATGGACAGAATATTCATTCCAACAAACTCGAAGCAAACAGAGGTCATAGATGGTGAAGTAGATCAGTCTGTTGGTAGGATCATTGAAATACTCAAATCAGAGATTAAGGTTATTTAGGTTATGAACATACTTGTTGTTCTTGAAAATAACACTGGAACGCTCCATCGCCTGAGTTTAGAAGCTATAGTTGGTTCCCAAAAATTAGGTGAAAGTGTTTCAGTACTGCTTATCGGAGAGGGTGCGGAAGGTATTATTAACCAACTCAAAAATTATGATCTTGAAAAAATAATTACAGTCAAACATGAGTTGCTTGCATCGTACAACGCAGATGGATACTCTGAAACTGTTAAGCAGGTTGCCCTATCAATTTCTCCAAATGTTATCACAGCGGGGCACACATATCAAACAAGGGATTATATGCCTCGAGTTAGTGCAAAACTTGGGGCGCCATTTATACCAGACGTTATTGCTGCAAATGGTAATGGCTACACAAAACAAATCCTTAATGCAAAGCTAAACGCGGAGATATCTACCAGCTCGGAACTCTTTATTTTAAGCTTTCAGTCTGCCACTTTTAGTGAAGACGACTTGAGACCCGGCTCATGCGAGGTCGAGTCATTCCATGCAGAGCTTGACTCTAACATTGTTCGATCTGTTACAGAAGATCCATTTCAAGAGGAGCAGGGTGATGTAGATCTGGAGAGTGCGGATGTTCTTATTTCAGTTGGTAGAGGTATTGAGAAAGAGGAGAATGTGCCCCTTGCTTTTGAACTAGCCAGAAAGATGGGTGCGGAGGTATCCGCAAGTAGACCAATTGTTGACTCTGGGTGGATAGAAACTTTTAGACAGGTCGGTAGCTCTGGGAGTAATGTCGCACCTAAATTATATTTCTCTCTTGGAATCTCAGGAGCAATTCAGCACGTCGTCGGGATGAAAGGGTCAAAAAAAATCATGGCAATTAATAAGGACTCAGATGCTCCAATTTTTGAAATTGCTGACTATGCAATTATTGGTGACGTTTTAGAAATCGTCCCAAAACTAATTGAAGCATTGGAACAAAATTAATATTTGCTCTCTTACACTGAAAAAATAATATTCCTAGTATTAGTGTTAGTTGCACTCGGTACTTCCTATGTTACGTTTGGCAGAATGTTCCGTATTATTGGTTTAGGTACACAGCAGATAACGTGGTTGGAAGTCCTGAAAAACTGGCGTCCTGGAGTTTCAGCCTTTCTTAGTCAAAAAACCCTTTTTATAACACGTCCGTGGGTAGGTTTCGTTCATGCGCTAGTTGCCTGGGGTTTTACTCTGTACCTAGCTGTAAATGTTGTTGACGTCTTGTATGGGTTCATCCCAGACTTTAAGTTTTTTCCCAACAACGTACTTGGAGATTTATACCGTTTTTCAGTTGATATTTTTTCTGTGCTGGTCTTACTGGGTGTACTGTACCTTATCCTTAGAAGATTTTTACTAAAAGATAAACGCTTGGAGGTTGAAAAACCTGTTATGGTTTCAGAAAAAGCACTGGTAGGAATGCGCCTTGATTCTCTGCTTGTCGGGTCTTTTATAATAACACACGTTGGATCAAGGCTTTTATCTGCTAGTTTTGAGATTGCAGGTAACCACGCTGACTACAGCCAGCCAGCAGCGAACTGGATTGCTGGCTTTTGGAGTGATCTATCGCCAGCGTCCATAAATAGCTATGAACATATTACATGGTGGATTGCATTGGGCCTTATTCTTACGTTTCTTCCATATTTCCCATATTCAAAACATGCGCACCTTTTTATGGGGCCTTTAAATATTATGGCTGCCGTTAATCGTAGGTCCATGGCAGCGCTAGAGACCATTGATTTTGAAGATGATAACCTTGAGCAATATGGTGCATCAAAGCTAGAGCATTTGCCCCAGACTCAGTTATTAGATGGTTACGCATGTATACAATGCAGTAGGTGCCAAGATGCCTGTCCCGCATATGAGACGGGGAAAGAGCTTTCACCCTCAGCAATTGAAATAAACAAACGTTATTTTTTCAACGAAAACTTTTCTGCTCTTGCAAAAGGGGAGTCAATTGATAAGGCGCTTACAGAATGGATGTTAACCGAAGAAGCAGCCTGGAGCTGTACAACCTGCGGGTATTGCCTGGAGGTATGCCCAGTTGGGAATGAACCAATGATTGACATTTTGAGGGCAAGACAAAATCTTGTTATGATGGAATCAAAATTTCCCCAAGATGCCGTTGAGACATTTGAAAAGATTGAAAATTATGGCAACCCATGGGGCCTTTCACCACAAGATAGGGAGAATTGGATGGAGGGCAGTAATGTTCCTTTGATGCGAGAAAAAAAATCTGCGGAAGTCCTGTATTGGGCAGGTTGCAGTGGTGCATATGATACTAGAGGAAGAGAAATATCTCAGTCGGTGACCAAAATAATGGACAAGGCAGGCATTGACTACGCATGTTTAGGCAATGAGGAAACATGTACTGGAGACTCAGCTAGAAGAATGGGTAATGAATACTTATTTCAAATGATGGCTCAACAAAATAAGGAAACATTTGAACAATATAGGTTTAAAAAAATTGTTACTCAGTGCCCTCATTGTTTTACGACACTCAAAAATGACTATGCTGAAATGGGTATCGAGCTAGATGTTGTGCATCATTCCCAGTTTATAGATGATTTGATCAAGGCTGATAAAATCGACCCCAAACCCTATATTGATGAGGACATTACGTTTCATGATCCATGCTACCTTGGTAGACATAACGATGAATACGATGCTCCCAGAAATGTATTACAGTCAGTCCTTAATAAAGGAAGCATAAAAGAGATGGAACAATCAAAATCAGAGAGCTTTTGCTGCGGTGCTGGGGGTGGAAACATGTGGTATGAAATTAAGACTGGAGAAAGAATTAATCAAAACCGTGTTAAACAAGCCGTATCTACAGATGCAAAGACAGTAGCAGCGGCATGCAACTTTTGTAATATAATGCTAGAAGATGGAGTAAAAACTACAGGCAATGAAAATAATATCAATGTCCTAGATATTGCAGAAATAGTATCAAAAGGGCTATCTGATTAGCTATCAGGGTTTGAGCTTCTTAGATTAATTTTTTAAACCTATTTCTTTTAGCCTCTCCTCAAGATACTGCCTAGCAGTATATTGAGGAGATAATTTCACTCCGTCCTCAGGATGTAAGAAAAGAGGCATTGAATATCTACTTTCATTCTTGATGGTATCCCCGGGGTTTATGATCTGGTGAGTTGTTGAGGGATAATAACCATTAGATGCCATTTGAAGCATATCGCCTGTGTTCACAGCAATGCACCCCGGATCGCAGGAGACATCGTGCCATCCGCCTTCTACATCTCTCACTTGGAGCCCTGGCTGTGTTCCCGCGACTAAAAGAGTTATTAAATTAATATCTTCGTGAGCTGCGCCTCTTATAGCACCTTCTTCTTCACTTCCATCAAGAGGTGGATAGTGGATCACCCTCAATAAATTAGTTTTGCTATTTTCTATCATTTTAGGAAGGGGAACTGAAAACAGCTCAGCCACTTCATCAGGTGTTTCAACCTGTATCCAATTTAGCAGGGTAGAAGTAAGTGTTATTAGCTGTGATTGTAGATTAAGAGTCGCGTTACTTAGCTCCTTAGGGAACTTTCCCCAATCATAAACGTGAAAAAACTCTTTGAGATCTTTCTGTGGTGCTCCCTTTGCATTTTCTGTTTTAAAAGGGAAGTAGCCATCTTGGCCGTCCTCTGAAAATAAATAATCATGCTTAAAATCGGATTCAAAAAACTTTACCCACTCGCTATAAACTTTTTCAATCAGTGCAATATCAATCGGGTGGTTGTGCAAAACGCTAAAACCTGTTTCTCGAAGAGAGGCTGAAAAATCTCTAGGACAATTTATGCTTTTGTAGTCTACTTTTTGGACATTCATGTTTATAAATTAAGGTGATTCTTCTAAACTGACCAACTCTATACCTACTTCTTTTGCGCGATCAGTAATTCGTTGATCTCTATATAATTCACGATAGTAAATAACTTTTATTCCTGAATTTGCTATAAGTTTAAAGCAATTATAGCAGGGTGATGCTGTCACGAATATTTCTGAATTGTCTATTGATACACCGTTTTTTGCTGCCTGTACGATGGCATTTGCTTCTGCGTGAGTGGTTCTAATGCAGTGACCATCAACCATTTCATGGCCTACTTCATCACAGTGGGGTAGGCCTTTTATGCTACCATTATAACCTGTGGAAAGTATGTTTTTATTTCTTACAATAACTGCGCCAACATGCTTTCTATCGCATGTTGACCGGGTAGCTACTTCAGTGGCAATATTCATGAAATATGTTTCCCAGCTAACCCTATTGCTTGGCATCTCTATTCACTTTTCTTTCGGTTGTAAATTTTCACTGCGTACCTCGGTTCACCATAGTATATTTTTTCAGCCACTTGTGCTAGTTGCGCAACTAAAATAAGGTATGCCCATGTCGGTACGGTGACGCTAGAGCACCCTTTGATAATCACCTTTTTACCTTTGTAATTGTTTAGGTTGAGAGCGTCTATTTGTCGCCTAAATGATTTTTCTTTTATGATGCCCTGATCTAAAAAATCATCAAGTAAAATGGTTTCCATCTAAAAGTATCTTTTAATTTTTTCTACTGAGTCTCTAAATATATCTATATCTGATTGATTATTGTAGATATATAAGCTTATTCTTGCTGCTGAGGTCTGGCCAAGGCTAGATAATAGAGGTTGCGCACAGTGGTGACCAACTCTTATGGCAATATTATCTTCATTAAGAAATTGAGCTAGGTCATGGGCGTGTATGCCATCGATATAAAAACTTATTACTCCATTTCTATTTTTTGCGGACCCAAGAATGTGCATTCCTTCAATATCTCTTAGGGTGCTGAGTGCATAGTTTGTTAGTTTGCGTTCATGGTCAGATATGACATCCATCCCAATTTTTTCCATAAAATCAATTGCGGTCCCAAGCCCCACAGCTTGAACGAAATTTGGGGTTCCTGATTCAAACTTGTATGGAAGGTCGTTCCAGGTTGAGGATTCCATTGTTACGGTTTTTATCATTTCACCTCCGCCCATGAATGGCTCCATCTGGTCAAGTATTTTCGTTTTACCCCACAAAACACCTACTCCTGTTGGTCCAAGCATTTTGTGACCTGAGAATGCATAAAAATCGCAGGATAGATCTTGGACATCTACTGGCTGGTGAGGTACACCCTGTGCACCATCAACAACAAATATTGCACCTAAACTTTTCGCTATCTTTGAAAGTTTTTTTATGGGATTGATGGTCCCGAGAACATTGGAAACATGTGTTACGGATATAATTTTTGTGGCTTTTGAGAAAAGTTTGTCGGGGTTGGAGAGGTCTAATTCTCCGTTTTTATCAATGGGGATATAATTCAATTGTGCACCTGTGCGCTCGCAGGCCATTTGCCATGGGACTATATTTGCATGGTGCTCCATTTCTGTGATAAGTATTTCATCACCTGGTTTGAGGCTACTTCCTATGGTGTTTCCGAGGAGGTTAATTGATTCGGTTGTTCCTTTTGTGAAAATGACCTCCTTTTCGGAAGGGGCATTTATAAAATTTGTTACTTTTGTGCGAGAATTTTCGTACTGTTCTGTTGCTTTGCTGCCAAGATCATAGATTGCTCTATGCACATTTGCGTTTGATTGTGTATACATTGCCTGTACTGAATCAATAACAGTTCTTGGTTTTTGCGTGGTTGAGGCATTATCCAGATAGATGAGATCGGATTCATCGAAAATAGGGAATTCTGATTTTATATTTTCTATGCTCAGTCCCACTATATCATACCTAGTTCTAACTGAGCTGCCTCGCTCATCATATCTCTGGTCCACATAGGCTCCCAAACTAGTTCAACTGATACGGCACTGACGTCTTCAAGGCCGCTTATTTTACGTTCTACCTCATCAGCTATTACTGGACCCATACCACATCCAGGCGCTGTAAGGGTCATTTTTACAGTTATTGCTTTTCCATCTTTTCCATTTTCTATGTTTAAATCATAAATCAGTCCTAGTTCAACTATGTCAACCGGTATTTCGGGGTCATAGCAGGTTTTGAGCTGATCCCAAATTTGTTTTTCAAGATCTCCGGATGGAGTTGTGTTGTTATCTTCTGGCGGCTCTAATCCTAAGGCATCAGCGTTTTCAGATCTAATCTGAACCATGTTCCCGTTCATTACCACTGTATAGTTGCCACCGAGAGCTTGTGTGATACGAACTAGATTTCCAGCAAGTAATTTAACTTCATCCCCAGAAGGGACCATAAAAGCGTCTACGTCTCTAAGCAGACGTATTGATTCCGAATTATTGGGTTTCATTTTAAAAGCGCATGAACCTTATTTACAGCACTTGTGAAACCATTTGTTCTTTGATTTGTGATTGTATTTTCAAGCCCGACCGAGGAAAGTATGTCATTACTTTGTATCTTGAGAATCTCTTTTACAGGTTGATCAGAAAATACTTTTTCCAAAATTCTCAATAATCCTTTTACGATTAATGCATCAGAATCAATTTTAATTTTGTAGGTTCCATCATCGTTAGGTATCCCAACTATCCAAGCTTGCGATGTACAACCATTAATCTTGTTTGAATCTGTTTTCTCTTCGGGACCAAGTCCACTAGACTCCTTTGCCATATCCATCAATTGGACAAACTTATCTTTGGGATCATCAAACAAGTTAAAGACTTCTTTTAGACTATTTAATTGATCTTCAATGCTCATAATTTTATGTAATCCAGTCTTCAAAATAGCTCTTCACATAGTTGCTTACGTCAATGTGATTTATATCATCAATAATCTCAGAAACAAAACCATTTACCAATATAGCGATGGCCGATTTTTCGTCAATGCCTCTTGATTGCATGTAAAACAATGCATCTGGATCAAGTTCACCGGTCGTTGAACCATGAGAGCATTTTACATCATCAGTGTGAATCTCAAGTTGTGGATTCGAATTCATAGTCGCCTGATCTGATAGCAACAAGTTTTTATTTGACTGGTTTGAATCTGTTTTTTCTGCATTAATTTGTACAATCGATCTACCATTAAATACGCCTGAGGATTGGTCTTTTAGGACGGACTTGAAATTTTGAGAGCTTGTACAGTGCGAGGCACAATGATTGGTCACAATATTTGAATCGAGGTGCTGGTTTCCATCTGATAAATTTAATCCACTAATGGAACAGTTTGCATTTTTACCAAGTATTTCAGCATAAAGATTAAGCCTAGAAAGCTCACCCCCAAAAGCGAATTGACTAAAGGTATAGTTTGAGTCTTGCTGCTGTTTTACATGGATGTTAGCCATATTAATTGTATTTCTGGAGTTATTTTGTATTATCACATGGTCCAGTCTTGCATTTTTTTCAATACTGATGATTGTTGATTGATTACAAAAGTATTCACCCGCGTGACCCACATGTTGCTCGATGAGTTGCATTGAACATGATTCTTCAACATCTATATAAACCCTGGGAGAAACCATGGTACCACTGACTCCAGAGGTTATGTTTAACATTCTTAGTGGCACATCGATTTTGCTACCTTCTTCAATTATAATGCAGATGCCGCTGTCCATGAAGGCAGTATTTAAAAGGTCAAAAGGTGAGGCATCTGGCTGATGCACTTCCCAGTTGCACCTTTCCAGATATTCTTGATGCGACATTAGATTCACATTATCGGGAACTGATGAAAAATCATCTTGGTAGCGACCATTGATAAAGACTAAGGTGTCAAATGAATCTAGTCCAAATTGGGAAAGATCAATCGGCTCCTTAGAAATGGCATCGTGGTCAGAGATTCTGTAGCTACCTCTTTTTATTGAACTTAGATCAGTAAAGCGCCAATCTTCTAACTTCTTATCGGGCAATCCTCTTATTTTGAAGCTTTCAAATGCATTTTTTCTCAAAGTGTTAGTTTTGCTAGAAAAATATTGCTTTTCAAGGACTTGTAGAAACTCATCTTTTAAGTAATCGGGAGTCATGATTCAAGCCACTGGTATCCTTTTTTTTCTAAATCCAGAGCAAGATCCGTTCCTCCTGACCGAACGAATTTACCATCGATCATGACATGCACAAAATCTGGCTCTATGTATTCTAGTAATCTCTGATAATGGGTTATCACTAAAAATGAGCGATTGGAGTTACGGTATCTATTTATACCATTCGCAATGACTCTGAGAGCATCTATATCAAGACCAGAGTCCGTTTCATCCATGATAACTAATTCAGGCTCTAATACCAGCATCTGCAGTATTTCATTGCGCTTTTTTTCTCCGCCTGAAAAGCCATCATTGACCGCACGCTTTAAGTAGGATGTGTCCATATCAAGTTCGGACAATTTTGCTTTCATTAATTTCAAAAATCCTGCAGAATCGATTTCTTTTTCGCCTGCGTTTTTTCGTTTTGAGTTTAACGCAGCTTTAAGAAAATATGTATTATTAACTCCCGGAATCACTGTGGGGTATTGAAAGGACATGAATATACCTTCAAGCGCTCTCTGTTCGGGAGACCAATCAAGAATTGAATTGTTGTTATAAAGAATATCGCCATCAGAGACATGATACCCCTCTTTTCCGGTTATGACATTTGACAATGTGCTTTTTCCTGATCCATTTCGCCCCATTACAACGTGCATTTCACCGGGCTGAATAGATAGATCTAGACCTGTTAAAATCTCTTTTTCGTCAACTCCAGCTTTTAAATTTTTTATTTCCAGCATAAGACAATAATGACCCTATCCAACACTTCCTTCGAGTGTGACTTCCATTAGTTTTGTTGCTTCTACAGCAAATTCCATAGGCAATTCATTAAAAACTTCTTTGCAGAATCCATTCACAATCATCGAAACGGCATCTTCAGAGGATATGCCTCTCTGGTTACAGTAGAACAACTGGTCTTCACCAATATTTGATGTGGTAGCTTCATGCTCCATCTGCGCAGTCGAATTTCGCACGTCTATGAAAGGGAATGTATGTGCTCCGCATTGGCCGCCGATGAGTATGGAGTCACATTGCGAAAAGTTTCGAGCATTGTCTGCTTTTTTCATTATCTTCACCTCCCCACGATATGTTTGCTGGCCTTTACCTGCTGAAATTCCCTTTGAAATAATGGTGCTTTTTGTGTTCTTACCAAGATGCACCATTTTAGTTCCGGTGTCAGCCTGCTGGTGGTTGTTTGTTACCGCTACTGAATAAAACTCTCCAACGGATCCATCACCTCTGAGTATACAAGAAGGATATTTCCATGTGATTGCAGAACCAGTCTCGACTTGGGTCCATGAGATTCGGGAATTTTCTTCAAGGCAGGTACCTCTTTTGGTGACAAAATTATAAATACCACCTTTGCCAGTTTCTGGGTCTCCCGGGTACCAGTTTTGAACAGTAGAGTATTTTATTGTTGCGTTTTTGTGGGCAACAAGCTCAACAACAGCGGCGTGTAACTGATTTTCATCGCGCATTGGGGCGGTACATCCCTCAAGGTAGCTGACATGGCTGTCTTCATCAGCGATGATTAGAGTTCTTTCGAACTGTCCAGTATTTGCCTCGTTTATTCTGAAGTAGGTTGAAAGCTCCATGGGACATCTTACGCCTTTGGGGATATAAACGAAGGACCCATCAGTAAAAACAGCAGAATTTAGTGATGCAAAGTAGTTGTCAGTGTATGGTACTACAGTGCCTAGATATTTTTTTATCAAGCTAGGATATTTAATAACTGCTTCAGAAAAACTACAAAATATAACACCCGCCTTNTTTAGTTCTTCTTTAAATGTCGTAGCAACTGATACACTATCAAAGACNGCGTCCACNGCAACTCCTGATAACATTTTTTGCTCATCTATGGGTATGCCAAGCTTGTCGTACGTATCAAGAAGCTGTGGATCAACCTCGTCTAAACTTTTTAATTTCTTTTTCTTTGGAGCAGAAAAATAACTAATTGCCTGGTAATCGATTTCAGGATAATTGATATTAGCCCAATCAGGTTCNTTCNTTTTTAGCCAGTGACGATATGCCTTCAAACGCCAATCCAACAACCATTTTGGCTCTTTCTTTTTTAGTGAGATAGTTTTTATTACTTTTTCGTTTAGTCCAGGAGGCAAAGTCTCAGACTCAATATCTGTGACGAAACCATACTGATACTCTTTTTCTAAATTGGAGTCTATTATTTTTTGATTGTCTTGCATATTTTTTCTCTATTTGGTTTACGCGGAAAAACTGGTTCCACAACCGCAGGTCCTCTCAGCATTTGGGTTTTTAATTTTGAATCCTCCATTTAGTAAGTCGTCAGAATAATCTATTTCCACATCTTTTAGGTACAACCAGCTGTTAAGATCACAGACCACAGTTAGGCCGTTTGATTGGAATTCTTTATCGAATTCTCCTAATTGGTTTTCGAAGTCCATTTTATATGTCATTCCCGAACATCCGCCACCATCAACGGACATACGCAAAAAATGGTTCTCTTTACCATCCGACTCCATTACTGCTTTTAATCTTTTTACTGCTTTTTTCGTGACCGTGATGGTAGCATTTTGAAAATCTAATTGCTGCTTTTCAATATTGCGCTTGGCGGTTTCTTTCATATTTATTCCCACTCTACTTTATTTGTTTGTTCTTTCTTACTTTCTTGAACGGAATCAAACCCCAGCTTTTTTCTAGCCTCGTTAGTCATCATTGAAGGATTCCAAGGGGGATCAAATGTTACAGTCACATCAACACTTGAAACTTGATCAATATCAGAAACTTTTGTTTTTATGTCGTCGGCCATATGTTGTCCCATGCTGCACCCCGGAGTGGTCAGCGACATGGTGATTTTTACTTCATTTTTTTTATTTTTTTCTTTTATCTTTACATCGTAGATAAGACCCAAGCTCCATAGGTCGAGAGGTATTTCGGGGTCAAAGCAGGTCTTCAATCGTTCGATAATCGATTCTTTTAAGTGGTTCTTCATGCTATGTCCGCAAGAGTCATATTGTTAAACATATTTCTTATTGCGTCGTTAATATTGTTGATAGGTGTTTTAATGTTACATCCATCAATTTGATCACAACCTGATTCAAAATAACAATTCATTATGCCTACCGGGCCTTCAATGATCTCAAAGAATTCAGTCATGTTAATTTCTTTAGGGTCTGTTGCTAGCCTGTAACCACCTAATGGTCCCTTGGTTGCTTTTAGAATATTATTTTTAGCCAGGCTCTGTAGAACCTTAGCTAAAAGCTCCTGAGGGATAGAATACTTCAAGGCTACCTCCCTAGCAGAGGTAAATTTGTGAGGGCTCTCGTTCTGAAAGTGCCTCAGTGCAATTAATGCGTATTCTACTTTTCGACTAATCTTTAACATGTGTCTCCAAACCCGGATGGGAAGTTATGTTACTGGTGTGTAGTTTTACAAATGGATAATTGCGACTATTTTTGTCGCATATAGCTTACTTAACAATAATTCTTGTTGACCTGGCATTAATGATGCTGCCAATTATTTTTACATGATCTCCCATTGCGTCTTTAAAAGTCTCGGCCTGCTTAGCTGGTAGGGATATTAGTAAACCGCCTGATGTCTGAGCATCAGCCAGAATGTATTGCTGGTTTTTATTAATTTCAGGTCCAAATGTGGTAAAGCTATCAAGAAAATCTAAATTTCTTTTAGTACCGCCAGGTATGACACCAGATTCAGCTAATGAACTCACTCCAGGTAATAATTCAATGTCAGAGAAATAGATTTCAGATGAGACCCCACTATTATCGCACATTTCATTTAGGTGCCCAATTAAACCGAATCCTGTGACGTCAGTTACCGCATTCACTTTTAATTTTGTTAAAACTTCCGCTGCTTCCTTGTTCAAGGTGGCCATAGTTTTTGATGCAGCCATTATGACATCTGGTGATGCTAAGCCTTTTTTTATTGCAGTAGCTATGATACCTGTTCCTATTGGCTTTGTCAACACTAAAACATCACCCACCTGAGCCCCGGAGTTTCTCCACAAGTTATCTTGCTCGACTTCACCAGTAACAACGAGTCCAAATTTTGGCTCTTTGTCGTCAATTGAGTGCCCACCAACGATTGGGATACCTGCTTCCTTGGCCTTATCAATTCCCCCTTGCAATATTTCACCGAGTATGGATTTTGGTAACTCATTTATGGGAAACCCTACAATATTGAGTGCAAAAAGTGGTTTGCCACCCATAGCGTAAATATCGGAGAGGGAGTTTGCCGCGGCAATCTGTCCGAAATCATAAGGATTGTCAACAACAGGAGTAAAAAAATCTACAGTCTGAAGAATTAATTTCTCGTTGTCTAGGCGTACAACCGCTGCGTCATCAAGTTTCTCGTGGTTTACAACGACTGATGGGAAAGAGCTAAAATCAAGATTACCCAGGACCTGGGTAAGGTCTTTTGGACTGATTTTACATGCTCATCCAGAGCCGTGACTTAGCGTTGTGAGCCTTACATTATCTTTTTTATTTATCATTGCTTGAGTGGTTTGTTTTAATCTTAAGTTTCATCTTCAGCCAGAGCTATCAGTCCATCTTTTTCAGTTATTTCGAATTCATCGTTTTTATCCGGGATAAGTGCAATTCCAAACATTTTGTCTCTGTCTTTACGGTCAGCATGAATCTGTAGACCCAATATTATTTCATTGCGAAGTTGTGCTGCTTGGACGCATTCGCCGTATTTTAAGGTAATAGATTCTTTCTTTGTAAAGTCGAAATAATAAGAGGCAGGTTTTATGTATAGTTCGCTACCATCAGCCTGAAAAAGATCATCATAAACGTCTAATGCCTTTGGCTCTTCAGAGACCTGTGCCATTATCTGGGATACGAACTGATTGGAGACCATAAAATCTTCGACGCCGCTATTCAAGATTATGTCTATGTTTTCACTATCCATCACTTCGGTTATTAGCTTAGGCCATGTTTTTGTTTCATCGTTATTTTCATGTGCATGGGCGGACATTTTTAATAGTAGTATTTGCCTAATCCTTATAAGCATGGATATGACATAGGCATCCATCTCCTCAATCGTGTTTCCTCCTGGTGAGAGAATGAGTATACTGTCAAAATTTTGGGGTTCAATTAATTTTAATTTTTCAAGATCATTTAGGTCGAGCTCCTCAATTGTAAGCTTTATTTGCGGATAGTTAGCATTGAGTGATTCAATGCAACCGTCCATTTCTGAGGTTTTACCAGAAACAAAAGTATGCAACTCGGAACCATCGGTTAAGTAGGTGCAGAGTTTTTCAAGAATAATTGATGTTTTGGTTGTCCAATTNAGAAGAGCAAGTCTATAAGATCGGGCTTTTACAGAGTATGTTGGAATTTTATTTACAGAAGGCGTGAATACTGGCTCGTTAAAATAGGATATTGTCGAGTCATCTTCAGCGAAAACAATTAACTCATCATCATCCGTTATTGGCGTATCGCTGGGCGGGTTGAGAGTAATATCACCTCGTGCTGTGCTGATGCCCATAGGGGTACTACTTTTGAACCTATTCTGACTTTCACCGAATGTAAGCGGGCCACCCCAGCCTTTATCTGGTTTGTAAAAATAAAATTCATTTCCATCGAAACCAACCATATCGCTGTAAACAACAGATAATCCATTTCGACTCAAGGATAACTGCGCAATCATTCTGGAGAGAACACTTACCTCATTAAGTGCTTTTACAGTCCCGGTTGAGATATTTTCTGCCAGGTCACGGTCTCGATCAGAATGTATTTCGCAGACGATTGATGGGTGTTCGTTGCCATCACACACTGCGATAATCGACATTATTGATTTCAGGACAAGGGCATCAGCAAGGTTTTTTTCATGTTCTGTTTTCCAACTGGCCGCGCTGTTCATAATAATTATGGATTTCGCATCTTTAGCCATCACTTTTTTCAAATTATTGATGTTTGTAACAACACCAGATCGAGTGATAACTCTAGTTGTTGCAAAATTAGTTATATTATCCCTAATGGTGTTATCCATCTCCTCTTTATCATCTTCTGCAAGTATGACAATTGCTGCATCTTCCTCAGATTCGTTTGCCTCGATCAGTTCCCTTATTACCTCTAAAATTCTATCACCAAATCCCAAAATCAGAGTATGGCCATCTTCTAAAACAACGCTTCTTCCTCTTCGCAACTCATCAAGCTTAGCCTCAAATACGCTTGTTATGAATGCAACCATACTCGAAAATAAAACAAGACCAACAAGGACGCCAAGAATTGAGGTGAGTTTTGCTGCCCAGTTACTATCACCATCAGTTTCAGCAGCGGATCCTTCCATTACAGCAACATAAACACGCCATGGAATCTCAAGCCAGCTGCTTAATGTTTCATCAGGCATCAATACATTTGCAACCGCACGTACCATAACCATGATTACAAAACCCAAAAGAAATAGAGATAATAATGCGAGAAAAATTGATGAACTTCCACGAGACATGAAATTATCAACTGAATACCTTAGTCTTATGCCAAAAGGGTGTTTTGCGTTATTATTCATTTATAAATAGTAGTTTTATTGTTTAGCGCTTACTATCAATCTAAAAAAAAATAGATAACAATGTTAAAATTAATTTGTTTCATGAGTGTTGACTAACTTCATAAATTGATAAGCTTTAATTAAAGTAAAAACTATATAGTTTGTTCATATTAGTGACATTTGGCACTTTAATGATTAATTTACTAATGAACATAAAAATGTGAGCGTTTATGGGAAAGACATTTAAGACAATTGATGAAGCAGTTATACGTTTTGCTGGAGACTCTGGTGATGGTATGCAATTAACTGGAGGTCGGTTTACTGAGACAACGGCCATCGTTGGTAATGATTTAAGTACTCTGCCAGATTTCCCAGCTGAGATTCGCGCACCTGCTGGATCCTTAGCTGGTGTTAGTGCTTTTCAGCTAAAATTCTCATCCAAAGACATACATACCCCCGGCGATAAGCCTGATGTATTGGTGGCAATGAATCCTGCAGCTCTGAAAGTGCATCAAAAGGACTTAATACCCGGTGGCACCATTATCATGAACACCGATGCCTTTTCGAAAAAAAACCTTAGTTTTGCAGGCTACGAAACAAACCCTGTTGATGATGGATCTTTAGACGATTATTTTACCGTAATTCCAATAGAAATGAATAAAATGGTAACAGCAGCTTGTGATGGAATGGAATTATCCACAAAGTTAGTTTTAAGGACTAAAAATTTCTTTGCGCTAGGAGTGTTATTTTATATGTACGACAGGCCGTTGGATGCTACAGAGGCTTGGCTCAAAAAAAAGTTTGCAGGAAAAGATGCCATTATAAAAGCGAATACAGCATCTATGCACGCGGGGTACAATTATGGAGATACTACAGAATTATTTACGACAAGATATAAGGTAGAAAAAGCGTCTCTCCCGCCTGGCAATTATAGAAACATTAATGGCAATCTTGCGACCTCCCTGGGTCTTTTGGCAGCGTCTGAAAAGTCAGGTCTAGATTTGTTTTTAGGCAGTTATCCAATCACCCCTGCAAGTGACATACTACATACATTATCCACGTGGAAACATTTTGGTGTTAAAACTTTTCAAGCTGAAGACGAAATAGCTGGTGTCACTTCTGCGATCGGGGCTTCATATACTGGAGACCTTGCGGTTACTACTACATCAGGACCTGGCATTGCTCTGAAAGGTGAGGCTCTGGGTCTTGCAGTTATGACGGAGTTACCGCTTGTCGTAATAAATGTACAAAGAGGTGGACCGAGCACTGGTTTGCCAACAAAAACCGAGCAATCTGACCTGAATCAAGCACTATACGGTCGGAATGGCGAAGCGCCAATGCCCGTAATAGCCGCGGCTACACCAGGGGATTGTTTTTTCGCGGCATATGAAGCTTGTAAAGCTGCCTTAAAGCATATGACCCCGGTTATGTTGCTTACAGACGGGTATCTTGCAAATGGCTCTGAACCATGGAATATCCCTGACGTAGATGATCTTGAAAAAATAGATGTAAAATTTGCTGACAAAACAAACGCAGATGGAGACTTTCTACCATATCAGAGAGACGAAGAGACTCTTGCTCGTCCTTGGGCAATTCCAGGCACGGCAAAACTGGAACACAGAGTTGGTGGTATAGAAACTGCAGAAAACACGGGTCACGTTAGCTATGATCCTGAGAACCATCACAGAATGGTTGCGCTCAGACAAGAAAAGGTAAATAGAATCCAAAATGATATCGCTCCGACTGAGGTATTCGGTGAAGATCATGGTGAAGTCCTTATATTGAGTTGGGGCGGAACATATGGTGGATGTAGATCTGCAAGTGAGACGTTGCAAGAGGAAGGTCACTCAGTTTCTCATGTCCATGTCAGATGGATATCTCCCCTGCCAAAAGATCTTGGTGAGATACTTATAAATTTCAAAAATATTTTAATTCCAGAAATAAATATGGGTCAATTTTTGAGGCTTATTAGGTCAGAGTATCTAGTTGATGCGAAAGGATTAAACCTTGTTAGAGGTAGACCAATAGGTGCGGCGACCATTGTTCAAAAAGTTAAAGAAATACTAGGATGATATTATGAGCGAACTAAATGTTAATGAATTAACAAAAAAAGATTTTGTTTCAGATCAAGCTGTGCGTTGGTGTCCGGGCTGCGGAGATTATGCTATTCTCGCGCAAGCGCAGAAACAGATGCCTACCTTTGGAAGAAAAAAAGAGGATTTTGTCTTTGTATCTGGTATAGGATGCTCCAGTCGTTTTCCATACTACATGAATACCTACGGGTTCCACTCAATTCACGGAAGGGCACCAGCAGTTGCGACCGGAGTAAAAATTGCAAACCCTGATTTATCTGTCTGGGTTATTACTGGAGATGGGGATGGGCTATCAATCGGCGGGAATCACTTTATGCATGCACTCCGAAGGAATATGGATCTCAACATTTTGATGTTTAATAATAGGATTTATGGTCTCACCAAAGGGCAATATTCTCCAACATCAGAAGTTGGGAAGGTTACAAAGGCAACGCCTTACGGTTCACTCGACATCCCCCTTAACCCACCATCATTAGCTCTAGGCGCCCAGGCAACTTTTGTAGCAAGAACAATAGATAGGTGGCAGAAGCATATGGCAGATATGATGGAAAGATCATATCAACATGATGGAGGGTCCTTTGTAGAAATTTACCAAAACTGTAACATTTTTAATGATGGTGCTTTTGAACCCTATACTGGCGCAGAAAAAATGAATAATGTTATCGAACTCAAAAATGGGGAACCAATGTTATTTGCCAAAGGCACAAAAGGTATCAAATTAGATGGTTCAAAAGCTACGGTTGTAAAAATGGAAAAACATAGCATTGACGAAATATTAGTTCACGATGAGACAAACCTTGACCTCGCACACATTATTGCCAATTGGACATCTCATCCAGAACTGCCTGAGCCCATTGGTGTGATATATTCTGTTGATAAACCTACTTACAACCAAGACATGGTTGATCAAATTAATTTCGCGAAAGAAAAGAAAGGGCCAGGCAAAGTTCAAGACCTCCTAAATGCAGGGGACACCTGGAAAGTATCCTAGGTTATGAGTACCCGCAAAGAACGGGATAGTATTGGAACAGTTCAAGTTCCCTCGAGCAAATATTACGGTGCACAAACTCAAAGGTCTAGAGAAAATTTTAGAATAAGTGATGAAAAATTCCCTAGAGAATTCATAAGAGCATATGGGATAATAAAAAAGGCGGCAGCCACTGTAAATTACGCATTTGGGAATCTTGATAAGTCAATAAAAGTTGCAATCCAAAACGCAGCCGACGAAGTAATTGCTGGTGCTATGGACGATCATTTCCCTTTAGTAGTTTGGCAGACAGGTAGTGGTACCCAGACAAACATGAATTTTAATGAAGTAATTGCAAATAAGGCTATTGAATCATTGGGTGGCCAGATGGGAAGCAAATCACCCATACATCCAAATGACCACGTAAACATGAGCCAGTCCACAAATGATACATTCCCAACGGCTATCAATATTGCTGCTGTAGAGAGCGTGCAAAACCAACTGCTCCCTGCGATGGAGGAACTGCAGAAAGCGTTAGCGAAAAAATCGCAAGAATTTATTCATATAATTAAACTAGGTCGAACCCACCTTCAAGATGCAACACCTTTAAGTTTAGGCCAAGAATTTTCAGGTTATACCTCTGCAATTGAACACGGGATTACTCGTTTGGAAAAGGCAATAATTCATTGCAAAGAGCTTGCAATTGGAGGCACTGCAGTTGGCACAGGAATTAATTCCCACGCGGGTTTTGATACAAGAGTTATTAGGGAAATTTCAGAACAGACAGGGATTCAATTTAAACCAGCAGAAAACAAATTTGAGGCGCTTGCAGGTCAAGACAGTATTGTAGAATTGTCAGGAGCACTAAAAGTTATTGCAGGCTCATTATTTAAAATAGCCAATGATTTAAGGTGGTTAGCAAGCGGTCCAAGAAGCGGAATTGGTGAAATCACATTGCCCACTAATGAACCGGGGTCATCTATAATGCCAGGCAAGATAAATCCCACACAATGCGAGGCGTTGACAATGGTTTGCGCGCAGGTAATGGGTAATGATACCACCATTACTATTGCAGGTGCGTCTGGAAATTTTGAATTAAATGTATATAGACCTGTTATGGCTTATAATATTTTACAGTCGATCCGATTATTGTCTGATGGCATTTTTTCATTTACAAAAAATGCTGTAATTGGTATTGAGGCAAATGAGGACCGTATCAATCATAATCTCTACAATTCACTTATGTTGGTTACTGCCTTGAACCCATACATAGGTTATGACAAGGCGTCGGAGGTTGCAAAAAAAGCTTTCGAAGATAACACAACACTTAGAGAAGCTATAGAACAACTAGGTTATATGGATGGAGAAGAATTTGATCGATTAGTTAATCCAAAAGATATGATTAAACCAAAAAGACATGATCACAGTTAATGATCAGCCATAGCTGGGCGTAATTTTACTTTTGTATGCAGTATAGTTATTCCTCTATTGAATCAAACTGGTTTAAGATTTATTTGTCATGGAAATGAAAAAAATCATAGTTAGATGCTTGCTTCTAATTTCAGCCGGCATGATTGGGTTGGTTGGCATAGTTTTATTTTTGTCTAGAAACTTACCCTCCCTTGAGCAACTAGAGAACTATGACCCAGATCTTGTTACACGGATATATTCTGCTGATGGAGTTGTTTTAAATGAACTGTTTGTTCAGAAAAGGGTGTTTATAGAATTAGACAGAATACCTGGTCATATGCAATATGCTGTTGTTTCATCTGAAGACCGTAGATTTTTCGAACATTGGGGTTTATCCATGAGGAGTATTGCGCGAGCAGTAATGGTAAACACCTTATCTTTGAGCTACAGACAGGGCTTCTCTACACTAACGCAACAACTGGCTCGGAATCTATATAAGTCTGTTGGTTTTGAGGATAGCATACTCAGAAAGCTAAAAGAAATGATTACGGCCATTCAAATTGAAAGGACTTATACGAAAGAAGAAATAATTGAAATGTACCTCAATACCGTACACTTTGGGCATGGCACATATGGAGTAGAGGCAGCCTCAAAAAGATTCTTCGGAAAAGAATCTAGATTTTTAACTATTGATGAATCTGCCCTATTAGTTGGACTGTTGCCAGCTCCAGCTAGTTATTCGCCGATTAACCACCCTGAAAAAGCAATTCGACGCAGAAACACTGTTTTAAGACTAATGCGAGATCAGGGTTACATAAGAAAAGGAGAGTATCAAGAAAATAGGGCCAAAACTCTCGAGACTGTATTAGAGGTACCTAAAAGGGGTAGTGCACCATACTTTACGGAGTATGTCAGAAGAGTATTAGAAAAAGAAGATACAAAGCTTGGAATTAATATTTATAGAGATGGTCTAAAGATATATACAACACTTGATTCTAGATTGCAAACCATAGCCGAAGAAGCAGTTATGAAAACTGTAGCTAATGACCAAAAACGTTTAAATAAAAGGTTATTTAATGACCGAGAAGAGTTTGAAAATTTGGCCTATTTAACAATTTATCCTGAAGATAGTATAAAGATAATGTTAGGAGGCGAGGGGCAGTTGTATAAGGACTTAAGAGATAAGTTATTAGTACAATGTGCATTCGTGGCTCTCGACCCAAATACTGGAGGCATTATTGCAATGGTAGGAGGAAGGCCAGATTATCATGACCAATACAATCGTGCAGTTCAAGC
>FUFK010042208.1_pt1 | contig 77085 bp, 51 predicted proteins | sample 1021851 | NCBI WGS metagenome assembly FUFK01 (sample SAMEA51879418, study PRJEB19060) | metagenome | reverse complement strand
AAGGCGTGAGCTACACAATTTTGTATCGTCATGACGCTGGTTGGAATCCTGTTCAGCCCACTGGTCAAGTAATGTTCGGCTTTCAGAGAATTGGTCAAAAGATGGTTGTAATGCTGACGGTTATACGGAGTGACCTCAGGGCAAGTATCTTGCAGAATTACTACTCCCGCATCCTCTAACAATTCGATACTTCCATCATTAGCGGCCAACTGATAATTTTCACCACTGGTAAATAACCAAAGTCGGTTATTGGGAATTCTAGCGCCCATTTCTGCATATGATCGCACTGCTGATACCGTGTGCCTAATTTCCTCGATACTCGCTTGTGGGCAACCAATTACCACCAAATCAACTTGACCACGTGGCGCTAAATCACGATAGCGTTGTGCTAAGTCTTCAGCAGTAAATTCCAGCACTCCTGCCCATCCCGATTCTGGTGCAAGCCAATTTCCACCTGCATCTTTAGCTAATGGAGGATTTGCGCTGTGACCCTCTGCCCAAAGCATGGGACAGCCATAATTTGCCGCTGCGGCAGTTAATGCTTTCTTACTAGCAAAAGATACATGATCGGGCATGCCACGAATAAATGGCATTGGACCCCAGGACAAATCCCATTCGGGCCTGACTTGTTTACCAATCCAATCCCCAAGAATTGACCAATCAGCGAGATCGTTCAATTCACAGGAAATATTTACTAACATATTGGGCATTCTATTTTCCTCTAGATGCAGTCCCCATTTTGGTGCATAACCGGTTAACGCAGTCGCTAGAGCCGACAAACCAGATTCCCGATTTGTGATTAACGATGTCCAAGAATTAGAAAAACAAACCGCATTTGATTCTGCCCATGAAGCGATACCAGATTCAAGTTCGATTCCTCTATCATATGGGGTACAAGACAGTGTTGCCTCAATTCCTAGGCGTTCATAGGCATGAATAATTTCGAATTGTTGTCCTAAAAAGTCCGGCCAATCAATATCCATTTCCTGCATTTTCTCTTTATCGCAACCCGCAGAATTGAGGGTTGTTTTAATGGCTACTTGACCACTTTCATCATTGGACAAATCTGAAAGAAATCGGCGTAAACCATGTCCGCCGGTGATTACTGAAACACCGGAAACGTGAGCGTTATCAACTTCGACGAAACCCTCTGCATTGGCAATCTTTGCTAAATCTACCACCAGCCGAGCAGCTTTTTGCCGCGCCGTACCTTCCTTGCCAGCAAGTTGTGCAGCCAGCCTATCGGGTAAGTCCATGAGACTCGGGTGTACTAACTATCTCATGAACTAAACCCCTAACAGATTGAGTTATTTGTTGATTATACCGGAAGTTCTGATACCATTTAGGACTAAAGATATGAACATGTCTAGATGAATGGCTGATTTGGTGAGTCATTTCTTTCCTGAACAATAGGGGCAAGATTGAGCGATTACATACTCACCTGTAGTTTGTTCTTCAACCAATAAAGGTTCTCGACACGCATAGCATTGGACAACGTCAGTCTCTTCAAGTTCTGGATTTACGGCTACGCGACGNTCGAAGACAAAGCAGTCACCGTTCCAATAATCTCCGCCGACTTCTTCGAAATATCCTAGAATTCCACCCTTCAACTGTTTGACATCAGTAAATCCTGCATCCATCATGACAAGACTGGCTTTTTCACAACGTATTCCACCGGTNCAAAACATAACTANCGGCTTATTTTTTAANTCATCATCCAGCTCACTNATCGCTCTTGGGAANTCTCTAAATGATCTTATGTTTAACTCGAGAGCNTCCTCAAATGTGCCTATGCGACATTCGTATTCATTGCGCGTATCCAGAACTATTACCTCTTCTCCAGCATCTAATAGTTGTTTGAATGCCGTAGGAGTGATATCTTCTCCCGAAATTTCGGCAGGTTTGATATGATTTAGCCCAAGTGAGATAATTTCCTTCTTCAAACGGACATTCATACGACGAAATGGTTGGTAGTCTGAATATGACACCTTGAGTGGTATATCGACAAATCTAGAGTCCCCCTCAATATATTCTATGAAAGAGTCAATCGAAGTTTGACTCCCTGCAAGAAAAAAATTAATTCCTTCGTGGGCCAATAAAATTGTTCCTTTGAGACCTAGTTCTTGGCACAACTCTCTGAACGGCGCTCGAAGTTCGTCACGGTCGGGCATGTCTGCAAAACGGTAACCAGCAATATTGACCACAGTGCCCGACATGATGCGAGGTAGTCCTGTTGATTTTTATGACCATCGAATTCAATCACGCCAATCATGCCTAGATGCTAACGGTCTGCGCCAGCCTTGACCAAACGCTTTGCTGGTAACNCGAGGTGCTGGAGACATCTGCCAACGTTTGTGTTCATTGCGNTCNAACCTAGTTAATACATCGACAACAACAGCCCGTGAGTGACCTGCTGCAACGATATCATCCGCATCCATGGTATGCTCGATGTGAAGGCGTAGAATTTCATCTAATACCTGGTATGGTGGTAGTGAGTCCTCATCTTTTTGATTGGGGGCCAACTCTGCAGACGGCGGTTTAGTCAATGTTGATTGGTTTATCGGAGGCGGTTCGTCACTCATAGTTGCACGCTGATTAAAGATTTCAGCAAGGGCGTAAACCTGCATTTTATATAAATCACCAAGCGGCGTATATCCTCCTGCCATATCGCCATAAAGGGTGCAATATCCTTGCGCAAGTTCGGATTTATTGCCGGTTGCAATCGCCATTCGAGACTGTGCGTTAGCGTGTGCCATAACTATTATGCCACGCAACCGAGACTGGATGTTTTCAGATGCCACCGGATTACCGTTCTGCAAAACATTATTGATTTGACCTTCGAGGGAATTATGCATCTCATCAATTGGTTGGATTTTAAACTCCATTCCTAGCGCTGTAGCGGTATATTCTGCATCATCAATGGAATGTTTTGAGGAGAAACGACTAGGCATTGCGACGCCCAGAACATTGCTTGAACCGACTGCAGCACAAGCAACGCATGCTGCTACTGCGGAATCAATACCACCAGACAATCCAAGAACAATTTGTGTTATCCCAGATTTTCGACAATAATCTGCCAAGCCGGTGATTACCGCATCAGTGATATCTTCAATTAANGCATGTGAGTCNTCACGACCATCACTGTNGTTAGTCAATATCTTCATTGAATCAGTACCAACGGACAACGCATCTTCTTCTTCCATGCCAAACCAATTCGAGTTCTCTGGCTGGTCTAAATCAATTAACAGAACGCCCTCTTGCCAGGCCGGTGCAATCACTACTGTACCGTTTGGCCACGCAACAAGAGAACAACCATCAAACAACAAATCGTCATTACCACCAACCTGATTAGCCAGTAAAAATGGATGTTGCAAAATTNGCGCAGCTGTTCGACACACTTTGACTCGTGAACTAACTTTATCTGCATGATACGGCGATGCTGAGAGATTTACTGTTGCGTCGAGAGTAACCCCTTGTCTGCCCCACTCGGCCAAACTATCAATCGGGTCTTGCCCATAAGCAGAGGGCGTGAGGCCTGCTGCTTGCCAGGCATCTTCACAAACCGTAACCCCGAGATCTAACTCACCTATTGAGCGGCAAATACCCGAACGATTCGCTGGAGAAAAATACCTAGTCTCGTCGAAAACATCATATGACGGTAACAACTGTTTCTTAGCCACCACCCGGTTGGTATTTTCTCCATTTGGTAATGCGTTGAGCGAGCCCGCCCGGACAACACCATTAGCAGGTAAATTTCTTTCATTCTCGCTGGGAATTGGAGTCCCAATTAGCACTGGTACCTCNACATCCAGCGCTTGAGCCGCTTCAAATGAGGCGGTAATGAAATCGGGTTGCAGTAGTAGGTCACGTGGGGGGTAACCACAAATTGCTAACTCAGTTGCAATTGCCAATTTAGCACCATGGTTTTTGGCAGTCATAGCTAATGATTCGATACGTCTAGCATTGCCTGCCAAATCACCAACTGTTGAATCGACTTGCAGCAGGCCAATAATTCTGGACAAAGGACTCACCGTGGTTAACTAAATTTGACAACGTTGCCATTTTCGTCTTTGTACCACCATTCATTGGTAGTTTTGTCATGGTACCACCAATATCCATCAGCACCCAATACCCAATCAATCTTAGCTTCTGCTGCAGCCCCGCTGCCGTCAACTGTTGCTACGGATTCTGCGCCAGCATGTACTGTTGGTTCATTGACCTGGGAAATGCGCTCATTTTCATCATCAAATTCATCATCATATTCGTCATCATGATCAATTTCTGAAGAATACTCATCCCAGTCATATTCTGATTTAGAGCCTCTACCGCGCGTTATTTTTCTAGCCCATATCAAACCAGTAACTAGGATAGATATGAAAAATAGCGCAACCGTTGAGCCCAAAATCGGATTGACGTCACCGAACAGGTTATCGATAAAACCTTGTTCTCGAGCCGGTCTTACGTCAACAGTTGGGCCTTTAGCGGTCTGACCATTATCGAGTTCAATCTCTATCCATTGAATACCTTCTAAATTTGGCACCCAATCAAGTGAAATTAATCCTTTACCCGCGGCTGGAATCTCAATACTCGGACGTTGTAAGACTTCCCTGGTGCCATTAAGCCTAACTACGTAGACGGTGGTATCCACCGTTCCATCTAGAGAACCAGTATTACTAACAAGTGCCTGAACAGATGTTGACTTACCAACCTCTAGAATTAATCTTGTGTATGATACGTCTAAAGAGCCAATTTCAAACTCCGGCCTTAACCACTTAAGTTCCCATTGATTGATTTCACTACCCGCAGGTGCTCCGTTCATGCCCATAATCGCATTATCTGCTAAATCTCTACCGTTTATTTTGATAAATAGGGTTAATCTATTTTCAATCATAGTATCGGTGATTTCTGACAAATCTACATTTGCATAAACTTCTAACTGGTTACCTGAAATATCATCGCCCTCGAGCATCATTGTCTCATATCCAGTTAGTAATCTATCGCCAGTGTTGGCATCTTCAACCCACCATTCTAGTTGTAGAGAATCCACATCCAAGCCGCCTTCCTCGTTCAATGCAACTCTAACCTCATAGACTTCGGTCTCTAGTATGGTATTTGGTCTTGGATTGATTATCTCGACTGGGGCTGGGCCAGTTCCATCAATTAGTATCCACCGATTAAACGATTCATCTGTAACATCACTACCTTGGCCTGCTACGCAATCAATGCTCCATGTGAGGGCTTTCTTTCCTGAACTTTCTGAGGCATCCACGACTGCTGTCCATGTCCCATCGATGGCAGTTGTTGGGTAGTTTATACCCTCAAAATTTACCCGAACCGGACAATCAAAGTCTGGTCTAGTATTGGTCTCTTGGAATAGTACATCTCCAGATACCTCAAAGGTACTACCTGGAGCAATTCTTGCGCCATCCTCGACAGTAGTGCCTTTTTCAATTACTAGTTGAATTGTCTCATCTGGAATGTACATGTCACCGGAAGAGCGCCATTTTAGCGTTGGGAAAGCCTGCTCGTCAGTATTACCTGCACGATCGCTGAGGATTAGTTTGGGCGTGCGCATGGTATCTCCCAGGTTAGGAATGTCCCACAGCAAGTGGAATTCTACATTCAAGGCAATATCTTCTTCATAGGGTCCAGCGAGACCATTTTGTCCAATCATTTCACAATCTTCGATTACCAAATGTGGGCTTGTAGTAGTACAATTTCCTGTTGCATAATCCCAAGAAATTGGCAAACTATCACTGTCCTGTTGCGATGCTAACTGCACCTCAACTAGCTTTAAGTCAGAGCGCCCGTTTGGTTCACTAATGAGAACATCAAACTCATAGGTTATCATCGGATGTAACCAAATCTGCCTACCGCCTTCCCACGAGAATGCAGCAGGGGGGATTAAAGGTGGTCGGTCCGCTTTCAATTGATACATGAATAGGTGGTCACCTTCCTCTCCGGTTCCATTATTCTTGAGTGGATGACCAGCAGCATCATTTCCAGTCAAATAAACAGCAACCTTTTGCCCAATAGAACCACCACTATCATCTAGTATAATTGTATACAAGCCAAAGAACTCAGTCATATCATTTGGTAGTAAAACATTAGAGAATGATTGATATTCTTCTGGGCTTGGTAATCCATTAAAGTCATAGTCATTGACCCACTCTCGCCATACCATGGCTTCGATATTAGAAGGCAAGATTGGTTGATCTGAGATTTGAATCGCAAATGCTTGTGTTGAAGATGGAACTCGATGATCATAGTGATAAACATCCATATCCATAATCTTTGGAGATACAACATCAGCGAAGAATTGCCTTGTGAAAACCGCCTCATCTGTCACTCCGGAACCGTCAAGAGGTACTACTTCAAATATCCAATCGAGTAAGCCATTGGTAAATGGAACATTAGTGGTAAAATTCCAGATATCATCATCCAATACGGAGGTGTTTGAGATCATATCGCTACCAATCATAAAGTTGACAATTGCCTCGCCCTGATAAAATGAGTCAGTTCCTTCTACATTCTCAAAACCTATGTCCACGGAAATATCAATTTCATCTCCACCCATCAAGTAATATTCATCACTTGAAATGACTCCCTTGTTGTTAGATAATGTTACAGATTTAATTTCTAAATCATTTTCAAGTGCTTTACTGTTACCCCCGGCTATCCCCCATTCATGGGTAGCTGGCATAGAGATTATCCCGTTTGATAATATCAGTCTTGAGGATGCTTTTATGTAATTTTCATCATCCCAGGATTGTTTAATCCTGTAGGTCACAGAAATACTGGCTTTGTCGCCATTGATTGTGTAGTTTAAACCAAAAATCGGATGTAGTTCAATTAAGTGATAATCATCTTGCCCAACTGGAGTGCCCCCATTGACTGGCAATAACCAGGTGGCAGAATGTCTGTAACCTAGGACATCAAATCGAACTAAGCCAACGCTTGAGGATGATACTTCAAATTGTGAATTCATTGTTAACCATCTTTGACTAGTGGTTAAAACGGCCAAATCTTCTTCCATTGATGAATCGATTAGTTTTACTTGGTTATTATGGGAAAACGATTCTACGGATACAATTAACCGTCCAGGTGTTTCAGAACCTATCGGGACATAAATTACGTGGTTACCATTTAATGAGGGATAATTTGCTCTTGCATCGTTTAGTTGTAGTATCAAATCAGTATCTGCATCAAACTGTAAAATTGAGGATACTGGATTTGGTGCTGAATAACCTGATAGCGCAATGATTCCCGTGCCTGTTATCTCAAAATCAACCCTTACAAAGCTGTTATTTAACGCGTATGTTGCTGGTTGGTTAGCAAGTAGGAATCCTAAAGCATTGAGTTGTGATTCGTTAAATTTGATGAATGCTGAGGATTGGTTATCGAAATTATAATTTGCTATTACTGTACTGGCAACTTTTATTTTCAACAACTCTAAATTTCCAGTGGAAACTAAGCCAATAGAAAATCCACGAATATCAAGTTTTGGAACTAGGGCTGAAACCGTTTCAGTAGCGGACGCATTCATTTGAACAACTTGCCTTGTCCCGCCTTGCAGGAACGCATCTTGCCATCCCCACTGTCCAGTTGAAACGGTTCCATCACCCCATTCCTTTATGTTGTCTTGATTGAAGTCAACGAATGGATTTTGTGGAGTTACCCCCCCAAGTTCGGTCCAGAACAATTCTGAAATTGACCAGAATGTGCTGGAAGCCGAACTCGATGAGATCCTTAATTTGTATTTGTATATGATTTCGCCATGGTTGTAAGCAAGCGGTGATGTGGAAGATATTTGTGTCCACGCATTTTCATCATTGACTTGAATCTCTAAATTACTGTTGTATAAATCATAACCAAAGTTGATTTTTTTAACTGGTGCAGATGAATATATCCAATCTGATTCTAGGATACAGGAATTTCCAAAACGATAACCGGTTTTATCTATATCAGATACAGAAACAAGAGCATCATTTTTACCACCGGGTACAATGAAACTCTCTCCTATTGAGAAGTACTCGCCACTATCTGCGGAAACAGTCGTTATATTTCCTCCACTCTCCCATACCGATACAACGGTGAATTTAGCTTGTTGATTACCTCCAACGACGCTGATTAAATCATTGACTGAATAATTTTCACCCCCAAATGAGATATTCGCCGAGGTTACATTTCCTCCAAATTGAGTTGTTCCAGTAATCTTAAACTTTGCATTCGAATCCCCGCCGGGAACAATAAATTCCTCTTGTTGACCATAATTGGACCCATTGTTGACAATCGAGAAAGTAGTAATGTTTCCACCAATTGAATAAACTGAATTGATACGGATTGTGGCATTTGATTGGCCACCACTAACATATACAAGATCATTTACATTGTATCCAGTACCACGTTCTGCTACTACGTAAGATTGTATTTGTCCGCCGCTATTTTTCGTGGCGGTAACGTTTATTGTAGCGTCACCGTTGCCACCGTTAATAGTAAGTATATCACCGGCCGAATAACCCGAACCTGCGTTGTCTAGAGTTAACGATAAAACCTCTCCTGATGGACCACTAGATACGTAAAATATTGCATCATAATTGCCCCCATCAACAATAACTTCGTCTCCCTGAAAATATCCAGTTCCACTGCTTGCTAAACTGTATGAGATTATTTGGCCTATCGGGCTAGAGGATTGATATACATATGTTATATCTATTGTCAAACCAGTTCCTGTGCAGCTTAAACACGTGGTATTTGCAATCCCAAGCGAATAGCCAGATCCGCCATCCGCCCTGCTAATCGATATAGGGTCATTATAATCTGTAAACACATTCACTTTTGCGCCAGTGCCGCTCCCGCCCAGAGCATTAAGTTTAGCGCCATTAGAGTACTGAGTTCCAGAATTAATGATTGTATTTTGGTCAACCTGTCCTTGTATGTATTGGTTAGCAGAATAATTGATCACCATGCCAACTCCATTGCCATTTGTAGTTGTCAGAACCTGTTGGCCAGTGAGTGGAAAACCAGATCCACCATTTACTATTTGACTACTCTCTACTAATCCGGAATCTGTTATTGGTGAGGCTTGGTAATCAATTAATAATCCAGAACCTTGTCCGTTTAATGTTACATTTTGACTAGATGCATAGCCGCTACCAACTGCTTCAAGATTAATTGATTCTGGGACGCCTCTAAATGTTGGAGTCAAGGTTGCATCGATCAATAACCCCGTACCATTGTCTGAATTAGTTGGCATTATTGAGGTAGATATTGGTTTTGGAATAATTACATTGTCGATGAAATAGTTATCACCATTTATTGATGCTTGGGTTAACTGGAATCTAAATTGTGAATTTTGATGTAAAGCAGCTGTCGGAAGTGTTTGTGAAAATAAAATTGGAGTTGATGATGATGAACTTACCTGGTTTGGAAATGTGTGTAAATCTACCCAAACATTGTTAACATCTTTGTATTGTAATTTCAAATCTTCTCCAGAATCAGGAGGCTCGCCACAAGTATATGTACCTTCTCTTACCCAAGCGGATATAGTTCTATCTCCATTGTAATTACTTAAATCGACAATCGGAGAGTTTATGTTTGATCGACCCGGACCTGATATCTCCAACGACTTACCACTAGATCCATTTCTACCGCATGCAAGTTGACTATGCGCATTATTACCTGAAGAGACCCCAGGTGGATTTAATTCCCAGCCATCGAGGCCACTATCGAAGTCATATTCATACAATAAAGAAACGAATGGGTACTCATAAAATTCACCAACCGGTGAAACACTAGATATTCTATTTACCCCACCGTAGTAAGACTCGGTTGCTGAATAATCAACAACCAAACCGGTGCCGTTATCAGAATTCAATCCAACATTGTTTGATGACACGTACAACGACCCCGCTTGATCGATAGATAAGTCTTCTACAGTACCACACTCAGCGAAATTCTCAGTAGTTCCACAATTTACCGTCCAACCCGGTTTCATAGAGTAAATATCATTCGAAAAATCATATTTCTGCGACCCATCACCAGAAACGGAATACACTACTGGCCCGTTATTGGCGAAGTTTTTTGCAAAATCAAATTTTAATCGGAATAGCTCAGTATTTTGATAATCCAGTAAATTAACCGGTATTAATGCGTCATTAGACCCTGAAAAACCTGGAATTAATGTGCCAGTTTGGTCGGTTATCGACCAATTTAGATACGCCCCCTGAGGAATAAAGGCGTCTACGTAGAGTGGAAAATATGAACTATACGCAGTTTGCACAGACGCACCATTACCCCAGCCTATAGTTGGGCTAGTCCAATACATATCACCATTATTCCTAACAGAAATGGTGTTATTGGCATTGGTCTTTATACCGCTACCTCTTAGTGCATTAGCGTTATCCCAATGTGATTTTGTATCCCAAATAAATCCGGAATATTGTTCGAACACATCCGGCTTGATAGAAACGTCAAGATCTGTAACCGGCTCATGTTCTGGAACTTGAAAATTAATATCTGTATTTACCGAGGAATTGCCATTCAGGGTCAAATAATTCGGGGTGCCCAAGGAAATAGATTTGGATAACGGCTCTTCCGCTAGGGACGGTTCATCGAGAGTGTTGCTAACCAATGAAAGTGGCGCTATCATTACCATTAGCAAAGCCAAAAACAACCCATGCCTCCAAGAAGTTACATCGGACATAGCCAACCGTATGCATTTAAGCACTTCAAACATACCGTTGATTATTGTTTAATTTACACGGCAATCATGATTGTAAAAAAATTTCTTTGGATAATAACAGCCGTGAGATTCAAGTCAAAAAACCGTCTCGGACGACTATGGCTAAGCCCAAACCCGCCGGAGAATTAGACGCCGTTGCCCTAGAAACCGCGCTACTGAATACTTGGAATGAGGAAAATGCGTTCCAAAACTCCATCGAATCTCGCAGAAGTGGTGCACCATTCATCTTCCTCGAGGGACCACCTACGGCTAATGGAAAACCTGGAATTCACCATGTTGTGGCACGAGCGTACAAGGATCTTGTGTGCCGGTGGAAAACCATGGAAGGCTTCTTAGTCGAGCGAAAAGGTGGCTGGGATACTCACGGCTTGCCGGTAGAGATCGAAGTCCAAAAGCGCATGGATTTAATGTCTAATGAAGCAATCGAAGAATACGGCATGGATAACTTCAATCAAGCGTGTAGAGAATCAGTCTGGACTTACGAATCAGCATGGCGTGAGATGACCGAGCGAATGGCATATTGGGTTGACCTAGACAATCCATACGTCACCCTGGACAATGATTATGTCGAATCATGTTGGTGGGCAATAAAGCAAATGTTTGACAACGGACTACTCTATCGAGGGCACAAGGTTCTGCCTTATTGCCCTCAAACTGGCACCTCATACTCCAGTCACGAAGTTGCTCTAGGTTACAAAGAAGTCGAGGAGCCCTCAGTTTATGTCAAATTCAAATTAACCGACGATGACTCTTCGATCCTAGCATGGACCACCACGCCGTGGACCTTACCTGGGAATGTTGGGTTAGCGGTTGGTCCTGATGTCACTTATGTCAAAGTCAAAGTTACCGAAGCAGCAGCAAACTGGACTGGTGCTGGCGGCGCTAATGTGGGCGAAACCATGATTCTAGCTAAGGATTTGATGAAAGAAGTATTGCGACATAATGTCGACATCGTTGAAGAATTCCCTGGCGGTGAATTGGTTGGACGCTCATATGAACCGTTATTCCCCAACGCCGTGCCACGCAACGATTCACCAACTGCATGGACCGTTTTATCTGCAGATTGGGTGACTACAACCGATGGTACTGGTGTAGTTCATACTGCTGTGATGTATGGTGAAGATGACTACAATCTGGGAATGGAGGTTGGATTGCCTGCCTTCCATACAGTCGCAATGGATGGCGCCTTTGTTGACGGAATTCATGAACAATTAGATGGGCGTTATGTCAAAGAGTGTGACCAGACAATAATCCAGTTATTATCGGCACCAAATGGCAGTAATGGCAAGGGCCCAGAAAGCGGCCTATTGTATCGTGAAAAATCATATCTGCACGATTATCCACATTGCTGGAGAACTGACCACCCGCTACTTTACTATGCCATGGATTCTTGGTTTGTTAGAATGACGGCAGTTAAAGAAAGGTTACTAGAATTCAATGATGGTGTCGAATGGGCACCTGATTGGGTTGGTGAAGGTAGATTCGGCGAGTGGCTTAGGAACGTCAAAGATTGGGCTATTTCGAGAGAACGTTATTGGGGAACTCCCCTACCTGTTTGGCGTAGTGAAGATGGACAGATGAAGTGCATCGGCTCAATCGAAGAATTACAGGAAGAAGTTGCCAAAGCAAATGCTGCTGGATTTGACAACCCAGATTGCCCGGATGATGTTGACCTACACAGGCCAATTGTTGACGGATTCACATTGCTTTCAGATGATGGCAAGCCAATGAAAAGAGAACCATTTGTCATGGACTGCTGGTTTGATTCTGGCTGTGCTCCATTTGCTCAATGGCATCATCCATTTGATGGCGGCCAGACTTTCAATTCGTCATTCCCAGTCGATTACATCTGTGAAGGTGTAGACCAAACTAGAGGTTGGTTCTATACTCTGCTAGCAGTTTCAACAACAGTATTTGATTTACCAGCATACAAGCGATGCTTATCACTTGGATTAATCCTCGATGCTGAAGGTAAGAAAATGTCGAAATCGCGAGGCAATATTGTCGACCCTTGGGATCATTTCAATCGCGAAGGTGCGGATGCAACAAGATGGTACATGGTCACCGCTGGTGCCCCTTGGAGCCCACTTAAATTCGACCCAAATGGCGTTAGAGAAACTTATGCGAAGATGTTTTTGACCTTATGGAATATTTACAAATTCCATGCCGATTATGCTGCACTTGATGGATTTGATCCAGAAGTAAATCGTGTTGAAGTCAGCGACAGAAGACCTCTTGACCGGTGGATTTTATCTCGCTTGGCTACTGTTGCAACAAACTATCACGAAGGTTTCGTCAACTGGGATTATCACAAAGCATGCCGAGAATTAGAAGAATTCGTTGTCAATGATTTATCAAATTGGTATGTTAGACGAAGCCGAAGAAGATTATGGGATGAGGCTGAAAATACCGACAAGGTTGCTTGTCAAAACACTCTCCACGAAGTCTTGTCTACTGTTTGTCGACTAATCGCACCGGTTAGTCCATTTATGGTAGACGTGATTTATCGTAATTTACAGGGTGCAAGTGTCCATCAAGCAAGTTGGCCGCTTGGAACTCCTGGCAGCCTAGAAGGTGCAACTGCCGATTCCTGGGATGAGAACGCCGCGAAAGCAACTGGAACACTACCACCACAAGATTTGGATCTTGAAGCAAGGATGGCTTTAGTTAGGGAGTTGGCTGAAACCGGTCGCCGCATCCGGGTTGACGCATCACGACGACAGCGATTACCTTGTGGCGATGGATGGATAGTATCAGGACCAGATTTGGCTGAATTCCATGACATCTTGGCAGAGGAATTGAATGTGGAAAATATTGCCATTGAGACTGACTTAGANAGATTCCAACAAATCGAATTAGCACCTAATTTTAGAGCGTTAGCACCCAGAGCAAGGGGTGATGTCAATGCTATAGCTGCTGAAATACGTAATGCTGACAATCCAAGTGAAATGCTCGAAAAAATAAAACTTGGCAATCTCGAGATTATGGGAATTAAAATTGAAGAAAACGATGTAGAAGTTAAACGGGTTGAAAAATCTGGTTTTGCCGCATCTACCATACAAGTTGGCCAAGGGGAAGAGGCCTACCATGTTAGCCTAGTTCTAGACATGAATGATACGCCGAAACTTCTCTCGAAAGGATTGGCCAGAGACATCACAAGAAGGATTCAAGCGAAGCGAAAAGACCTGAACCTTGATATTGAGGCAACCATTAAACTCGAGGTTTGGATGGAAAACGCACCGGAGTTGTTCCAAACAGATCGGGATTGGATCGTTGCTGAAACTCGAGCGCATTCAGCAATCTTTCACCCAAGCGGCGATTCGCCAAACTCGGCAGCCGATAATTTTGAAGTAGATGGGACTACGATTTACTACACCGCTTCATAGAAAACCAACAAACGACGCATTCAAACATAAGTGATGCATCCCCGCACCATGCGAAGAACCGCGCTTGCTATATTGTTGGCAATTTCAACATTGCTGGCAGGTTGTTATGGCGAAGGCGAGACCTTCCTTGAGGAGGATACCATTGAGAACATATGGGAAGATTACATCCTAATTGATAGTCGAGGACATGACTCACCTAGACCATTCACTACTGTAGACCTACGCACCAATCAATCAACAAATATGTCATGGGCGGTGTTTGATGCTTCGAAGGGTGGAAACTGTTGTGAGCATTATTTAGCCACTACGATTGAAGGACAAATCCTAAACATAGGCGGTGAATATCCTGTCTGGAGCCTTGACCGTGGTCATGAATGGGATACTTACATTCCCGGTGTACTGCCCGCTGTTGGCCAGTGTGTCACATTCGTCCCAACCAATCCGGGGCAGGAAGGACTAGGTGAGGGAAGTATAGTACAGGCCACAAACGGCGACATAATTTCTATGTCATGGTTCCCTTATCCGGGAGCAGACCTGAAGTTAGACAAATTCTATGCAATACTTTACGATGCATCCGAAGATGAGTGGAAATGGTGCTATAACAGAATAACTGAACCGTTCTATGACCGCTCATGGCAAGTTGAAGTCATCGGCCCGATTGAATCCACGATGGGTAACGGTGAATGGGCCAGTATTGTTGTGTCCAACTTCTGGCACCAATCAATGAATGCTGGTGGCCAAATAAGTGTTGATGGTTTGAATTACTATCCGTTCCAATTTCCTGACCGCAGCGGTGGCGATCCAGAAATAGAATTAGACCTGGATTTTACCGACGCCAACCTTCCTACCTATTATGACGTTAACAAACCACACAAAGAAATGCGCGCGTTTCCAATGCCCAGCGGCGGACTCGTGTTCCCTTCCTATTACAATAATGGAAATGCAGCATTTATGGATACGTCGTTATCATGGAATGAATTATTTGTTCAATTCCCAAGTGAGTACTGCCAAATTGATTCTACTGGTACGATTCATTGTGTTGCCAATTCAGGAACCTCATTCACACACTACATGTCTAATGATGGCGCGGTCACTTGGCAAAATTACACCTATCAATTAAGCGAACAAGCAACTCAAATTGAAGAATGGGAGTTTCAAGCCAATGGCGAATTAGACCTTTTTGTATTGAATGTGAGATATCAAAGTTCGGCCGGACCTGATGTGGACACCATTTACCACGTTCGCGACTATTCACAGGATATGGCGCCTGATACTTTGACGTATATCGGACAAGGCGATTTAGATTCCACATCTGGAGCGGGTAACGACATTAGGTTTGATTTTGCCTCATTAGCGATTCTAAATGATGGCGGTGTGGTAGTGGCATATCATGATTCTACCGACCCAGACCCACTATTTGCCGTTGAGTTAATTCTCCCATCTTATTGATTAGAACATCTTCAAGATGTCGTCAAATAAGGCCTTAGCGTGATCACTACTTCTCTCAACTAGTCGCTTGACAATCAATTCAGGAGTAGATCTAGCCAGATGATTACGCATCGGGGTTCTATCGACAATCAATTCTAGATCTGCATCAAGACCTCTGGCTTCAATACCATCCACTCTGAAATCATCGACATTTGATGCTTCGATTATTGCTGGAGCTAAGTGGGTTACTAACATCATGGTCGTATCTTTTTGCGCCCTGGCGGCTAGTAGCATTCCAGCGATTATTCTAGCACCTGCACCTGGTTCTGTAATTGCTTCTAACTCATCTGCTAAGATGAGTTTTGGGGTCGGGTCACTGACAACTGTTGCTAGGTCTACCAAGGTCTGCTCCAGTGCTCCAGCACTCTGTGTGCCGCCAGCCTTTGCCAATATGTGTAGAGCCTTTACCTTACCAACACATGCTTGTTTTGCCGGCACCGGTAATCCCATGTGAGCAAGTATGCAGGTATGAGCAAGTAGCTCAAGAAGTGTAGTCTTACCGCCAGAATTAGCCCCGGTCAATAATGCTAATTGTTGTTGATCCTTTTTTGGTGCTGCCTTACCAAGACCATAGGTTACAGGGTCTGCTTCAATGCCGAGTAAAGTGTGTCGGCCCTGGTCGATCCATATCCCATGGGTATCCATTTTTGGCATAGTACATGAGTAATGATTTGACCATCTGGCAATGGTGAGCCACTGGTCGACTGTAACTAGTGAGTTAATCGCTGATTGACACCTTGACTTTAGGGGCCCTAATTTTCTCGCCATCGAATAAATATGATCCGATTTTTGTGTACTGATGCGCCTTGCTAGACTCTCATCGATTTTTTCTATGACTTGACGATCAAGTTTGGCTGGCCAATCACTGGTGAATATTACTGGCGGACACCTCACTCCACTTCCTTCCATAAACTGAGATAGTCTGGCTACCGCTTGTTGCATAGCATTTTCAATGACGTAACCGGTGGCTTCCTTAAGTCGCCTTTGGAATCCGCTACCATCTGCCAAGGCGTCTAACAGTTCAGCACCTGAGAGTGCTAATTTAGCATCATTCATGGCCTTTTCAACCTCAACATTCACCTCATTTTCCAATTCTTTACAGTATGACCATAACTCGTCTTTTACTTGTTCAGCGCGTTCGGTATCGCCTTCATCGAAGAGTGTGAATAACAACTGCGGCAGTTGCTCTAAGCCCAGCAATCCTGAATTTATGTAATCAATGAAAGGTGAATTGGAATTAGCATTTGATAAAGTAGTGATGATTTCGGCTAAAGCGGTTAATGCTTTTCGATTCTTGGTGAACCAATCCAAAGTCTTCTCTGGAATAATCAATTCTCGTTCAGGATTACTTCCCAAGACAATCCATCCTTCAGGAACATCATTTGGTGCCCCGCTGCCTAACCATGTCACCTTGCTAAACACGGTGTAATCCTTCCAGGTTTCACTTGCTGCTGGTGTTAATACACGACAATGTTTTTTCAATTCATTCATCGGCTGTTTGGTTACAACCACCCTGTCATAGCGCTCAGAATTAGACCGCAAAGTAATTATGTGCCTTAGAGAATCAGAAAGCTTTGTTGCAATTCCTCCATGATTAGACAAGAACTTGATTGCATCTTGTATTGACTCTCGACGCTTGGATGAATCATCAATAGGGGTGAGTAATTGTAGTCTTGACTTAGTTGCTGGCGACGCGCTAAAATTAGCTATTTGGTCAAGCAATTGCTGATGTAATTTGACCGATTCTTTGGTGGCAAGAAAATGCCCGTCATCGCCCGCAATGCAACGAGCAAGCGCTAATGCTCGCTTGGGAGAAACACCGTCAATCTCGGCTATTTGGCCAATATCACCCGACCTCAGCGAGGATAAAACCGCCTCCTCAGAACCAAAATGTTCAGTCATTTTCTTGGCAAGTCTCTCTCCAACACCAGGTAATGCACTTAGAACCATGGTAGAAGATTGGTTGTCATCGGCTTAAGAGAATAGCGCTTGAAGTGCTGGTAAATCAGCATTCTCTGATGGCATCATCACCAGTTCCATAAAGTTGCATTGGTGCTTGGAACAAGTCATCACAAGTTCGCTTAACTATCGGCAGGGTTAATGTCGAAGCACTCCAATCGACTGAATAGCCCCCGACCGCAGAAGAGGATGGAACGTAATCCTCGCCAGTTTGAGTTAAAGTGATGAATATTGTTTCACCAGCACTGATGAAAACATCCATCGGCATGAACTCCATTAATGCCATTACCTCGACATATGGAATTAGTGATAATTGGCCATCACGCCCCCCGGCATGGAATCTGAAATCCATTACTGCGTGACCAAGGTGCATCCCATTTTCATCGGTCATTTCAAGAAAACCATGTGCCCCATTTAGTGTGCTTGGCGTTACGGGAATATGGAATGTTGGCATACCGGCAATGTAGACGTCTTCTTCGAACGGGCCATAACTTAGAGTTATCGATGATGATGCTGACATTGAAGTGCCATCAGGCGCCATATCATTACCATTGATTTCCCAATATTCTGTGTCAGGTGCTGGGTACGTGGTTTCAAATCTCCAGCCTCCACGATTGTCTTGCATTTCGACCCCCAATGTTGGGGGTCTGCCTTCACCTTTTAGATACCAATCGAACCAATATAGCATCTCGTCAGCCCAATCCCATCTCAATGTGTAAGGATAAGCCTCAGCACCTCGCCCAGAACTTTGCGAGCTGTGGCCCTCGAGACGATCAGGATAATCGTGAGCCCACTGACCTGCAAGGGTCTTGACTTCAATACCGGCTTCCTCCACCTGCTGATGCACGGGAAATGCCATGTGCGGATCTACATTCCAATCTTGCATACCTTGGATGATGTAGACTGAACCGGCATAGTTCTCTAATACTCTACCCAAAAATGAGCGTTCAGTCCAGTAAGTATTGCCAGCATAGTCTACCATCCCGCCGGTTTGATAGGCGGCAGGGCCATTGAAATAGCCTTCAATATAGCCTTCACACAGATTCTCCGCGTCACCATCATCGCCATCGATGCCAAAAGATCCGTAGACGCCGTTGTGCATAATTGGGCCACGTGCTTCCATGCTACCGTTACGCCACATTAATTCATGAACGCCAATCAATCCCGACATTGGAACGATAGTTGCTAAGTACGGATTGCCAAAAGTTGCGGCCTGCCATGGAGTGGAACCGTCGTATGATTTGCCGATAAGGCCAACCTTACCATTAGACCATGCCGCTTCTCCGAGGTAGGTTACTGCCGCATCAATACCCCTTTGCTCATCGGTACCCATCAAATCCATACAGTGATTTGAGTTGCCAGTTCCAAAGACAGAAACTTGAGCAACTGCGTACCCGTGTGGCACATAATTCTCAATCAGAAACCTACCTAATCGGTCCGCCGGTACTGTTGCTGAAACATCGCCATCATCGTAATATGGGCCGACATCAGCCAGCACCGGTACTTTGCATTCTTCACTAACATTTCCTGCAGCAAAATCACATCCTTCAATTTCTGGCAACCATAAACCAAGGTGAACTTCAGCACCACCAGTGAGACCTGCGCCGCCATCAGCAGCAGTTATTGTTGGTACTTGGACATATATCGATTGGGGTGCTGAGGTGTTGTAAGTACCATTTATTGAAACTCGACTAAAGACATCGGTATTATCATACTCTATGTTAGCCCGATCCCATGGTTCGGGGTAAGAATCGAAACTGCTAGATTCAGACTCTTTGATTGAGTCTTCGCCCACACAGCCCGAAAGGGTTGCACTTACCATCACAGTGATGATGAGCCAAGGCTTCCAATGCATGGGTTGCGCTAAACCTCAACCTATTGAAATCATCGCATAATATGTCTTTANTCAACTTCATCTTTTTTCTTGACTTCGATCTCTTTTCTTACTTCATCCATGTCTAAATCTTTGAGCATCACTACCAAATCTCGCAAGGCATCCTCTGGCAGGGCGCCAGGTTGCATAAATACCCCAATCTGTTCTTTAAACGCAATAGTTGTTGGAATAGATCTAATGTTGAACATGCGACCTAATTGGGGTTCCTCTTCGGTGTTGATTTTTGCAAAAACCACATCGTCAAATTCATTCGAAACCCGTTCATAAACCGGACCATATGCCTTACATGGACCACACCATTCAGCCCAAAAGTCTAGAATTACAATGTGGTTATTTTCAATGATTCCGGAGAACTCAGGTTCACTAATATCTAAAGTGGCCATGATTTTTCCAATTGGATTGAGTCTATCATCTAATCGTAGCCAAATTGATACCGGCGGGTTAATGTCCCTGTTCGTCGAGGTTACTACATGCGAGGAGCGCTAGTAGCATCAAGCGTGTTGCTGCTGCTGATACTGTTCTCTTCATGGTTTGCGACTGTTGATAGCCTAGAATTGAGCGAATCAAAACAGGCTAGTGGCCGAGCTGCGAATGTGGTAATTTCTGAATTATTTATCAGCCCTAACGACCTTGTAGCCAACGAAACTGAATCAAACCTGTATGGCGCAGTGGATTGGAATGGTGACGGAGATTATGGCGAATACAGTGACCAATTTATCGAAGTATGGAATTCAGGTGATGCGCCACAAGATGTCTCGAGTTGGCTCATTGCAACAACTAGCGGCAGTCCGCCTTGTCAACTGCCGTACAATACAACACTTGAAGCAGATGAGAGGGTCGTTGTATTCCGTGCTGATTCCGACCTCAAGTTAAGTTATTTTGATGGTGAAACCGTTAGTATTTCCGATACCAATTCCAATTTAATCAATTCGATGTCGTTTCCTGCCGAAGACTCAAGTTACGGACGGTCATACATTTCTGATGATGGAACAATCTCCAAGGATGACCCCACTCCGGGAAGGGCTGCAGATTATTCAGAACCGTATACTGTGCCTGACAACATTGTTAATTGCTACAAGTTGACCAACACTGACTCATCTAGAGCATTCCTACTCAAAGGCCGAGTTGTCACAATGGATGGTGAAAGCAACGTCATCAATGACGGTAATGTGATGGTAAGGAATGGTAAAATTACTGGGGTATGGGCTTCAAATTCTAACCCCCCTGCAGGAGTAGACTTCAGCGATGTACCAATCGTTGAAACTGATGGCACAATCTATCCTGGCCTAATTGATTTGCATAATCACGTCCACTATAACCACATCCCACTATGGGACTTTGAACCACATTTTAGTTGTTCAGTGTCTGACTCTGTAAAGGATTGGGAATACCCAACAGGTGGATACTGCAACAGATATCAGTGGGGTAATAATTATGATTACGGACCAAGTATTACTTGGATGAAAACCAACATCCAATCACAATATCGCTGGGATATGGCTAGTGAACAAATGAAGTACGCTGAGGTTCAAGCCGTCGCAGGTGGTGTCACCGCTATGCAAGGTTCGCCAAGTTCAGGCACTCAAGCGTGGGATAGCATTCTGTCGAGAAATGTTGAATTGTACAATTTCGGCCAAGACGGGATATCCACATGTGCTGTGTGTGGTGCTGCTGATGATGATTATACCGGTAGTCACTTGATTAGTCAAAGTGAGGCTGGTACGCTAAATGCATGGTTTGTCCACCTTTCCGAAGGGGTCGATCAATCAAGTAAGGCTGAGTTTGATGCACTTTGGGAGAAAGGCCTGATACTAGACGAGACCATTGTAATCCATGGCACAGCATTAGATTCTTCACAATTTAGTAAAATGGCTAGTGTCAATTCAGAACTTGTGTGGTCTCCGCTCTCCAATTTACTACTCTATGGTGATACCACCGACGTAGTTGCGGCTGACCAAGCAGGAGTTAGTATCTCAATCTCACCAGATTGGGGACCGAGTGGTTCAAAGAACAATCTGCATGAATTGAAAGTGGCCGATATGTGGAATACCAATAACCTCGGTGGGCATTTTAGCAACTATGAATTGGTCGAAATGGTCACCTCAAATCCGGCTGATGCGACAGGATGGACTCCGTTTGTTGGCCGAATCAAGGCCGATTTGTATGCTGATTTGGTAGTCATCGATACTTTCCATGAAGACCCTTATCGCAATCTAATCCAAGCGATTGATGCCGATGTTGCACTAACTATTGTTCAAGGCAAAGCCGTGTTTGGTGATGTTGACATCATGCAGCAATTGCAAGGTGATGATTGGGAGTATGTCAATGGTACAGGATTCCAAAAAGCCGTAGATGTAACATCACTGACCGAGGTTGATGGTAGTCAAACCTTTGCTGAAATCGAGGCTGGTTTGGCCATGGCTATGCGCCATGAATATGATGATATGAAGGCTAATTGGGTAGAGTTCAACGGCGACAGCGATGAAGAAATCAATGATTGGCTGAATACTACTTTTGATGGCGATTACAGAGATAATGTTAATCGCTTGAAGAACATGACACTTGACCCGATTTTTACCTCAGGTGATGCGAGATACTTCGACGTAATCAATCGTTCAACTCATGCAAATTATCACATTGACATGACAAAACTACATGACAACTACTACTCTGTTGCAATGGAAATTGGTGATAGAATAAATGTCAATGTCCAACTTCCTATCGATGAGACAAATAGCGACAACAGTGACAACAATGGCGGGTCAAGTAACGGTGGTGACACAACTACATTACCCGGGCCAACCGACAACAATACCGTCGATGGTGAGGATGATATGTTTGGCGACCAACCTGATGGTCAGTTTGTCGATGAATCGGCGGCTGATGAAGCGACTAAGAATCAACTCAAACTTACTTTGTTGATTATAGTAATTGCCCTATTATTTGGTCTGTATGTCATTAGTCGTACCGATGATGGTGATGATTTACTAAACTCCCAAACCTCTGTGGTTGATAGGATATGGGATGATGAAGATGACGATGACGGTGACCTAATTGAGTCATCTGGTAAATCCAGACCGAAAGCCGCCGATTCATCAGCGAGTGAGGAAACGATTGATATCAAGGACAAGGTTGCGAGTGCTATGAAATCTTCTGGGCTTTCCGCAATTCGCTTGTTCACCGCTATCGATGTAACCGACGACGGTTACGTCTCTAGAAGAGAGATTCGAACTGCGGTCAACACCCTGCTCAAAGATTCAGTTAAGGTGTCAGATATTGATGCAATGCTTGAAACATTTGATACCAATAGAGATGGGGTAATCAGCCTTGATGAATTCTTATCGGTAATGGAAAAGCACCAACCCGCACGATTTATACCAGTGCTACCCGATTTGAAGCCACCTAAAAAGGAGTGAGAGAATCTTGGATGGTGGTGAACTATTGTAGTTCCCAAGTTGGTCCATCCGCAGAATCTGTGACAATAACGCCCATCGAGTTTAGTTCATCTCTGATTTCGTCTGCTCTCTCCCAATCCTTATTCGCCCTCGATTCACTTCGCTCGATCAATAATTGTTCGACGTGCGCAGCAATATCCGCCTTTCTTGGGTCTTCCTCCGGCTCAAGCAGAGCGAACTCCCGAGTTGGCAAAATTCCCAGTACAGTACCAGCTGACTCTTCCAACCAATCAACTGCGTAATGAGCGAAGGCATCTCTATCGGCCTCATCCAAGCCACTGTTGAGTAATTTGGAAATTTCTCTAACCCCACCGAGAACTTTGGCAACCGCTTCTCTTGAATTAAAATCATCATCCATCGCCTTAGCAAATCCTTCACCCATTTTCTCTAACATTGCTAGAGATTTAATCAATGGCTGTTGCGATGTTATGTCTGGTTTAGGTAGTGCTACTGGTGACTTAGAAGTCATTCCTTTCAAGGCGTTAATGTAACATTCTAGGACGCGATTGTAATTACGTTCAGCATCTTTCAGCAATGACTCATTCATGTCAATAGGTGAGCGATAGTGCGCATTAATCAAGGCAAATCTGAGGACCATTGCGTCTACTTGCTGTAAGATATCTTTGATAGTCCAAAAATTACCAAGTGACTTACTCATCTTTTCACCATCGATGTTGACGAAACCGTTGTGTAACCAGTGATGAACTATTGGTGAACAACCAGTATGACATTCGCCTTGGAAAATCTCTGCTTCATGATGCGGAAACCGCAAGTCATGACCGCCACCATGGATATCGAATTGTTGACCAAAATGGTCAAGCGACATAGCAGTACATTCGATGTGCCAGCCGGGCCTACCGGGACCCCAGGGAGACTCCCAGGTTGGCTCACCGGGTTTGGCAGCCTTCCACAATGCGAAGTCTTTGTGATCTTTCTTGCCCGAGCCGGTATCATCAACCCGGCCACCGGCGCCGGAGCGAACAGCATCGATACTTTGACCAGTCAATTGACCGTATTTCTCCGGCGCCGACTCGACGTCAAAGTATATTCCGTCACTTGCTTGATAGGCGTGACCTTTGTCGATTAAATCTTGCGTAATACGAACCATATCCTCAACATAATCGGTACAACGAGGATAGTCGTCCGCTCTTAAAATGTTCAATGCATCCATATCTTCATAATATCCAGCAATATTGTCCTCGACAAGTTTCCGCCAGTCTTCGCCCGTTTGATTCGCCCTCTTGATGATCTTATCATCGATGTCAGTGAAGTTTTGAACATAATGAACATCAAAACCCGAAGATTCCAACCATCGGTGAATTAAATCAAAAGCAAGATAACAACGAGCGTGTCCTAGATGACAATTGTCGTACACCGTCACTCCACAGACATACATAGAAACCTTACCAGGTTCCATAGTTTTGAATGGGACTTTTTGCCGCCGACGGGTATCATGCACTCTCAATGGCATGTGAAACAGCAAGCGGTGTTAGCCATTACACTTGAATGTTATAGATATGATTCTTTTCGCTATGTTTGGTGTTACGTTGAAGAATGCGGAAAACGGTGTTCATATAGGTAGCAGATACGTTCCTGATGAACTAATCGTGCGGGCAAGTTGGCTTCTACCTGCTACCGTAGTTCCCTTAGCAATGGTAATTCACTTACTTAGCGGAAATTCTAGAGATTTTCCATTTTTTATTTCAGAAGCGGATTTTCCTGGAGTGGAACGATTGGTGTTCACGATTGGACTTGCTATCTCTGGACTATTGCAAATGTTGTTTGCCTACCGAATGTGGTACAAATACAACACCAAAGGTGCGCGAAAAATGCTGTTACTATTTTTGCTCTGTGGCCTAGTTGTTGGGGCAAATTTGTTTATTATGTCATTCGCCAACATGTATGATCATCTAAAGTTACACTTCGTCACCGCGTCAATTGTATTCCAACTTGGTATTGCTTGGGCTATTTTGTCACACTTCGCGTTGCCTGGTACGGAAAAACCGGGGAAAAAAATCAGAATCTACGCCATCCTAATTTCAATTATATCGTATATTATTATGTTACAAGCAATACTCAGAGCTGTAGCCGGTCTAGACAACTACAGTTTGGAAGATAGCACGATACTTATGCTCGATGAGATACAATACGCAGTGGATATCGCAGCATATGCCGAATACGCATTATTTGTTGCTCTTATAATGTGCCTTTACTCAATTGAAAAAGACCTGTTGGCCGAAGCGGAGATGTCAGAGCAATGAATCTTTCACATTGATTAATTCTTTTGTCATGTCGAATACCTCTGCTTCCTCTTGTGTCATGTCTCCAAGTCTCAATGCTTCGGAGAGAATTCTTGAGGTCGCCTCAGGATGATACTGAACTGTTCGTATCGGCCTAGTAGGGTGTTGACACGCCGCGATGGCACAGTGCTCTGCTGAACCAATTACCTCTAGTTCGCCAGCATCAACCACATGATCTTGATGGGTAAATACTGCATTTACCACTGAACCATCAGTGTAATGCACCGACGACACGAAATGGCTACCCTCGCTGGCTCGCTCAACCTTACCTCCAAGAGCCGCCGCGATGATTTGGTGGCCAAAGCAGATTCCAATAATAGGCACCTGAGCGGTTTTAATTAATTCTGCCACCTGATTCATCCACGGTTCCCAAGAACTTACGTTTCGTCGCGAACCAGTTATTGCTATGTAGTCGCAATCAACGGGATTTGAAACTACAGTCCCGAAACCATATTCGGTTCTCTCCTTGGTGTGTGGTGACCAAAGAAATACTTCGGGTTGGTCAAAATGAGAAATAATTTCTCTGACTCCTTCCTTGCCAAAGGCTTTCCTTTCAGCCAATAAGTCGACTACTAAAAGACGCATGTCAATCAAGCTTTTGCAGTCTCTACTGGCTCAACCTTCTTTGCTTCGATAGCCGCATCATTCATCTTAATTTGTTCCCAGACGATTTCTGCAATGTCTTTGACTGCCATTTCCGAACCTATTGCTGATAACCCATCCGTAATCATTGTTGAACAGAATGGACAGCCCACGGCAACGGTATCAGCACCTGTTTGGGCGAGTTCTTTCGAACGAATTACGTTGACCCTATCATACCCTTCATCAACATGTTCCTCCATCCACATTTGTGCCCCACCAGCGCCACAGCAGAATGAGGATTTACCGCTCCTCTCAGTTTCAACGTCCACTCCGCCAATAGCATTTCTCGGAGCGTCTAGTTCGCCGCCAATCCTACCTAGATAACAGGGGTCATGGAAAGTAACTGAGCCATTATGCCCGGGGTCTGGTAATTTGCCTTCTGACTGCAGATGACTAATCAATTGAGAGTGATGCATTACTTCGATATCTTCGCCACCGTAATCCTTGTATTCCTTGCCGAGGGTATGGAAACAGTGAGGACAAGATGCCACAACTTTCTTGACGCCGATTTCCTCGAAGGTTGCTAAATTGGTTTCAGCCAACATTTGGAATAGATATTCATTACCTGCTCTGCGTGCTGCGTCACCACTACAACCCTCTTGCATACCCAAGATTCCAACATCAAGACCAGCTTCTTTCATGATGCTGATGGTATCTCTTGCCACTTTTTTGTTACGCTCATCAAATGATGCTGCACAACCAGCGAAGTAGATGTATTCAGCAGGTTCAGCGACCTTGACATCGAGGCCTTCTGCCCAATCCCCTCTCTCATGGGAGGGTAAACCGTATGGATTTGAATCGGATTCTAGGTTCTCAATTGTTGCCATGAGTGGCATCACAGTATCCTCTACCTTTTCATCAAATTCCATACGCTCCATCATCAAATGCCGACGGGCGTCGGTTAATTTTGGAACATGGTCGATGTAAATAGGGCATGCTTCAACGCAGGCATGGCATGTGGTACAAGCCCAAATTGAGTCTTCGCCAAATTTGGCGATGATGTCTTGTTCAGGTGTTTCACCAGTCAACAAAGTAGTGTAATTGTCATTGGCATAATTTCTAATGTCGTGGATGATTTGCATTGGATTCAAGGCTTTCCCTGAGGCATATGCTGGACAGACATCTTGGCATCTAGCGCATGAGGTACACGCCCATCCATCAATCAAACTACGCCATGTCAAATCAGCATAATTAGCGGTACCAAAAGATTCAACGTCGAGGTCATCTAGTAATACGGCCTTGCCGTCTTCCCCCACCTGCATTGGCTCCATGGTGGCCATTGGACGCATGTCATGAAAGAATACGTTAGGTAATGCCATTACCAAGTGCATGTGTTTTGATAGTGGTATCAAAAATAAGAATGTGGCAATTGCTAGCATGTGCGCCCAGTATGCACCGACCACAACATTGGTTGAGGGCACGATTGTATCGGCAACCCAAGCGCCGATTGGCTCGTAGGTAGAAGAGACGCCTTGTTCGCCTGCCTCGACAAAGAATGAGGTCACGGTAATTGTCATGATCAGCAGCAAAATTACATTGCCTTCAAGTTGTGATTTACCTTTCAATTTCTCGGGAGTAAAGACAACTCTGCGAGTAAGTGCTGCTACACATCCGACCAAGGCTATCGTGTACCCGGTTTCTACCATAAGATTCCAAGGACCTTTGATTACTTCGGGAAGAAAACTGTGAGAGAACCAATTAGCAGTAGCTAAGTCGAACATATCGGTTGAGAGCATCAGAAAGCCCCAAAACATCAGCACGTGAATCCCACCTGCAATTTTGTCTTCTAAGACTTTTTTCTGACCCAACCAACCAGTGGCGACTTCTTTTATCCTTGCGGGCCAATTATCGAACCTATTATCCGGTTTTCCAACCATTACTAATCGAGTTGCCTTCCACACCTGATACACGAAAAATGATATTGAAACAGCTCCAATTAATCCCAGAATTGCCCAGCCAGGTATTGGTCCATACTCCATCAATAACGGGTGTTCCATAATATCGCCCAGCCTGTGCTATTAAGGCCGATAATAGGATATCTATTGAAGTCACCGTATTAAAGCACAAATAAAACTACATCATGAGCATGACATACAAGCAGTCAACTTGGAGGGTTATGATGAGTTTTATCACAACGAGTGCACCCGGAAAATGCATTCTTTTNGGTGAACATGCCGTTGTCTATGGACACCCCGCAGTTGCTGTGGCAATTAACCAGCGAACCTNNNTCAAGATTCAACCCTCTACAAACGGCATTTGGTTGCTGGATGGTGCCAAATTATCCATGGCAAGAAATCCGCATATCAAAGGACTTATCGAGAAGCTCTGGCCTGTTGATGAGGGTGCTCCCCCACTATCTATTCACATTGATGGGAATATTCCACGTGCATCCGGTCTTGGCTCTTCAGCGGCCCTCTCAGTCGCTTTAGCAGCCGCACTAAGACTAGCAAGAGGCAGGTGGGTGAAGCACGCGGAAGTAAGTGGGCAAGATAACTGGGCTGAAGGCTTTGGCTCACAAATTTCAGCAAGTGATGCTTATGGAGATGACGGGGGCGTCTTTACAGTAATTGATCAGGATGGAATGTTTCTACTGAACGGTAAAAAATCTGTTGATGCCGATGAAAATGCGATATTGGCTCACAGTGTTGAAGCGGCTGCCCAAAATGGCCGAGCATCGCCAATGGATTCCTCAACCTGTTCTCACGGTGGAGTAATCGTAATATCTGATCAAATTGAAACCGATTTGAGCTATCTCTACCGTAGAAACCTAAAAATGTCTGATGACGAAAGGTTTTGGCACATTCACGAATTAGATTTAGGCATGATTCCTGATGACATTTATTTGGTAATTGGTAGTACCGGCGTTATCGCACCGACCAGTCAGCAGGTTGCAAAAGTTGCTCGAATGCTAGAACAAAACCCGAACCGAATGGAGGAAATTGAGACGATTGGAAAGATTGCCCGCAGAGGTATTGATGCGCTCATTGCGGGCGATTATGAGGTAGTAGGTAGGACGATGACTGAAAACCAAATTATGCTCAAAAGTATCGGGGTGTCCAGCCCAGAACTTGACGCTTTAATCAAGGCTGCAACCCCAACTAGTTTAGGTGCCAAATTAACCGGTGCTGGCGGGGGTGGTTGTATGGTTGCACTGACAAAAAATCCTAGATTGACTAGCGATGCCATAGAACTGGCTGGTGGGCGAACTTTAATATCAAAATTAGGTAATCCAGGCATGACGATAGACAGAATTAGCGAAGAGGCTTTCTGGACAAAGCATTGAATATTAGGATCATTTATTCCTTTAGGGCAAAAGCGGTCATTTATATACCTCTTATAAGCCGCTTATATATATGACAACTGATGAAGAACGTTTGACAGTAGTAAATGTAGTAGCAAGTACCAGAGTCGCAGAAGAGCTAGATTTGCCGGATATCGCGATTCAACTAAACTGTGAATACGAACCCGAACAATTTCCAGGTGTAGTCTACCGCGTTACTGACCCGAAGCTAGCCATCCTAATGTTCCGCTCAGGAAGAGCCGTGTGTACCGGTGGTAAAGATGAAGACAACATTCACACAGGAATCGACAGAATGATTTCTGACCTACGTGGCGCTGGAATCAAGACTTGGGATTTATCTGATGTGGAAATCGAGGTGCAAAATATGGTCGCAACCTATGCGCTTCATTATCCTGAAGATTACGACGGTAACGACAAGTTCACTGGCGAACCACTCGCAGGAGTCCCCAGAAAATTGAATCTCAACAACCTAACTTTCCACCTTCCTTTTGATAAGGTAGAATACGAACCAGAGCAGTTTCCTGGTCTAATTTATCGACTTGATTACCCCAAGGTTGTCTGTTTGATTTTCGGCAGCGGCAAGATGGTCATTACTGGGGCTCGGCACAAGGATGAGATTCTAGAAGCCGTCGAAATCATCAAGGATGAATTGGCAGACTTGCTGTGAGACTAGAATAGTTTCCTCTATCTAGCAAGAGAAGTGTTCATTGCCTATGTGGTGAGTCGCTGAGGCATGCGGAGCATTGCCTGTCGGCAAATCAAAGCACTGTCTTTGATTCTAATAATGCTCATCTCAACTACCGTTTTTTACCAGTCACCTCAACAATTAGAAAATACTGAGTACTTTGAGAGCGACTCAAAATCAACACCAAACACTGCAGATGTACCCGTTTGGCGGGTTGGCGACAAGTGGAAATATGCGGGTACATTCGACCCGACTCAATTGGTTGTTGACTCTGGAGTAGAGGCAAATGTGGGGGAAATAAAAGGCGATTCAATAACCGAAGTTTTGTCCATTACCGAGCAGAATGTTGCAGGAATACCAACCTTGGTATATACGGTTAGGACTTCAGCAAATTTTGATAAATCTGGTGTATCATTGGATGCCTTTACCGGAATAGCGGAGATTGAGTTTACTCAAACCGAGGTGTTGCGAGTTAGTGATTTGGCCTCATTGAGGAGTGATTTGGATCTCTTCATAGAATTCACTCCAAGCGGAATTAGTTTCTTGAAGCAAACCGTTGGGGATATTACCATTTCAAATACATACACGCCGCCAAGTGAAAACTATGATTTCCCATTGAGGGACGGTGACCGGTGGGCTACAACCGTCACTTCTACCTCACAATGGTCAGGTTCTAGTGACTACATCACACCATTTCCGCCACCAACAACCGATACCAATACCTCTACCTATGAAGTAACTAATGTGGGATTACCAACAAATGACTTTGGGCAATCGATTAACTATGGTGGATGTGGTAATTCCTATGAGATAACAACCTTCAATTCGGATGGAGATGAAGCAGGATACACATGGTTCTGTCCTGAAGCGCGTAATTTTGCTTGGAAGCATACCGAAGAAGATGTCGGATTAACTATTGATTTTAGGCTTAAGGAATATATTCCAAAGGATTCCTCGGGCGTTAATATTTACAACGACCCTGGATTCCGTGAAGATTGTTTGATGATTGAAACAAAAGATGATGTAACTGCGCTAGACACCCCAATCGATGTTTGGGTAAATGCATCTTCAGCCACTGGTTGCCTTGGTAGTACAGATGGCGTTTCGTTAGAACTGCGCCATGAAGCAACTGGAGAAATTCAACCTCTAACTACCGCACCTAACGGAAGCGCGTGGACCACTTTGAATATCGGCAACGCGGAAGATGCCTCAACCACATCAACTGACTGGGCTAGCCACGGTTTAGTGGCGAAAACCACCAGCGGCAATCTCGTGGGGGCGAAAACTATTACACTTGATGAGGATTTAGTTGTTTTAGATTTGTTCGCTGATGCGGAACGAGCCACAATCACGCGCAATAGAGGTGGAGAATTAAAGCAATTGAATGCTCTCTCAGGATATAATGTACTTCCAGGAGATCAATTGATAGTTGAAGTTTCAATTCAAAATAACGGAATTACCAACAGCATTCCTACTGATTTACGAATATATCCTCCTTCAAGCAACAGTTTCAATCTCCCAGTCCCTTCTTTGTCGACGTATGAAATCTACAAAACCAATTTTACCTGGAATGTGCCAGAAAATCAACCTATTGGTAAGATTCCCATCTCTTGGGAAGCTGACCCTGAGCAAATAAATTCTGCCGATGCTAATCCGGACAATGATTTTGCCTTCATTGAGCTATTTGTTGGCCGATTACCAACGCCGGTAGTCAATCATGTTACAGAGCAAACGAAAGTTGAGGTATTCATTAATGCAGGTTCAAGTTTTGATGAAGATGGGGGAAATGTTTCATGTATTTTCAATATCCCATACGATGATGGTAGTCGAGCTTGGGCTTACGTTAAGGTTGTATCACTGAGTTGTCAAACAAATTGGACTTGGATCGATGACGGAAATTATCCAATCGTGGTGACGGTGGTTGATGAAGAGCGTGATGAAGTGGAGCAAATTATGTATGCAAACATCACCAACAGAGCACCTTTGTTAGAAATTAGAAGTATGCGTAGTGAAGCGAGGGTAGAACACCCAATTACCCTCTATGCGTTTGGTAATGATACCGATTCAGAAGACCCCTTCCCCGGTGTCGTCGATGTATTTTGGCCAGATGCTCAATGTGTAGAAGGCTACTATACCAAGACCTGTACAACTACCGCACCAACTGAAGGATACCATACCTTCACAGCGATAGGCGTTGATGACGATTTGGCGGAGAGTGAAGCAAGCATCGATATTCTGTTTACCAATATCGTGCCGCATAGCACAATAATCAACGTGTATGAAAATGGAGAAATAATTGAGGCAGATGAACAACAGATTTGGCAACTTGATGAAGATCAGTTAGTTACTATCAAAGGACAAGCCGAAGACTCTGTAGANGATATTGAGCAATTATCGCATACCTGGTGGCCGGACAATCGACAAAGTGACCTAATTTATTTTCTAACTGGTAGAGTCACTGAATTTGACATGGATTGGCAAACTTCGGGACTCCACACAATTAGACTTGATGTAACCGACGATGATGGTGCTACTAGTGCCACTAATGAACGCTGGGTAAACATACGAAATGTACCACCAGTCGTCCAACCATTGGATTCCGTGCTACCAATTGCAGAAGGGCAAACAATTACAATTACCGGGAACTCAACCGATACAAAAAGCGATCTTCCAACATTAGTCAAATGCTGGGATGTTGACCCGGGAATTGATAGTGATGGTGTTGGGGGTGCGAGTGATGATTGTGATATAAGTGGCGATATATTCACCTATGCTTGGAATCGAAGTGGCTCTCACACAGTCGTCTATCATGTGACTGATGACGATGGCGCGACAACTAGCGAGATAATCGTTGTCGAGGTGGTAAACATTCCACCAATTGTTAGATTAAACAATGTGAACTGTCGCGCCTATGAAAATTGCGTTCTTGATGCTCGCTCAACCATTGACTCACTGAACGACCTTGCGGGTCTAAATTATGTCTGGGACACCGACGTCAATTTTGATAGTAATGGCGATGGTATTAAGCATAATGATGCCGATTTAGTTGGGGCAAGAGTTGAGCACATATTCAAACAAGAAGGGACAATCACAATCAAAGCCATGGTGTGGGACGAAAATCCTGAGAAGCCGGGAACCAAGGAATTGGTAGTTATTGTTGGACCAGCAGACCGCACTATCCTGCAGGATGCTGGTGCGTTACTTGCGGGCGAAGATGCCAATCCAATAGCCCAGTTAGTACTTGCTTTGATAGTGATTTTACTCTTGGCGTTGGTTGGTCGACGAAGAAGTAGTCATGCCAAAGTCAAGAATTGGGAGAACGTTGAACTTGACGAGGTGTTTGATAGCGAAGGCGATTTGAACTCTCGGGCGCGCAAACCAGCCGCTCCGCCACCCGGATTTGTTTTTGAACAGGAATTACAATCACCGGCAAATATTGTAAGTTCTGACGATATTTCAATTGATGAGCTACTGGCCTCTCCAACATTACCCGAAGGCGGTCTTCCTGATGGCTGGACCATGGAGCAATGGAACTATTATGGGCACGAATGGCTGAAAAGTCAGAAATAGTCAAAAAATCGAGTCTCTCAAGTAATATGACTTCGTCGGTTAACCATGTTTAAACAGCGATGTTTGGCTGTGGTTTTAATTTCGATTCTGTTCATTGCACCTCTGGCAAATTTGAACGACTCAAGCAGACATGAAACTCTAGCAGACCGCTCAATTAGCGAATCAGACACGCTCAATGGATGGCCGGATGTACCAACGTGGCGAATTGGTGACAAGTACACTTATGAAACTCAATTCGACGTTCAAGATCTTATTGAGCAGGCAAATGTACAAGCGTCTTTGAACACACTAACTGGAGACACAACCTATGAGGTAACAGAAATCTTTTATGAATATATAGATGATGTACAAACACTCGCATACAAGATGAGAATCTCTGGGGTCTTCTCCAGCAACACTGAAGACGATGATAACGGCGCAACTCTAGAGGGAGCACTAGGTCGATTAGTTATTTACTACGATGGTGAAGATATTATCAGAGCAAGAGATTTAGCAGTTTATACCTCTAACTTTACTCTGAATGTTGATTTTTGGCCAAATATACCATTCCTCGGGCCCGCACAGTTCCTAAGTCAGGATCTTGCAGACATTAACTTTGATACAATATACTTGCCACCAAAAGAGAAATATGATTTCCCTCTCAGAGTAGGAGACCAATGGTATATGAATTTCTTCGCATCGACTACGGTGTCTGGAGATTCAGATTATTTCGATTTATCAGGCTTTGATACAGCCGGACCTGAGAATAATACTTGGCAAATCACCGACAGAGGAATACCAACACAAGATGGTGAGAATATCGAATATTCGGGATGTGATGATTCATACAAAATAAACGAATGGAACACAACTGGGATTAGTCAGGGGTTTGCCTGGTATTGCCCCGACGTGAGGTATAACTCTTGGATGCGAGTTAGTAACGCTGCTGGTTTTACCATCGATTGGCTATTGAAATCCTATGAACCTGCGGATTCTCAAGGAGTAGATATAAATTCAAATCCTGGTAACAGAAATTACAGTATAGATGTAGAACCAGAAAGTATTGCTGTTTGTCCAAATTGTTTACAAAACGTGAGCATAGATTACAGTGGTGAAGAAGGCGTGAGACCTGGCATTAACCTTCAGTTGAGATATGAATTGACCAATACCTATCTTAATCCAACAACCGACGAGAATGGTAAAGCATCACAAATCTTTGACTCATCTGATGTTGTTGATGACACAAATTCAAGTGACGATTATACAAGTAATGGACTATTAGTTTGGGATCCTTTTCACCAAGTAATTGGAGCGGCTACAATAATAATTGACCCTGCAATCACTGATGTAGATTTGGTAGCCCAGACAGATGCTATAATTTTGACAAGAACCCGTGGTGATTCGAGTTCAGTTATATCCAAATTTAATGCATTACCTGGAGATAATTTGTCATTCTCAATACCGACACAAAATCGCGGCAAACAGATATCTAACGCTACAAGCATACAAATAACGACCCCCGACGGCCAGACCTCAACCCAAAATCTTCCGGCTATTCCTGCTTACAGTGAAGCAAGAGTACAGATTGATTTTCAAATTCCTGCCAATCAATCCATCGGAAATTTGACCTTTGAGATACTAGTCGATCCAGATGGAATTGTCGTTGAGGATTCCAATGTAAGTAACAATTTTGCTTTTGTCAATATATTCATTGGTAGAGAGCCAACTGCTATAGTTTCAGTAATAGATGAAGTGTACACAAAAAATATTGTCATTATAGATGCTTCAGCAAGCTTCGATGAGGATGGTGGAGATGTGGAATGTGAATTTACCCTTGAAAAAGATGACCCTAGTTTAGTAGATATAGCGTATTCCAGTAGTTGCATACTTGAGTGGAATTGGAGTGATGGAAAAGTTTGGAACATTGGGGTTGTTGTCATAGACGATGAATCAGATACAGATACGATCAATACCACAGCCACCGTTCTCAATCAAGCGCCATACATTAACCTCTCAGTTGATGAACTAAGCATAGATGTCAATAATGTCATCACTATAAATGCTGAGGATAGTGGCGATAATGATTCCATATCGCCAGAAGGCCAGGAAGTTGAGATTAGTTGGCCAGGACTAAACTGCGAAGGTACGGAACTGGGCCCAATATGTAGGATTTTGGTGATTAATGAGGGACCATTTAATGTTACTGCTATTGCAACGGATGATGATGGTGCTGTTACTTCAGCAACGCTTACCATTGATGTGTTAAACGTCGCCCCGATTCTTTCGTCACCAGAGTTATGGAAGGGTGGTCAAAATCAGTCCACAGATTCAATGGGCTATTGGAATCTGGATGAGGATGAAACGGTGATTTTACGGGCTGTAGCAGATGATACTCCTTTGGATAAGGATACACTAATTATCGAATGGATGCCTTCTGATAAGGATGAAAATTGGACGGTCACCACAGTCGGTTCCTCATCACAAACCACAGCAGCCTGGCCAACATCAGGACTCCATAACCTAACGGTCGTAGCATATGACAATGATAATGAAAAATCAGCGATAAGAACTGGAATTGTCAACATATCGAATGTTCCCCCTACCATAGCTAACCTTGGCTCGACCCAACCAATATTTGAGGATAACAACATCACATTCACGGCTGAGATAACAGACACTGCCTCTGATATCGACAATTTGGAAATTTGCTGGGATTTAGATTCAATGACTGATGTTGATGGAGATGGCTTTGCCGACAATGATTGTGAGATCAGCGGCCTAGAAATGACGGCTTCTTGGCCCACTAGTGGAATTAGATGGATTACTGCTACTGTCACAGATGACGATGGAGCAAGTGATTCTACAAGCATCAATGTCAGTGTTATTAATGGAGCACCAAGAGCAAAAATCACCAATAATACCGATGTTTTGTCGTTGAATGAAGGTGATAATGTTACTCTATCTGGGATAACTACCACGGACACTGCTTTTGACAAATTATCGTTGATTTATGCTTGGGATAGTAATCACATAGATTCTAACCTAGATGGTGAAACTACTGGAGATATCGATCACTATGGTGCAGAATGGCTCATTAGCGACTTGCCCGCAGGAACCTGGCTAATCACAATGACCGCAACTGATGATGATGGTGCAAGCAATACAGCAACCATTGAGATCGTTGTCAAAGCAAAGCCTGCAGAGGATTTCCTTGAATCAATAACCAATGCTGTTGGAGGTGTTGGAACCTTGGTCATTGGTATACTGGCAATTGTCGTAATTGGTCTAGCTGCATTCCTATTGCTGACAAGAAATTCTACTAACCCATCAGACAAATACTCCGAACTAAACCTACCAAGTACTCCGAGCAGCCAATTTAAGGAGCCTATTTCGACTCCTAGTGCTGATGCTGGATTTGGATTATTTCAACAAGAAGACATACAAGCTGATCAACCCCATACTGAATACAATCAACCGCCAGTGGTCGACCGGTACAACCCTGAGGAACAAATCTCCACACAACCCGATATATACCCGACATATGATGTAACACCTCAACCTATCACCCAACCCTCAGTGAGTTTAGAAACCACTGCAAAAATCGACCAAGGCCCACCGCTGCCTGCAACCGGTTTGCCAGAGGGGTGGACCATGGAACAATGGCAACACTATGGCGCCCAATACATTGCTGCACAAACCCCCAACGTTGCTAAGGATCAAGCAACAAATAAAGATACTACCACTCAATCGGCACATAATTCTCTGAATGATGTTTTGGATGATTTAGATTTGTGACGTGTAACTATGGTTAGTTTATGGGGATTTTTTGGATTACCCGACCCCGACGGAGCGGAAAAAACTAGAAATAATGGTGTCAAATCTTTAGCAAATCAACCATCAGACGAACAAGATAATGCGTTGAGACAATCGACCTTGGGCACCGAACAAATCAAATCTGTCAAAGAGCCATTAAATGATTTACCTAAAATTAAAACAATGCATGTACCGGTCGCAACCCCACAAAACTGGCAAGGCCCAATTACCTCTGATGGTGAACCGTTTCATGATTTGGGCGTACAGGACCAAGTTAGACGCTCATTTCCCACTCGCGCTCTGCGATATGTTGCTCCCGATGAAATGAAGCGCATTCCAACGAGAGGTATTGCTCAGAGGATTGCAAATGGAGATACGGTAATTGTCGATTTAAGGGGTCTGGTTCACATGGATTCGCATCAAAACGCCTGTCGAAGAGATTTGAAAATGATGACTGACGAAGTGGGAGTTGGTGTATTTGCGTTAGATCAAGAAGACAAGTTGCTGATGATACCAGGTACCGATGTCATGGTTGATATTGGCAACTATAACCTCGGCATCAATCCGCTAATGTAATTTCGCGATTGTCGGTAATTTGCTTAAAAGGGCCACTACTGTGGACTAGGTGTGGCCGCCCGATTTAAACTACCATTTTCTGGTTTGAGTGGGTCATATATTCCTCACTTTGCATCATCAATGGTGATGATTGTTCCATTCATGATAGCTGTTACTTGGTTATCAGCCACGGACTCTGACTATTCATTTAGACAGGACAACTATCGATTGGAAATCGCATTTATCCTGAGCGCACTGATATCCTTTGGATGGCTTATGTCAATGGTTATTGGAATTGTTTTTGACTTATTTCCCTTGACTCATGATAGTGAAGCATACACTCACACTCATTCCAATCAATATCTTATGATTAATATCATTGGTCAAGTTTTGATAATGGGCGGATTATTTTCCAATAACTTAACCCTGATGTTTGAGATGGTGACTATTGGGTTAGTGCTACTTTGTTGGGGCTTGATTACAATCGCCTGGCCTAGTTGGAGGTTACACTTAGACTCAATTGGAAATCAGCAAAACTGCGGCAATGTTGCGTTAATACCTGCTTTACTGATTCCTGCATCAGCGTTAATTGTCTTGGGATGTTGGATATTTAGACAAAAAACCGGAATGTTGGAATTCGGTTTCTCGTTTAACGTAGTTGTATTGATGGGCACTATTGCGTTAAACCTGATTCTTGCTCACTTTAATCGCCGATTGTCGTGGGATGTAGTGAAACATAGTAACTTTAGGCCTGTTGTAGCAATATATCTTGTATTAGCATTGATTCATTGTTTCTCTGTTATGATGCATGAACGAGGCCAAATTACCGAAAACCTTGCTAATGTCACCCAATCTCTGCCGTTTCTTTGGGCTTTTATTTCAACAGGTCCAATCAAGATGCTGCGTAATACGGTGGGGAAAAATCGTAAACCACATTCAGGTTTAATAGGGCAAGCTCAGATGTACTTTTTGATTGTTGGAATTATGTCGGTTATCCCAGACGTTGATGAAGGTAAATTCATCAATATATCTTATGTAACGTTATTGTTTTCCACTGTTATGCTGTCAATATGGGGCTCGGGCTTGTATCTTCATTACGACCATTTACACAAATCGATTCATAGTCGATCAAAACATAATATATTGCTGATATTCAATGCTATTGGGGTAGCCTCACTATTCATGATAGGTTTTAGAATTACCATCTTTGATGATAACTCCGACTTAGTGTATTATGTGATGAGAAACTTTGCTTTGTTTTCTATGATTTCCTATATGCTAATCACGTTGTTCAAAGATTTGGTTGTATCTCTCGACACCTGGCATCGAGTGCCAATGCACCACGAACGTTATGTTACATAATCGCTGAGTTCAACCAACCGAGCCATCGCATCACTAGCAATACCGAGGACTGTTGCCTCATCCCCTTCTACAAGTCTGGCAAATTCTTTCATATCCCCTGCTAAATCATAACAACCAGCTTTTCCAACCCATGAGTTGCTGAGGACTAATTCCACCAGATCTTTATCTGATATTTCGTCAAACTCTACTATCGCTTGGTTCAAATGAAATTCCCAACTGTTTTGATAAAAAATTCCCGTTGCAGACCAAACCCTGTGCCTACGGCCAGACAAGCGGTGCAACATCGCAGCAGCCTCGATTGCATCACTGGCTTTACCCATGGCAAGCGAGACTTCATCTGGATCTTGGAGCAAAGTATCGCTCACAATAACCAAATCAAATTTCATATTGTTATGGACTGCAGATGCTTTTTTTTGGCAGATTTCCAATACCTGTCCCGAAACATTTGCTGCCAACGAAGTCTCGTCTATTGAATCAATGCCTTGACAAGTCAAGTCAGAAAAGATATGTTTCAACATTTCTGCCCTGCGGGATGATTTGGATGCAAGCCAAACTCTCATTGTAATCCAACATTATGCCCAATCAATCAACCTTACGATTTAACTCCACAAATTTTAGACATATTCAAGTGATTGATAACATTCGGATAATCGGTGGCCGCATGTCTAGACTAGAAAGAATCCCCACACACATCGAAGGATTAGATGAAAATATGCAAGGCGGTATACCGCAAGGTCACATCTGCTTAGTTGCAGGTGCATCTGGAGCAATGAAATCAAGCCTGACTTTTTCGATGTTGTACAATGCAGTGCTTTACGGTGAAACCAGCGGAATTTACATAACTCTTGAACAGGGTAAGGATTCACTTCGAGCCCACATGAGTAACATGGGAATGAATGTTGATGACCCGAGAGTTAGAAATCGTATTGCAATTATCGATTTGGTTGATTTGCGTGTTCAATTAGATGAACAAGGCATGAGCAATCGTGTTGACTGGATGGGTCAGTTAATCAAACAATTGACTTCTTATCGCCAATCAATTGGATTCGAGTTACTAGTATTCGATTCCTTGGGCGCATTTTTCACATTAACCAAAATGGAAAATCCTAGAGATGAGATATTCCGCTTATTTGAAGCCGTTAGAAGGCTTGAATTAACCTCATTCTTTATTTGTGAAATGACCGGTGAAGACCACAAGCAATTTGGCGAGTATGGCATTGAAGATTACTTGTCCGATGGCGTAATTCACTTGGTAATGGAACGCTCTGCTGACGATGTGAGTAGGAAAATGAGTGTGATTAAAATGCGTCATACCAACCACATGTTGGGCTACAAGCCTTTCAGGTGGAAACCTGAAGAACAACGATTTACGACCCTGTGATTACTCAACAGTTACTGATTTTGCAAGGTTTCTTGGCCGGTCTACATCGCAACCCAGTGCTAAAGCTGCGTGATATGAAATCAACTGAAGTGGTAAAACAGTTAACAGCGGAGAGAGGTAACTATTTACTTTTGGAATTGGTATATTGACATCCCCTTCCTCGGCAATATCGTCACCGCGTTCGTGGATTAGGATGATTTTTGCACCGCGCGCCCGGCTTTCGTGAATTGCAGAAATAGACTTTTCTTTAACATGGTCATTAGGGACTATGAAAATTACCGGGCTACCTTGTTCTAACAGCGCAATAGGCCCATGCTTCATTTCTCCTGCGGGATAAGCCAGGCAGGGAATATATGCAACCTCCATTAATTTCAAGGCACCCTCTTTAGCTACCGGCGCAGATATACCGCGTCCCAGAAATAGTACACTTTTGGCATCTTTGACAAGATTTACCGCCTCCATGATAGGTCCTTGATTGTCAAGGTATTCCTCTATCAAATGTGGAATTTGTTGTAAAGCATCAATGATTTTCTTGCCTTTTTCTTTACTGAGAGTTCGAGAACGAGCAACTTGAATTGAAAAAATAGTTAGAGCAGCAATCATATTTGAGAATGCTTTGGTCGATGCAACTGCCTGCTCAGGTCCGGAGTGAATGTACACACCTTTGCCACATTGCCTTGCTATTGAAGAACCCACTACATTTACTACACCGTGAACTGAGCCACCTTTTAATTGAATTTCTCGCAACGCGGCAAGCGTATCTGCTGTCTCTCCAGATTGAGAGATTGCAAAATGCAGTGCATTAGGATTAACAACTGGCTCATTGGTCCTGAATTCACTTGCTATATGAGCAACGGATGGTATTCTAGCTAATGATTCAATTAGCAGACCTCCTATTTCTGCTGCATGATATGCGGTTCCGCAGCCCAACAACCTGACGTGGGGAAGTTTAGATAACTCAAGTGGTGTTAGGTTCAATCCACCAAGTCTACCGTTTCCTCTAGCACGATCTAGTCTACCATTGATACACTGTCTTAACGAATCTGCTTGCTCATAGATTTCCTTGAGCATGTAGTGTTCAAATTCACCTAATTCTGCTTCTTGCCATTCTTCTTCAAGTACCGTAATGTCTGTATCAAAGGAATCGCCGTGGATATTACTCATTGTGATTTGATCGGCTGATAAGGTTGCAATATCTCCATCCTCCATGAAAACAACACGCTGTGTGTGATTTGAGAGTGCATGGGGGTCGCTTGAAACAAACATTTCGCCATCGCCCTGCCCAATGATTAGGGGCGACCCATTTCTAGCACACATCATTACATTGTGGTCTAAAAAAATCGCGCATAATCCCCAAGTGCCAACTAGTTTACTCAAGGTTCTTCGAAGTGCATCAATAGGTGAATTATCTCTGTTAAGTTCATACTCCAAAATGTGGGTAATGACCTCAGAGTCTGTTTCACTGTTTAACACAACACCTTTTTTGCTCAGCAAAGTTCTCAAGGTGCGGGCATTTTCTATGATTCCATTGTGAACAATAACAACCTTGCCATTTTTTGAGAGATGTGGATGGGCGTTTTGGTCGGTAACTGCACCATGTGTAGCCCACCTTGTGTGAGCGATGCCTAAATTGCCGTGTAAATTGTCAGGTAAAATTGCCTGTAGCTCTGCTACCTTGCCGGTCTTCTTGTAGATTCTAAAATCGCCATTCTTTAGTGCAATACCGGAGGAATCATATCCGCGGTATTCTAAACGGCGAAGACCCTCAACAAGAATAGGCGCAGCCTGCTTTGGCCCCATATATCCAAAAATTCCGCACATAATCACACCTACAATTCGACTGTAGCATCACAAACTGGACAATTAACTTTAGTCAAACGTAAATCTTTAATTGTGAACTTTGCTGAACACTCGGAGCAATTTGCCTCTTTCTGCGGTACTGGAATATTTGGTAGTGGCATGCCTGGAAGTATTGCATCGATTGGTTGGGGTAGCTCAGGTAATCCGGGCATAGGCAATGCTACGTCGGTCGGAATTTGGGCAGGTTCAACGGGTTGTGGGAGATTATTGAGCATTTTTTCAGTAGTCTCAACCAACTCACGCTGTTGCTTACGTTTCATCCTGCGCTTGAGTCGAGGATTACCTTCTCCAGATTCAACTTTGGCAACCAATGATTCCTCAAGGGTTTCTTCCGCCTCATCGACAATCTCTACCTTTGGATAAACTGCAGATTGCACTACTAATTCCTCTGTGTCCATGTTTATTGCCATTATTGGCTCCTCATCACTCTCAATATCCACCATAATTTCGATATCATCTTCACTTGATACTAAAGTTGCGGACAGAATTCGCTCTTCCACTTCCTTATTGCCTCGACGTAGTGAGACAACTAGGTAAATGAATATCAAAGAAATAATCAATCCAACAAAAGCGAGCATAATTGCTTTAGTCGTAGAATCGCCAGGCAATGGCTCTAGTAGTGTATCAAGGAATGATTTCTCCTCGGTATTGAGTTTCTCAGCTTCAAGAGATACGATGGTCTTGAAAGATAGGGTACCACTGCTTGATGAAACTAACATTATTCCTTCTTCTTTGGTCGTCGCATATCCGGCAGCGAAGCCTTCAGCAATCAAGTTCGACAAGGCAAATTCATTGTTTCCAATATCGATCATTCCATACCTAGTCATTGGGCCATAAACATTTATTTCATCATATACCAGGGAGATTTCATCACCATAAGATGACAAAACTAGATTTGTCACTCCTGCAGCAACAATGTATTCTGGTTCGTCTGCAGACCACGAGTTATCTGTAATTACATAGGCTATTTTTGACCCTCCTCCAAAGCCTTCTACCCAAGTTGCAGTTAGCACGTCTCGATCGTTGTTTTGATAGACCTCTAACTGCGCGTTTGAGGCATAATCGCCAACAGAATACTGGAATGACCAAGAAGGAATCCATTCCTTGCCGTGAGCATACATTAATCCAACACGGTCGATACCAGTTACGTCATCTCTGATTTCTTGATATAAAATGTGCATATTTTCCTCGCCTAGGGCAATTGCTAATGAATCGCCTTGTGAGGGTTTGATGTCAATATTTGACAAAATGTAACTCGAAGTCCATGAACCTTGGATTAATGGTGTATCAGACATCAAAACAAAAATTGAGGTTATGTCGTTGTATGAGCCTCCTGTTGATATATCTCTATGATAACCGGCCAAGACTATTCTATCACCCTTTTTGGCCATGTCAAGACCCCAATATCTGCCCTCGGAGAGCTTGAGAGGTTGCATGTGCGTTTGTTTCTCAGTTGTTTCACCTGCGCTGGTAATCGATGTCATAGCAATGTGAGATAAGAAGTAACCCTGTTGATCCAAGACATTTTCCGTCCAAGCAGCGTGAACTAAACCATCATCTCTGAGTATTGCGGATAATTCTCCAGCCCAGGAATCTGCCAGTTTAACATCAGCCAAAGTAGCCCAGGCGCCAGATGATGATTCGGTAACCGTCCTCACATGCAGTTCCCCCTCTACAGTAGTGAATAATAAACCACTTTCTTCCATGCCAATAAAGTCGATTATCTCCTCGCCAGAAAGCAGATTAAGACGTACTGGAGAATCCAATCCTACATTATTTGAGACCACTGTAAAGCGAAGTTCGGAGAATTCTGATTCTACACCATCACCAGACATGGCGACTCTGAAATCCGTACCCCCAAGAATAGACATATTTCCAGGTACAATGAATCTCGCCTCATCATATCCTGAACTTGAATCTGAACCTGGAATTATGGTTATGGTATCTTGACCAATCTCAGTCCACCCCTCGTCGAGGTTAGAGTATAATGTCAAGGTTAAACCCGTTGCATCATTTTGACCAAGATTATCCACTCTAACAATTATTGTATACTGCTCGCCAGGTATAGGAATAAGTGGCAATGTTTGATACGCTCCTTGCATGAAACGTAATGTTGGTTCCTCAGGACGTTCCTCAACCTCAAAGGTGAAACTGTAAGAATTGTCCTCTGGATTCTGGTCATCGTAGTTCATTGTTGGGTCGATTGCCAAAGTTACTGTATGCAATCCTACCTCTGTTGCCCACCAGTAAAGGGTTATTTCTGCTTCATCACCATCGTCTAAATTTGAGATTGTTATATCAGACGGATAAACATCAGAATTATCTCCAGGTGCATCGAGCTTGATGAATACCTCATCCGCATCTAAGTCACCTACATTCTCTATGGTGAATTTTATGGTAAGGATTGAACCGGCAACCGCAGATTGGACTGGTAATCCAACCTCGTCAAGGACTTCTACAACACCGGTGAAAACAAAATCCGGTGCGGCTGGCATATTATCGACATCGATTGTGCGTCGAATATCATCAGTCTTAACTCCTGATTCATTGACCATGCGGAATCCCAACCGCGTTGAACCATCGGGTACCGTGGTTGAGTCCCAGTTGAAAGACCAGTCTTGACTACCAACCTCTAACTCCGGCAAATCTGTAGCATATTCCCATTCACCATTGTCGACTTTGTATTCCATGAAATCATGTTGAACTCCGTCTACAGTTCCGCTAAACTCGACCATTCCACTAACGCTCTCCCCAACTGTTGGACTAGCAATAGTCACTTTCATTCTAGCCAAATTGATAACTCTGAAATCAATATTTGACTCAGATTGTGTTGCCGTATCGTATAATTTAACGCTAACAATAACATATTCTTCATCGGCTTGTATCCAATCTTCCAAAACATTGACGTTTAAATTCCAATTATCAATATCTCCTCCTGCTATCGTCCATGGTTTTAATTCACGTTCCGTGCCGGATTCCAAGGTTTGTGCAATGCGTACTTGGACCTGATCAAATTGCTCGCCTGATGGGAAATCGGTAGTACCTGAAATTGTAGCTGTATTACCTTCCAACCACCAGGTGTTGTTTGATGGTTGATTAATGGTTACAAAATCGCCTGAGCCGTTGCCACTTGGTGGAGGATTGACCACCCCGGAATCCTCCAGTGGTGTACAGGGTTGATTCAATGCAAAATCAATTGCACAAGATGCGTCAATTAATCCGAAACCCCATTTCTCATGCCATCTATCTGATACTGTTTTAGCCGGCTCGTCCCTTACCTCGGATGAATTTTTTATCACATCCATAACTTCAAAAGCGCTCAAAGATGGTGCTGCTTCTCTAACTAGTGCCACAATTCCCGAAGCAATCGGTGTCGCCATACTTGTGCCGTCTTTCTCATCGTAACCTGAATCTGCCTCCGGCCTTGGCGCCCCGGGGAACGAAGTTCCTGTCGCTGCAGTTGCCGACATGATATTCGAGCCATAAGAGGAAATATCTGGTTTGAGTTCATCCCATTCATTATCATCTCCATCGTCAAGTCTCGGTCCATAATTGGTAAAACTTGAGATACCGTCGTTGGTTCTGTTTGTTGTGCCAAAATCTGAGGCCGACGAAACAGCAAAACCTAGGTCTGCGCTTGCTGGAGATGGTACTCGCTTTGTGCCATCATTACCCATGGCAATAACGCAGACAATATCTGAATTCTCGGTGGCGTTATTGATGAGTCTGGCTTCTCCACCAGTTCCGTTATCTCCCTCATCGCCAGGATTTAATGGTGAGGAAACTGAACCAAACGACATTGACCCGACTTGAATCCCTCTACTGGAAGAATTATGCCCCCAATCCGTATCTGCATTGTTTATCATCCATTGAATTCCACTGATGGAGTATTGCGAATTCGTTCCGCCTGTATCGGTCAACACCTTGATGTCAACGAGGTATGCACCAGGTGCTGTACCTCTGTGAACCCTTGAGGAATCACCTGTTCCAAGGGCTGAACCTGCAACGTGAGTGCCGTGACCTTGCCCGTCATCTGGGTCTTGAGTGCCATCAGGATTTGCTGCCGCTGATGTCGCATCATATCCGGCAACCCATTTATGATCATCATAGGAAAGTGCGTTGGTGTCAGGTGCATCATCTTGATCATCAAAATCGTTCAGTGAGCGATGTTCATTATCAACTCCTGTATCTAGAACAGCAATGACGACTCCGTCACCTGTATATCCTCGCTCATAAGCAGTCTCAGCATAAACCTCTGAAGGCATGGCACGAGTTGCTTTTCCTGCTATATCATTGGTTGGAACCATGACATTTTGCATCTCAATCACTACTACACCAGTTAGGTGATAGATATCCATCAAAGCGCTAACAGGCACTTTATCGACTACAATAGAATCTATACTCTCCGGCTGATCAAACCAAGCCCCTGATGCTGTTCCAATCCAACCGTGAGAAAGAAGTACTGCCTGCAATTCTGTGACTTCTTTTTCGGTCGGGTGCCAAGCATAATCAACCACGATTGCGACTGTTTTCTTGCCGTCTTCGGCGACAATTGCGGTCGGAGAGATTGAGTCAAATCCTGCTATCACTCTCTGCAAACGATCGTCCATACCATTCCAGTCCAAATCTGGGCCGTAAGCAAGCCACCAACCATCTTTTTCTGCGGCTGGCATATCGCCTCTTAAGTTCATTCTCAGCGGCCTGTCGCACAAATCCTCGCCACACATCAAGGGGGGCAATCCATCAATCAAAATCGGCTCTACATGAGTAAGCGAATGAGTTTCATGAAAATTTTCTTGGTTGTCAGGAGCGAGTGCTGATGCGGCCGAAGAGCAATCAGCAATCAAGAAAACTAAGGCGATTAAAATCGCAAAACCGCGCACACCTAAATTAGAATTCATTTGGCAAAGACCCCTTCGATAGTTACCCTGATAGATAACCACGTTTTGATAGTATCCTTTTCTCGAGTATACCCCAACCCCTTTAGGGGTTGGGACATTTATGGCCAATTGAAATGCTCCGGATTGGCAGAACATTGCAGGTGAGGGCCGTCAAAACGCTCGATTACTCCAATCTTTTGTTCACATATTGGGCATGTAGAGATGTCAGCGATGTGTTCCATCCATGCCTGTCTAGTTTCTGGCTCGTCACTTGAATCCATCAAACTTTTTACCGGTCCTCTGAGGTGTTTAGGCAATTCAAAGTCTTGGGATTCCCAGGGATTGCCTGATGCTGAGACGTCCTTCATTTTATTCTTTATTTGCCGCAATCGATTGATTACCTCGCTTGATGATGATGGACCACCATCGTCAACACCTAGCGGATGCGGGCCGCCTCTAGCGACCAATGGCAGCATAACATATGCAAGTATGAAGCCACCCAAATGCGCCATGTGACCGATATCACTGGGTCTATCCAAGCCGTAAGTTGAATATGCCCTTACCAACTCCAAACCAAAATAAATCATTGCGAGGTAGAAAACTGGCCATTTCCGTATCAAGATTAATGGAAATGGAATCTCATCTTTTGGCCAGCCAGCCAGGTATGCTCCGAACAGCCCAAATGCTGCACCAGATGCCCCTAACGCCGGTCTTGAAGAATCAATATTGAATAAAAACCACGCCATCGAACCCCCCAATAATCCAATGAAATATATCATTGTAAATCTCGTCCTGCCTAACCTTTGTTCAAGCGGAATACCAACTAATGAAATAACCAATATATTACCTAAAACATGAGTTGCATCAAATTGGCTGTGAAGGAAACCTGCGGATACAAATGTTATCCAGCCTAGCGGTTTCTTGGCTTCGGTTGGCCGCATCCAAAGATCCTCCCACAGCCATAGGGAGACCAAGTCGAAATTGTAAAGTAACGACCATATTACTTGAACAAGATACCCTAATAGTAATCCAACCGTCATTGAGAGGGCGAATGAGGTCTTGTGGCGATATGAATAAACTAACGGCCAAAAAACGGCTACTAGCCACACTATAAACAAACAACTCTCAACAACACTAAACTGCGTATATTGGGCCGCCATGACAGTGGTTGGGGCTTACCATTTTTGAACTAGTGGAAAAAACCGAATAAATGGTAGGATTCATTGCTGTTTAGCCAATCGCTCAACCATGGCAGAGCCTATCCTCGAGCTAGCGAATGTTACCGTTCGTCGTGGCATGGGTGTAGTTTTGCAAGATTTTTCGATGACTGTCAATGCCGGTGAGTGTGTGATTTTACACGGTGCGAATGGCATCGGTAAATCAACGATAATAGAGACTGCAGCACGCTTGCTACCGATGGAAAGCGGTGTCGTGAAGCATCACGGAAAAGTGGTTTGTGATGGCGAAGGAAGAAGGAATAAACCGCAAAAACCATTTGGGCTTACTCTACAATCTAATTGCCTTGTTCCAAGCCAAACTGTCCAACAGCAATTGGATAATGTAGCTGCCTTATCTGGTAAATCCTTCGATTCCAAATCTGTCATTGAAAGTTATCAGATTGCTAATCGCCGAAACGACAAAATCGCCCACTTGTCCGGCGGACAACAAAGAAAGGTGGCAGTTATTAGTGGACTCATTGCCGGCATGATTGACAACGAAAGCACGCTAATTCTGCTTGATGAGCCGGATTCTGGACTAGATGATTTATCGATAAAACAGTTGGTAGAACACATTCATATGCTGAGAAATTTAGGTCACGCGATTGTAATCGCTTCACATGACAAAAGGTTACAGGAATGTGCCACATCATTACATGACTTGAGCAAGATTACCGCCCAAAAGCCGGGTTTTGAAGAAATTTGGCAGGTTAATGCAGCAGACAAGAACTATCCCTTGCTAACAACAAAAATAGGCTGGAATCTTAATCTTATCACGCTGGTGTCATTGCAAAGGAATTGGTTAGCAGCATTACTTGTAATGGGCGGATTATTATCTATCGCCGACCCCCTAACTCTTAATGAAAATCATAACCTACTGATGGGCTTTACTCTAGCTCCAGCACTAACCATTGGGTTAGTGGGTGACCCTGTATTAAAGATACTCAATGAACAACGGTCGATAGATTGGTGGCGAGCACAACAAAATAATGTGCCAAATTCTTACCTAGAGAGCCTCTTGAGTGGATCAATCATCACGGCTATTGCAACACAGATTTTTATTCAATCCATTGATTTTAGAATCATCATGGCTGGAGGACTTATTGCAGTTTTCACCTCTCTCGCGGTTAGATTTTTGCAAATGAGTACTATTCGGTTAGCGCGCAGCAACGCGGTATTTGTCAGGTTACTAACACCAATTCTCATCCTTCCATGGGGTATTGTTGTCGATTATTGCGCAAAATTATAACCTTCATCTTCAATAAGGAGGCTTACGAGCCGGCTACATGCGAGTGACAGTGGGCGAGGCACTGCTCGCAACGGGATTTCTCGGACTAATGGCAACTCTATACCTGGCTTTTAATTGGGCGCCAAGCGTAAACATTGCTGCCTTTGAATCTCCTGAAGCACAGCGGATTTTTTATTGGCATGTACCAGCGGCTTGGGCTGCATTCATTGCCTTCGCAGTATTATTCGTCGGCTCGGCAATGTGGATTTTTAAGCGCAGTCCTCTGGGTTGGAAATTACACGTTGCTGGCTCTGAAGCCGGCTTGGCATGTGGACTTATGGCCGTCTGGTCGGGCTGTGTCTGGGGTGCTGCTGAATGGGGTACGCCATGGGACTGGGAAGATTGGCGACTCAATACATTCGGTTTACTAACGCTATTGGCATTATTCTTGGTATTAGGCAGACAAAGCCAGCCAGATGGCGTTGAAAGCAGAGATACCTTCTCTACTTTTGGTCTGTACGGCTTTGTTCTAGTACCTCTGACATATGTAGCAACAAGGATTTGGGTAATTCGTCACCCAGGTCCTGTACTTGGCGGTGGTGAAGAAAGTTCAATTTCAGGGGATATGGTCACAGTGTTGATGATTGGCGCGCTGTCATTTACCATTTTAATCATCGGCCATATCATAACCTCAATGGAAATTACCAAATTTGAGCAACGCTTAGATAGATTACAAAAAAGATTGGACGGTGAGTAAATGGATGACAAGACATACCTATCAGTTGCTTATCTAGGGATGATTTTTGCTATCGCAATATGGACGTGGACAATTGTATCTCGCAGTAGAAGGATGGAGCAAAGACTCATCGCTATGGAAGAAAGTTTGAATGTTGATTCAAAAATCGTCGACTCCGTTGCTGACGCAAGTGGTGCTGATGAAAGATAATCTTGCCACAAATTGAAACCAAGGTGCTTCTACGGTGGGTCGGTGAAGACATGACAGAACTCGGCGGACAATTTTGCCTAGTGTGTGGCTCACCACCACCATTATTTGGTGACCGCATGTGTGAGACGTGCTTACGCAAGCGGATAAAATTAGCAGAAGTACCTGAGAATGTCCCCTGGGTTAGATGTGCAAGATGTGGTATTGTTGAGATTCAAGGAAAATGGGTCAACATCGCCGAAGATAAAATATGGGATGAACTGATTCAGCGAAATGTAAAATTTCATGTTGATGCTGAAGATATTGCTATCGGGGTTGACACTACAACAGTATCTGACAGACACACGTTAATTCACCTTCAACTAGAGGGGGTGATTGATTCTTTATTGTTCCAAGAAGAATACACAATGCGTGCAAGAATGGCCAATGGAGTTTGTTTGACGTGTACTCGTAAGGCAGGAAATTACTATGAAGCAACTGTTCAACTCCGCTCAACTGGGAGAAAATTAAGTGAAGAAGAATTTCAAAACCTTCGTGTTACCCTCGATGTTGTCAAGGAATCCTTATCCGAAGACCCCATGTTTTTCATAACTAATGAGGGTCCTGTTACTGGAGGATATGATGTAGTAATGGGCAGCAAGGGTCTTGCAAGAGCTTGGGGCAGGCACCTTACAAAAGAGTATGGAGGACAAGTGGTAGAGACGAATTCAACTGTCGGCCGTAAAGACGGAGTTGATGTGACGAGATTGACTCTACTCTACCGAAAACCGGGTTATGAGTTAGGTGATGTAGTAAGATGGCGAGATAATCTTTGGAGACCTTCTTCATGGACCAAAGATGGTGCAATATTAGAGCGGGTAGACCGACAAGAAAGAACCGGTGCAACTTGGCGTGACTTGGAATCCTTACAAGTCAAATCTCGGATGTCAGAGCATATTATTGTCGATTTAATCAATCAAGATTCTTCAGTTGGAGAATTCCTTGACCCAACCACTTGGGCCATGGCATCTGTTAGATTGCCATGGGATCATAATAGTAGAATTTCAACCAGAATCGCCCGTATTGACGGAGAGTGGATTGCTCTGCATAACATGGCAATTGATGAAAATAGTAGTATAGAGTAAAAAGGATGAGTTACATCATCACTCGATGGCGGATATCGATCTCAATGAGTTAGCAACAACGCTCGATAGTGAAGATATGATTGGATTCACAAGAGTATTCATTGAGGATATTCGTAGAGGATTCAGCAATGTAACCTTAGAACGCTATCCATGGATGAAAGAAATTGGCAATACTGAATGGAAAGGCGTTTTGGCACTCGGCATGGGAGGTTCTGCTGCTGGGGGTGATTTTCTTTCTGCTTTGTGTAATCTAAAGGGCAAAGTACCTGTCATCGTCCAGCGTGATTATGTCATTCCATCATGGTGGAATGAAAAATGGTTGGTGATTTCTACTTCTCACAGCGGAAATACGGAAGAAGCAATTGAAGCGACTGAAATTGCGCTAAAAGCTGGTGCTACTGTCATTGTCATATCAACAGGCGGCATACTTTCTGGTCTCGCAGAACTCCACTACAACTGTTACTTCATACCCTCCATTGGCGGTCAACCACCACGCTCTGCATTCGGACACATTTTCGCAAGACAACTTGCCCTGTTCAGGGGAATTGGGGTTCTACCCGACGACGAAGATAATGAGATGATGCTTAAACGACTACAATCTGTAGTCGATGATTACGACTTTATTGCAAAACCAGACCCCGATTTTAATGAATTAATTTCATACCTAGCAACACAGCCAATTGCCATATTGGGCCCCACTGAATTGAAGCCAGCTTTGAATCGGTTTAAGAATCAATTAAATGAAAACTCAGCAAGATTTGCTAGAATTGGAATCTTCCCCGAAATGAATCACAATGAAAGTGTTGCTTGGGGCGGTGTTGGAGACGATGCCGACTTTAGTGTTGGAGAACACGTCACTCTGTTTTTGACATGGGGTGGCATGCACTCGAGAGTTGTCAAGCGGTTAGAATGGATGATTGCTCACACACCTAGTGATTTGGCATGGAGAATTCACGGCGAAGGTGAATCATTACTCGAGGCATTACTACATCTTTGTATCATCATGGACTGGATTTCTATCGCAGTCGCATTAGTTCATGGCAAAGATCCATCAGCAATCGGGCCAATTAATTCCTTGAAAAGATTCTTAGCCGACCAAAACTGACTAATAGATTTGCCCAACGATTAACCTGGGGTCTGGATAGTTGATTAATGCCTCTTCTCGATCTGATAATCTAACTACCCCAGGAAGGTCATTGTCAATTGGTTCGCTTAGAGAAATTTGAATGTGTATGTGAGGAGGCCAGCCGCCATTCTCATGCTCGTCTCCTATTGTGGCAATTAATTGGCCTTTTGAAACAGCATCGCCAACTTCTACCATGTGTAGTGATTTGGTGGATAGATGGCCGTGCAAAACCCAAAATTTACGCACCTCGGTTAATTCATTGGAACCAACTGAAGTGGGAAGTTGTAATTCGTGTTGGGTAATTATGGTAGGGCCGTAGGAGCCTGCTTCTGGATTGACTCCTTTACTAAATATCACTCCATCTGCAAAACAAAATACCTCTGTATCGACTGGGGCTCCGATGTCTAGGCCGACATGAAGATCTCTCTCACCAGAAAATATCTCGTTAGTGTACATCCCGGGACGATGTTCATCATACCTTCCAATCTGGTAATCAAACGGGCATTGCCAATCTGATTTAACGCCCTTTGTGAAGTCAAAAACCCAATACTGACTAGGCAGTTTTACTATTGGGTGGAATAGTACTCCAGTTTCTGCCATGGCAACGCTAAATGACGGATATTATTGATTATTGGCCGAAAAGTCAAGACCTTGATGCCTTAGGACGCCGTATGTTTGTGGCCATCTTGGTATTGTTGGCAATAAGCATCATACCGGGTTACGCACTTTGTAAAGTACTGGATGGCACGGCTGACAAGTGGCGTAAGGCCATGCTTAGTCCAGCATTAGGACTGTTACTCATTTACGGTGTATGCGGATTAGTAGTGTTATCAGGTCTGTGGACATGGGGTTTTACCTCTGCAGTTATTTTATTGTTAAACACCTTAGCAATTGCTCACTTAAAGCGACGGATTAATGAAGAAAAAGGCCTAACTCCGTGGCAGAAATTGGAGGCAGCAATGCATGGCATGGTTATGGAAAGTGATGACCAAGAGATTACCGACGAAGTTGCGGCCCAGCAGTGGTTTCAATCACATAGAGGTAAATTTGGATTTGCTGTAGGAGGTGTATTGTGTCTTGGAATTCTTCTTTTGCCAGTGTTTCAAAAATTGCCATTTGGAGTAGACTGGATTGGATTCGCCGTTTTAGCAGGACAGATTAGTGAGCATGGCAGTATGGCATTAACAGGAATCAACAATGGTTCTTGGACATATCCCCCTGCCTTCCCGGCACTTGCCGGTTGGTTAGGCGACACCATCGATATAGACTCCGGTCAAGCGGTGTTTCAATTAGGGCATTATTCATTAGCAGTTTTGATAATAGGCGCTGCGGGAGCCATGGATCATCATGGTGCTGGTGGACAATTTTATGTCACCATGGCTTTGGGTTTTGGCTTATTTGCCAAAGCCTACGACTCTGGTTACCCAACTGTCGCTAGTCAGTTGGGCATAGTAGTTGGTCTGTTAGTACTGCTTAGGCCATCCTCAAGCAGGGGAGCTCACCACACTAGAGGATTTATTCTTGCAGTTTCGTGTGTTGCTTTAATTCATCCAACAGGGATGATTTACCTAGGCATGATGATGATTGCCCATATAATAATTGGTCTGAGTTTAAAGGATGAATATGGCGAAAATCTACAAAAATTATTGCTGGCATGTTCAATAATAATCACTGTCACTGCCGCTATTTCGATTGTTTTCTTAGCACCAAGAATGCTAGATGCGGCAGTATTTGCCGAATATGGTTGGCAAGGCGGCAGACCAATGATTACCTTCAATGGCTTACTACTCCTATTTTCGCTTACAGCAGCATGGAAACTACGGAATACCGTAGAAGCAAGGTTGATACTATCATGGATCGGTTGCCTTTGGTTACTGACGTCCATACACCTCATTGAAGGCTTACAGGACATACCGGTTTTGTCTTTGCTTTCCTATACATTATATTCAATGGGCCTACACGCGTTCCATATACCATTGGCAGCATTAGGGGCGTTATACTTAAGCCCGTCAACTGGGTTAAACTCGCTAGAATCTAAGCGAGGTTTGCTATCAATAAATTGGGATCCATCGACCAATGAGAAAATTACCAAGGTAGTTACTGCATCCGTACTTTTAGCGGTTATGTTGGCCAATATCATTGCCCTGCAAATCGCTCAACATGATGAACTAAGACCGGTTACTAGTGGCGATTTGAAAATACGTGAAGCCATAGAAAATCTGCCACCAGACAGTATTATTTACACTGAAAACAACCATTGGGGGCATATTTATGATTTATCGAGTGATTACCAAAGTACCAGTATTCCTACCTTGGGTTTGCTAAAGATCGATTCGACAATTCATCCTCTAGCAACCTCTGCGATAAAATATGATAATGTGACTAAAATAATTGAATTGGGTATTGATTATGCTATTACTTCGCCGATTGGTACAATCGGATGGCGACTCGCTGAATCGAGATACTGGAGCATAATTGAGGACTTTGATGGCAGTAGATTGTGGCAATTTAATCAAGCCGGTAATTCACAACAATCAATACTAGCCCCGGTTAACGAGAACTCTTGCATAGAAAATTGTGATTTTCGCCTCGCACCTTGGCGTGATAATCGTTACACTGCATTGGATGGAATGAGTCACGACTCTAGAGCATTTATTGAAGAGGGTAAAAATTCTCAGATCCGTTTTGACTTAACAAGAACTGCATTTGTTGGCTCAACATCTTGTCTTTTCTTCGAATCTGTAGGCAATATTGACGAATTCACCATAAACGTCAACTCCCAATCCTCCACGGTAGACAATACAAATTCTGGTTGGCACGCTCATTGTTTCATATTGAGTCAAACGTTTAATTCGATACCGATGGAGATTTCTTGGGACGAAGATTGCTCATCGAGCATTTGGCTGAATCCATCCGGACTTTCGGGCCGTGGAGACAGAATATTTGACACCACGGGAATAAGATTACACTGGCTAGAAATTAATGTTTGACTTGGTATTTTATCGAAGGCATCAAAACCGATTAGATACTGACACCACTGATGAAGAATCTCGTAGTGATGCTTCCCACATTGGATGAGGAGTATGGATTGCGCGAGATTTTACCACTAATTCCTAGCGCAAAATTGAGACAAATGGGTTGGCAAACTGAAGTTTGGGTCATCGATGGAGGAAGTGATGACCTATCGATTGAGATTGCTGAAAAATATGAGTGTGCAGTAATCAAACAAGCGGGCTATGGTAAAGGCGCCGCAATGAGGACCGGGTTTAGCAAATTTATTTCGCTTAACAAAGATGCGTTAGTAATGCTGGATGCCGATGGCACGTATGACCCTGCAGAGATTCCAACATTTGTGCGTAATTTAGCCTCAAACGATGTGGTTGTTGGCGACCGACTACATGGCACGATAGAACCCGGGGCGATGACAAGAATAAACTATTTTGGCAATCATATGCTGACTTGGATTGCATCAGCTTTGTATGGCACATCGAGTAATGATTTGTGTACAGGGTACTGGGGTTTTACCAAATCAGCAATATCTAAATTGAAGCTAAACTCAATGAGATTTGAAATTGAGGCAGAAATGTATGCTTCATGCGTAAGGGAGGGAATCAATATCAAATCTATCCCGATAAGCTACCGAGCAAGAATTGGAGAGGCTAAACTTGGATCGCTGGTTGACGGCTGGATAATTTTCAAAAAATTATTATTAAGACGAATATTTCCTACTCCGGTGGAGTCAATGATTGGTAAAGGTAATTTCGACATAGATGAAGCAAGGAATCAAATTTGATGACTTTAACCATTCATCATGGCCCGACACAAGTGCCTAATTCTCGGTGCTAGTGGATTGGTTGGACAAAGACTACAACAGCGTTTGCAACATCACCCGCTGTTTGAATTAGCTGCGGTAGCAGGCAGTAAAGCAACTGCGGGAAAGAAATTATCTGAACTGCAATGGCGGCTGGAGGACGGCCGGCCTGACTTGCCGAACCTAACGGTACTCGATGCTAATTCACCGGACTTGATTGATAACATGACACAATCGAACATAAAAATAGCCTTTTCTGCTTTGCCATCAGCGATTGCAGATAGTGTTGAAAAGCGATTGATAGATGCGGAAATTATGGTTTTTTCGAATGCCAGTTCATATCGAATGTCGCCGGGGGTACCAATGATTATTCCTGAAGTAAACCCGCAACATTTCTATCATTCTATGCACTATTGCGCCACTAATTGTACATTAATTCCATTAGTAATTCCAGTTTCTGCCATCAATGAAATCGCCACCATAAAATCTCTTAGCATGCGTAGTGAACAAGCGCTATCAGGTGCAGGTTGGGAATTGCTATTTGATCAGGGTGCACTCGGTGGAAATGTCAATCCAGAAATTGCTGGAGAAGCAGAAAAAATCGGTGCTGAATTACTATACCTCCTTGGAGATGATGAATCGGGAACGATATCACCTGCTGACTTCAATATAGATATTGTATGCGAAAGGATTTCCCGTAAGGATGGGCATCAGGTTTTTGTCGAAATCGAGGTTACAAAGGAAGTTAATCTTCAACAAATCCGCAAGTGTTTTGACTCAATAGAATCTAAAAAATCGCTTCCTAGCGAGCCGAAAAAGGCGATTCATATCGTTGATCGAGTCGACCCGCTAAAACACCTGTGGAGTGATGGTATTACTTTTGAAAGTCAGCCGGATTTGTGCCATGATTTAAAAACCGGTATGGCAGTTGTAGTGGGCGATATCAATATTGACGGTCGTATCATCTCTTTTAGTGCCTACTCACATAATACCATTAGAGGCGCCGCTGGCGGTGTGGTGTATCTAGCCGAATTTGTCATGCAAAAAATATCTTGATTTCCAAACGGTATGCCTAAAGTATTGTTCGCATTGCGTGACGCTGTTGCGCTATGGGAATCACGGCAATGATACCTGACATGACCATCGGGCAACTCTATGTCGAAGCCGTATCAAGATGGGATGAAATTTGGGACGAAAAGGCTGCCCGGATGATAATATTACTAATGTTTCCAAGAAAACATCGCAAAATGATGGAATTGCACGGGGATATGGTTGACCATGGGCAACCGGTAATGACAGTTTTCCACCGTCCTAGGGATGAAGCAAAACTACTGGATGATCAAGGTTTTGANCCTCGCTCAGCATCATTCCAGTTTGTTGACATAGCTAGCCTAGACTTAGGCCCTTGGATGCAGCATCTTATTGGCCAAGAAAAGTGGTTACGTGGAACAATTGATGTCTTGCCAGTACCATTTTCTATGGGTGTACCTGCTCAGCGTGGATTTGAGTCAATGAATATATTATGCTTTAGACATCCTGAGGTTGATAAATTAGCGAAATACTACTTACCATTTCCGCCAAAGTCTATCCCCGGCAAGTGCTTTGTATCCCTGCCAAGACGTCAGGCAGCTGAATTAGCTAGACAACAAGCTGAGGTCTTGGGTGTCGGAAGATTAGTCAAAAAATCTCAAATTACGGAACAAGAAGCACCTGTTGAAACTTTACCTCCTCAAATCAAAACCGAAGATGAAGCAAAATTAGATGCTGTTTTGGATAACTTTTCAGATCAAATGATGGATGCAATTACCGCACAGGTTGAGGAAGTAATTAATGTCGAATTACCGACCTCCAAGGTCGATGATATTCCTAAAGAGGATGAAGTAGAGATGATACAAACCGCAGCAGCAGTAGAGAATGTTGCCAGACCAGTCACTGAGGAAGCGGAGGAAATCATTGAAATGTCAGATGTAGAAATCGAGTTTAGGGCACTAGTTACTGAATTGATGGAGGCAGGAGTTGAACCGTCGGACATGATGGACGATCCTCGATGGGAAGACATCAGCGAACGAGCAATGGCAACGGGATTCGAAACCTGGCCAGTATTCCTTCAACTAACTGCGATGCAATGATAACGGATGACTAAAATACAACGGCGGACAGGGATAATTATGGGCTTTTGTATTAACTGCGGTAATCAACACCACGATGGAGTTAGATTCTGCCGATTCTGCGGTACTGGTCAGCCTAGCGAACAATTACTTGCTAGACTCCGTGCTGAAGCTGAACAAATTAGACTGCTGAGAATGCAAATTCAACAACAAGTACAAACCCAAAATGATGCTTACGCTAGATTAGAGGCTATGCGACAACAAGCGGAAGCGGCTGCCCGAATTAACAATCAGCAGAATCAACAGTATAGACCACCTGGTTGGTGATGTCTTGCGGCCTAAGCACTTGGCCATCGAATTGTCTAAGTTGTCTCCGCATCCTCAACATGATGTAGAACTTGAACAATATGCTACTGAAGGCGATTTAGCAGCCTTCTTCGTATCGGTGATTGATCAACTTGATGCGATTGATGGCAAGGACGTAGTAGATCTAGGTGCTGGTAACGGCATTCTCGGCATAGGTTGTGGAATATTAGGTGCCAAGAACGTTACGTTGATTGAAGCAGACGGCAAGGTTTGTGCGATTGCTAATAAGAATACCAATGAGATTATGAAGAAATATGCTACTAAATTTACTACGGTAAATTGCATGATTGGAGTTGATGAAGCCCCCGATAATCTACCGTGTGACATAGTAATCATGAATCCACCTTGGGGTTTCCAGCGCAGCAAAGCCGACCGCCCGTTACTTGAGTATGGATTCAAATTAGACCCTAATTCACTATACGTCATTCACTCTGCAAGTGCCACACACCTTGAGCAACTTGGAAAAGCGAACGGCTATGATAGTGAAATCGTGTTTGAAAGCAATTTCAGATTGCCGCCAAAATACTTGCATCAAAGTAGGAAAATGGGTGAAACTGAGATTAAATGTTGGCGCTTCCACAAGCCAGATGATGCTCAAAAAGCGAGAATTGATGAGTAATATAGCACACTATTCCGTATGGGGGATTCAAAAGGGATTAACCCGCCCATTGACACAAGCGAAGGTTGTGCGACCCAAACCGGGCCACAATTGCTCAGGAAGTAATACAATGACGGCGAGCCTCGTCACCCCAGGAATGCAAGTATCAACCACCTCTGATTGTGAGGCTGGTGAAGGAACAGTAGAAGTCGACGGTCGAATATTGGCCACAATGATTGGAAATTTCACAATCAACGATGGTATTGGAACAGTTATTGCAGTCAAAGAAGTCTTGACACCAAATGTTGGAGATACGGTCATCTGCCAAATAGAGAAACTAAATGAAAAGAATGGTGAAGCAAGAATTCTCTGTATCGAGGGAAAATCGGGCGATTTGTTGCCCGAGCATTTGTACGGACACTTCCACGTCACTGGCCTTGTCGACAGATACATGCACCAGACTGCTGATGCGGTACGCCGACGAGATATCTGCCGTGCGCAGATAAAAGAAATCTCTCCAGTTGTCCGAATCGACTTTAGAGAACGCGATGATTGTGGTGTCCTTCATGCAATCTGCCCTTCATGTGGTGAAACGCTAGTTGCAGAAGCGCAAGGTGATTGGAATGTCAATTGTAACAGTTGTGAATATCGTTCGTTTAGAGCACTCGCCGATAACTTTGCTGTCGGTTGGGCAGAACTAGACGAGGGAGCAAGCATACTGAATAACTCTGGCAAGCGTTGGGGCAGTGAAGCTGAAGCACTGTTTGCCAAAGGACCATCTGGCCGAGCCACATACATCGCTGAAGACTTCCGTGAGGATGGTCGAGAACGCAATTACTTCCGCTTTGAAGGACAACAGTCTGGTGGTGGCCAAAGGCAGAGAGCCAAGCCTGGCTGCAAATTATTTGTTGGTGGCCTGCCGAGAGAAATTGGTACTGAAGAACTACGTGAAATGTTCGCTAAGTTTGGAGATATGGCTGATTGCTTTGTTCCAACTGATGACAGTGGGGCTAACCGAGGATTTGGCTTTGTAACCTACCAGGAAAAATCCGTTGCTGAGGCAGCCGCAAAGGAACTAGATGGTCATAAAATCAATGGTCGTAGAATTGGCGTGAGAGATGCTGATAGCGACGCTACGAAGGGTAAGAAAAACCCCAGAAGAGATTCTGAAGGGATGAAGTTCTACGTTGGAAATTTGCCGTTCAAGGCAGAAGAGTCAACTGTAAAGGAATTGTTTAGCAAGTTCGGCACAGTAGTTGATGTCAACATCATTACTGATAATGGTGGCAGACCGAAAGGCTTTGCATTTGTCACTCTAAAGGAAAAAGACAAAGGCGATGAAGTCATCAAGGAACTCAATGGTTCAGAGTTATTAGGTAGAAAAATTCGTGTCGATGTGTCACAGAAAAAATCCGCCACTCAAAGAGATGGTAAGCCCAAGAAAAGTTCGCGCGAATTAAAAGCCATGCGAGAAGAAGCTGAAGATAGCAAAAAGCGCAACCGTAAACCAAGACACAAGAAGGATTGAAAATCTCTAACTGTGAGAGTCAGTCATGGTCGAGCATAGTTCACCCAAATGGTTAGTGCTCGATGGTTATGAAGACGAGCCTGCAGCATTTGGCGTTCCGCCATATGTTGGTTTTCACATAAGGTACCTGTGCGGCGTGTTAGAGCAGCACAATATTGACTATCGTTACATGACGATTGATCAGTGGAGGGAATTCGTCAGACAAAAAGGTGAGTCAGGTATTGATAATTTAATGCGGTCAATTGATGGTTTTGCGTGTATTGCTGGGGCTGTTGTCCCTGGAAAATACCTTCGAGGCACACCTATATCAATCAATGAAATGAGTAGTATTGTCCGCAATTTACCTAGTGGCATCCCGGCAATCTTAGGCGGATGGGCGATTCGTGGCTGGCGTCAGCAGGGTTGGAATCCATTACGCAAGAATCTGTTTTTGGCTGTTCAGGATACCGATGCCACCCTGGATTATTATCTGGATAGCGGGCAATGGAAACATCGTCGCAGAACTGCCGAGCAGTGGACTAAATGGGCGCACCTTGGTGCCAATAGCAAAGCAGTAAAATTTCATCCCGATCTTGGCAGCATAGAGAATCCTGGCCCGTTAACTTATGAGGTCGAAGTCTACCAAGGTTGTGTCAGATACAAAAGAGGCTGTAAATTCTGTATCGAGCCAAAGAAAGGAGTACCAATTTGGCGCAGTCCGGAAGATATCATTGAGGAAGTTAGCATTGCTCATGACTTAGGAGTAAAACACGTTAGACTTGGCGGCATGACCGACACTTATACTTACATGGCTGAGGGAGTAATAGAGTTAGAATATCCAATACCAAATCCGGAACCAATTGCCAAATTATTACATGGGCTAAGAGAGGATGAACGACTGGAGATTTTGCATACTGACAACGGTAACCCATCTATCATCGCTGAAAACCTTGAACCTTCGGAAGAGATTACCAAAACTCTTGTTAATACCTTGTCTGATGGTGCCGTTTTATCATTTGGCTTGGAGTCTGCAGATAGTGCAGTACATGAAGCAAATTGGCTAAATTGTGATCCTGCCCAACTTAAATCAGCGATACGTCTAATCAACAAATATGGTGCTGAAAGAGGCGCTAGAGGTCTGCCAAAATTACTTCCCGGACTAAATTTTATTGCCGGTCTAAACGGAGAAACCGCCTCTACATATCAGGAAAATATCGAACTATTAAAGGAGATTAGAAGTGAGAACCTCTTGCTTAGAAGAATCAACATTAGACAGGTTGAGGGTGAAGGTTTCCAAGAAATTCCTGAACGGGAATTTACTAATTTCAAACAATCGGTAAGAGATGAAATTGATGCTCCACTACTCAAAGAATTATTTCCCATAGATACCGTATTACAGGGAGTCCGTTGGGAATCACACAATGGCAGAACTAGGTTACCAGCGCACCTTGATTCACCTCATACTGAATCCGAGATCAGAGGTAAAGCAGGCATTACATTCGGGCGCCAAATCGGTGCGTATCCCATTTTAATTGGAACTGAGTATCTGATTCCTCTAGAAACAACATCGAGTATTGTGGTGACTGGACACGGTGCTAGATCAATTACCGGAGTTGAATCATCAATGGATTATGATACTATAACTGAGAAACAACTTTGTGCTATTCCCGGCATTGGTGACAAATCTGCTTGGAAATTAATCGGCGAACGAGTCAAACTAAAACGCAAAGATTCCACTAAGTCATTTCATGATGTACAATCATGGTTCAGTGCTGCAGGATTATCATGGCACGATGATTTTGCGCAATTTTTTGCTGATTAGTCCGACACGCAAATATCATTTATTCATTACCTGGAAGAATAATCATGGCAGTGGTCGAGGAATTGATAACTGCGGCTAGACAACTTTCTGACGCGTGCAATAAAGCAATTAGAAATATTGAGGAAAAAACTATTGTCGCCCATGCGACAAATCCGCTTGATTATGCTTGGCAACATCATGAACAATACCTGATTAACTGGGGCGGTCTTGGTGCTAAAACGCTATTATTAGGAATGAATCCTGGGCCATGGGGCATGGCACAAAGCGGCGTGCCATTTGGTTCCACAGGTATTGCAAAGACGCTTCTAAAAATCAAGCCGTTTCAACTAGCAACGCCAGCCAATGCTCATCCAAAGCGACCAATTATTGGTCTTGGCTTGGAGCGCCAAGAAATCTCTGGACAGCGCTTATGGTCACTAATGTTTGACCACTATGGCGAGGGAATAGAGGTGTTTAGAAATATTTTCGTTGTCAATCATTGTCCTTTACTTTTGTTAGGCGAAACTGGCAAAAATTTGACGCCTGATAACTTACCTAAATCCGTTATGAAACCATTGCTTGACGCGTGTGATGAACACTTGAAACAAGTTGTTGACATAATGGGAATCGAGCGGATCATTGGGGTTGGTAAATATGCTGAGAAGCGAGCAAGACTGGCTTTCAATGCTAATTTAAATGGTGATGGCTTGACATCTAGTGGTCGAGAAATAACCATCACATCTTGCTGGCATCCTAGTCCCGCAAGCCCCCTAGCAAACCGAAATGAAGGTGCCGACTGGCGAGCAAATGTGATTTCGATTATCGAAAATCAGTAATTCCAACGCTAAAATAGGTCAATTTTGGCAAAAATTGGCAGGCGCAGGTTTCAAGTGCTCTTTGCTACACTAGGTGTTCATGGCAGAAGAGAAGATGGCATGGGCCCGACAGCCCGACGACCGACAATGGAACGGACCTGAGGGTGAAGACCCACGAACATTATACCAAATGTTGATGACAAGTGTAGAAAGATTTGGTACTGAACCGTGTTTTGGTTACATACCTGAGCCCGGTATGCCACGAGTTCATCTGACCTACAACGAGTTTGGTGAATTAGCCACCTCTGTAGCCAAGCGATTGAACGATCTGGGTGTAAAGGCCGGTGAAAGGGTAGCAATAATTCTTGATAACAGTGTAGAATGGGCCGCACTGTCCTACGGGGCAAACGCAATTGGTGCAGCATATACTGCAATGTATACACACCAACACGGAGGCGAATGGGTATACATCCTCAATGACTCAACACCCGCCATCTTAGCTGTTGCTGGTGTCGAAACCCTCGATAAATTGGTTGACAATTTAGGTGATGACGCGGCTGCTTATCCACCGTGTGGCATTATTCTGCTCGGTGATGAGGAGGCTAACAAACTACCACCAGAGGGTGTAGCAGTCCACAAATGGAATGAATTTGTTGCTGCAGGCAGAGCTAGTGAAAACGATTTCACTATCGCTGATGACCCATTTGCACTCAATACCCTCATTTACACATCAGGTACCACTGGTAATCCAAAAGGTGTCATGTTGACCAACTGGAATACCCTATCCAACATCCTATGTGTTCAATCCGCGTTCAAAATCTACGTTGGTGACAAGAACGCCGCCTTCCTTCCATGGGCCCACTCCTTTGGTAGCACCTTCGATTTGCACTGGATGATTCGCTGTGGCGTTCATATCAATCTAATCTCTGATTTAACCAAGATCGCTGACGAGTGTATAGAGATTAAACCCGCAGTACTGCTAGCAGTACCACGTGTTTGGAACAAATTTTATGATCGTGTCAACAGCCAATTTAATGCTGCAACCGGCTTGAAGAAAATCTTCATCCGTAATGCCAAGAAACATGCCGCTCGACGAATTGCCAAGGCTGGTGTCGAGTGCGATATGGTGCCGCCAACCAAGTTCTTTGACAAGCTATTTGACAAATTAGTGTGGAAGAAAGTTCGTGCCCGATTTGGTGGCAACATTCGGTTCTGTATGTCGGGTGCCGCTGCACTATCACCTGATGTTGCTGAATTTATCCAAATGGTTGGATTCAGTTGCTATGAAGGATACGGTTTGACTGAAACTGCACCGTTGGTAGCGGCCAATGGTTGGGCAGGGCTTGGAAAGTCTAGGCTACGCACTGTAGGTCTAGTTGCTAACGGAGTAAAAGTCACCATCGATACCGATGCGTGGGATGACCCAGACCGTGCTGATGAAGGAGAAATTATCGTTCATGGACCAAACGTTATGAAGGGTTACTGGAATAACGAAGCGGCAACCAATGAAGTCCTTATTGAGCCGGGCGTATTTAGGACTGGTGACCTGGGTAAACTAGACAAGGATGGTTACCTCGCTATCACTGGCCGTGTTAAGAGCCAGTTCAAACTTGAGAACGGTAAGTATGTTTCGCCAGCGCCACTCGAGGAAAACCTCAAACTGTCACCGCTGGTTGAGCAAGCAGTGCTTGACGGTCGCAACATGAAAAATACCTATTTAATCGTGCATCCAAACATGGAAGCAATGAAGGCTGCAATGAACAATTCTGGAGCGGATACATCTGGTAGTGATGCAGATATCTGTGCACGCCAGTCAACTCGGGACTGGTTACTTGGAGAATTAAAAGCGAAGAACATGACCGCACCAGCCTGGAAGGGATATGAGGTTGCAGCCAACTTAATCTTAGATCCTGTCGAATGGACCACTGATAACGACATGATGACCCCGTCGCTGAAGGTCAAACTGCGTAACTTGTTGTCTCATCATGAGGCTGAAATCGCTAAACTCCAAGGCTGAAGTTAGTCTGTTTTCCGGTATTCGCTTACCGTTAACCGTTCACTAATTTGCATAAGTTTATATTAGTCGCCAACTAGTTTATAAGCCGCCACTTGGTTATAACATCAAATGACTATAGATGCTGCGTCAACAATCACTGATGCTAAAACACAGATTCTAGCACAAAAGAAATCCGCACCGTCTCTAATTTACCGAACCCTGCAAAAACCACTTGGCATCGGCATAATCGTCGGCACTATCACTGGGTTCTCTAACTCACTAATCCTCGGACTACCATTATTTTCGTCGATAGCTATCGGTGGTGTCTTGGGATTATCCGTATGCTTGTTCGGTTGTCCTGGAATGATGCGTGGACAGATCGCTGCCCGTCGTGAACTGGAGAAACAGCGTCGAGCCGACCGCGCAAGACGGCAGCGGATTGTCAAGGCATTTACCGCCTTTGACTAAGTCATTGAAGGACTTGGTTTATCAATTGGTAATCAGCCGATGGGTTTGGTGATAATGTGGTCAGGGAGTTGATAACCGTTGATGGTGTCGACCGAAGTTTCGGACCTGTAGATGTCCTTAAAGACATCAATATGATAGTTAACGACGGCGACAGAATTGGTATTGTCGGCCATAATGGAGCTGGAAAAACCACATTACTCAACACTATTAGCGAGCAAAAACAAGATGTTGGTGACATTGACTTTGCCCCCGGAATACGCATCGCTTATCTCACGCAAATCCGCGACATCGAATCCGATTCTACCATCGAGGAGGAACTGGGTCGCAAGGGTCGTCAATTCCAGGAGTTAGAAGAAGAGATTGCCGGAATCGAAGCGCAAATGATCGACCCCTCATTCTATGAGAGTGATTGGGAGCCTATCATGGAACGCTACAGTGAATTGCAACAAATGCTCGCTAGCAGCGGTGGTGGTAATGTTGCTGGTATTGCCAAAGGTATTCTCGAACGTCTAGGCCTTGACAAACACCCCATGGATATGAAAGTCAATGCCCTATCTGGTGGCGAAAAAGCCAAACTCGCCCTTGCCCGTCAACTGGTTGGTCTTGCTGGAGTCGATGTGATTTTCCTCGATGAGCCAACTAATCACCTTGACATTCAGACTACAGAATGGCTAGAAGCATTCCTTAAGGATTTCAAAGGCGCCCAGCTTATTGTTTCCCACGACCGCTACTTCCTTGATCAAGTCTGCACCAGAATAGTCGAGGTTGACAACCTTAGAGCATGGCCTTGGAAAGGCAATTACTCACAATTCATCAAACAGAAGGTCGCCAGTGAGGCCTCACTAGCTGATAGAATCCAAACTATGGAGAAGAAAATGCAGTCAACCACTGGCGCCCTTCAACAAATGAAGCGAGCTAACAAGTATGACAAATCTATCTCTGCGAAGCATAAGATGCTTGAACGCTACCAGCAAGAACTCAAGGCGCTCAAAGCTAGGGTGCCGAAGAAGCGTAAACCACTGATTCTCAAACTGGAGGCAACCGATAAAGCCAGCATGGACGTTTTACAAATTGACGGCGGCTCCAAGCGCTTTGATGGACTTGAGCGACCGATTCTTAACAACCAAGATTTGGAGATTCGCAAGGGCGACAGAATCGGTATTGTTGGTGGCAATGGTCAAGGGAAAACCACTCTATTGAAGATAATCAATGGCGACATGAAACTTGACTCTGGCAAGCGTGACCTGGCTCCAGGTTGCCAAATCGGTTACTTTCATCAAGATCACGCTACTCTAGATTTCAATCTCAATCCAGTTGAACAAATAGGAGTACTGAGACCTGATTTCCAATACGGAGATATCCGTGCGGCTCTGGGCAGGTTCCAATTCTCTAGTGATCAAGTTAAGACCAAATTGTCCCAATTATCCGGGGGCGAGCGTGCTAGAGTNGCNCTACTNAAACTNCTACTTGANGANAACAANCTGCTGCTGATGGATGAGCCNACCAACCANNTGGANATGGANTCNAANGANACNNTAGANGAAGCANTGCTNAACTANGANGGNTCNNTNGTNACNGTATCNCANGANCGNTGGTTCCTCGACCAAGTTGTCAATCGAATCTGGGAATTACAAGACGGAGTCATCAAGGTATACTACGGCAATTACACCGACTACGTTCGAGCCAAGAAGGGACTTCCGCCGCTGGCTGACGGCGAAGTTTCAGAAGTCTGACTTTTCGCTTGCAAGGGTTGAATTGATGAACTGCAGGGGGCTCGAAGCATCATGGCCGATGAAGAACCAGTGTTCGAAACAACCACTGGTCCACCACGCATCATCACTGCGGCGTCACTATTCGATGGCCACGATGCGGCAATCAATGTGATGCGTCGACTCATTCAATCTGCCGGTGCTGAAGTAATTCACCTTGGTCACGACCAATCTGCCAAAGCAGTGGTCGACTGTGCAATCCAAGAGGATGCACACGGTGTGGCATTAACCTCCTACCAAGGTGGTCACGTTGAATATTTCACTTACATTCGCCAATTATTGGATGAGGCTGGCTGCGAGCATATTCGTATCTTTGGCGGCGGTGGAGGAACCATCACTCCACCGGAAATCAAGACTCTGCACGAATCTGGGATCTCGAAGATATATTCACCAGATGATGGTCGAACAATGGGCTTAATGGGGATGATTCATCATTTAATGGGTATTGCCAGCGAAGTTGATTTGATAGACCCTAATAGGATTGCTAGCCTAAGTGGACCAGTTACTCCTGAGGATACCGCCAAAGTTGGTTTGCTACTTACAATGAGTGAGAGTGCTGATGACAAAACTTTCAAATCCGCATTAGACAAATGTCGCTCTTCAGAACAAGCAGTCCCAGTAATCGGTTTTACCGGAACTGGCGGCGCTGGAAAATCCAGCCTGCTTGATGAATTAATGCTGCGAATCCTCAGGGATAACCCGGGCAAAAAGGTCTGCTTGTTATGTGTCGACCCAACTCGTAAGCGAACCGGTGGAGCGCTACTTGGCGATCGTATCAGAATGAATTCTTTATCAAACAATGACCTCTACATGCGCAGTCTTGCCAGTCGTGGTTCTGGTAGCGAAATTTCCGCTAATCTTGACCGTGCGATCGAGGTAGCAAAAGCGGTTGGGTTCGACCTGATCTTTTGCGAAACCAGCGGAATAGGTCAAGGCAGCGATGCGATAACTACGGTGGCTGACCACTCAATGTATGTAATGACTGCTGAATTCGGCGCTCACACTCAACTAGAAAAAATAGAGATGCTAGATGTGGCTGACGTTGTCGTGCTGAACAAGTACGAAAAGCGTGGCAGTGAAGATGCACTTAGAGCGATTCGCAAGCAGGTACGTCGTAATCGTAACAAGTTCGATGTCGCTGATGAAGAACTGCCAGTGGTTGCGACAATTGCCAGTCAATTCGCCGATGGCGGTGTTGACCGATTGTGGGGCAAAGTAGCAAAGTTGGTCGGCTTTGAAGCAAGTTTGCCAACCGACGAAATGGGTGAAAGAAAAGGCGTGATTCCGGCTGAACGAGTCCACTACCTTTCTGAAATCGCCGCAACTGTGCGTGATTATCACGCCATAAATTCTGAGATGAGTGAGAAATTGCGTCTTTGCCAACATCTTGAGACTGCGGCCAATAATGCTAGCCAGCGTGGCTCTAAAGCTGTCGCTAAAGATCTGCAAGAGCAAATCGATGAACTACTCGAAGAGGTCGGTGAAGCGCGTAATGCACTAGCAGAATTCCGCCAGTTAGCTAAGGAATACTCAAGCGGCGAATATACCTATCACGTGCGAGGCAAGCCGTTTACTGTGCAAACTACTACTGAATCTTTAGCCCACTCCAATATTCCAAGAGTAGCTCTGCCAACCTTTGCCGATGATGGTGAACTACATGCGTGGATGATGCGAGAGAATGCCCCCGGATCTTTCCCCTACACCGCAGGAGTATTTCCATTCAAGCGAACTGATGAATTATCGGCAAGAATGTTCGCTGGAGAGGGCGGTCCCGAGCGAACCAACCGCCGGTTTCACTACCTTTCACAAGGGCAAGACTATGTTCGTCTATCAACCGCATTTGACTCAGTAACTTTGTATGGTAGAGATCCTGCCGAAAGGCCCGATATATGGGGTAAGGTCGGAAACTCTGGAGTGAGTATTGCAACCTGTGATGATGCTAAGCGATTGTATTCTGGTTTCGATTTGTGTAATCCAAATACCTCAGTTAGTATGACAATCAATGGACCTGCACCGATTATCCTAGCATTCTATCTCAATGCCGCAATCGACCAACAAGTCGAAGCACATCTCAAAGAACAAGGCAAGACTATCGAAATTAGTGATGTTGCCTATAGTGGTGAATTGCCCGAAGGCCACAACGGGTTTGGCCTTGCTACCGTTGGCAAGCGTGGTGATGAGTTAGTCGATCCAAAGACCTATGCAGAAATCAAAGCAAGAACCTTAGAAACTGTCAGAGGCACGGTTCAGGCAGACATACTCAAAGAAGATCAAGCACAGAATACCTGTATTTTCTCAACCCCATTTGCGCTCAAACTGATGGGCGATGTCCAGCAATACTACATCGACCACGGCGTAAGAAATCACTACTCAGTATCCATTTCTGGCTACCATATCGCGGANGCTGGTGCCAACCCAATTACTCAGTTAGCGTTCACTTTGGCTAACGGATTTACCTACGTCGAGTATTACCGAAGTCGTGGCATGGACATCAACAAGTTTGCCCCAAACCTATCGTTCTTCTTCAGCAATGGACTTGACCCTGAATACACAGTTATTGGCAGAGTTGCCAGAAGAATCTGGGCGGTCGCTATGCGCGATTTATACGGTGCAGATGAACGCTCTCAAAAACTCAAATATCATATTCAAACCAGTGGGCGTAGTCTCCACGCTCAGGAAATTGACTTCAACGATATCAGAACCACACTACAGGCCTTACTAGCGATTCAAGACAATGCTAACTCGCTCCACACTAATGCTTACGATGAAGCGATTACAACTCCAACAGAAGAAAGTGTTAGGCGCGCACTGGCAATCCAACTAATTGTCAACAAAGAATCTGGTTGGACTAAGACAGAGAATCCGATGCAGGGTTCATTCATTGTTGATGAGTTAACCGATTTAGTTGAGGCTGCAGTGTTGGAAGAATTCGAAGCCATAAGCCGTAGAGGTGGTGTGCTCGGAGCCATGGAGACCATGTATCAACGTGGTAAAATCCAAGACGAATCGATGTATTATGAGCACCTCAAACACGATGGAACCTTACCAATTATTGGCGTCAATACTTTCCAGAATCCAAATGCTCAGGCCTTTGATGAATCAGCTGCTGATGACTTCGAAATGGAGTTAGCCAGAGCAACTCCTGAAGAAAAGCAAGAGTGTTTGGAGCGTGTTGAAGTGCGCCAAACCTGCGAAGCAGACCAAACCACTGCAGCGCTAAAGCAACTGCAAGAAGTCGCTCGTTCGGGTGGTAATGTGTTTGAAGAATTGATGGAGACNGTCAAGGTTGCAAGCCTTGGTCAAATTACCGATGCTCTGTTTAAAGTCGGTGGACAATATCGACGCAATATGTAGGTTAAATTAGAACTTATTTGCAGCGGATTGGCGGCCGTTTGGGCTCGTATAGCACCCGCGATTTACGAATTATTAGGTAAATTCCAAAACCGAGCAAGCCTAGAAAAAACATCCATCCAAATCCAGCAACTGCTAGAATCACATAACCTGCGAAGTTAAATTCATCAGATTCCGATTCGTTCTCCAAGTTGCCATCTTGGGCATTAACTGGACTGATACTAATCAGAGCAAGTGACAGCAGTATAATCAGAATTCTAGTTCTCATTCGACAGCCTCAAGCAAATAGGAAAGCGATGTTGGTAAGCAGCATTGCTACAGTGAGCCAAACACTTAGTTTGTGCAAGATATCGAATTTTTTCTTGTCACCCTCATCAGTTGCTCGGTTGGTGGCTGGGATAATTGCATAACAAAAACCGGCGCTCAATGCGGTAAATCCGGCAATGCCAATTTGTACGTTGTTACCGTCACCTGTGGCAAGCATAGATACGAGGCCAATTACCGCAAATGAAGTTACTAGAATGAAAAATTTCGGCCAGATTTTCCGTATGGCCTTGCCAAATTCCTCCATTTCAAGCGTTCTAAACAATGTTGGCGCAACAATCGATACCTGAAGAATAATTATTCCTACTATTGCCCCTGGAAAATAGAAGTGCATAGTTCCCTGTCAAGCCGGAGTAATATAAAACGAAGCATTTTGTGTTATTTCACAAATTGCTAATTTTGATAAAGCATAGCCTAGAATTTGATACTGTGTGGGGTCCTGACAAGAACTGGCAGTGCTTTAGATGCTACAAGTCCTTCAAACCAAAAAAAATGACCCTCAATAAGTCAAATAAAAAGTGGTATTGCGGTCAATGTATTATGCCAGAGGTGGTAAATACTCCATACATATTAACCCAAGATGAGATCAAAAGTATCTCTTTAACGTGCCCAATTTGCCATGAGGTTTTTCTATCACAGCCTAATTCTGTGCTGCTAGAAAACAGTGAAAATTTTGTGTGCAGTAAATGCAATTCTAGGTAAATGAAAAGATTTTTTGCTGTTTGATAAAATGCTTAGAGGTCACTAAATCCACCTCTTGGCGGAGAATTTATGGCGAAGATTACTTAATGTCTGCAAAGTGGATAGGTTGAGAAGAAAACTTCTCTGGTGCATAATTTGTCTTGCAAATTGAACATCCCATTGGGACCGGGTGTCCGAGACCTCTCGCTCGAGGCTGACTTACAGTCGCGTATCGATGACGGCCACAAGGTGTATGTTGTCGGCGATGTTCACGGTCACTTAGCTACCTTTAGAGCATTGATTCACCGGCTAAATCTTAGTGCAGATGACCGAGTTGTTTGTTTGGGTGATATAATTGATCGTGGACCAGATTCTGCTGGAGTAGTGAGGCTAATTCGCAGTGATGAGAGAATAATCTGTATCAAAGGTAATCACGAGCATATGGCACTACAAAGTATCACTGAAGACGGTCGAGTAGAGTTGTGGCAACCGTGGATGCAGCGAGGTGGCAAGTCATGCTGGGCTTCGTATATTGTTCAAGCCGAGGGTGATCTTTACCAAGCCAAACGTGAATTCCTAGGTGACATGCGCTGGATTGACAAGCTGCCTACACAAATTGTCTTAGACAAATTCCGCCTAGTGCATGCTGGCTATGATCCTCGAATGGCGCTTGATGCCCAGGGCGACAAAGAGTTACTGTGGATTCGCAAGATTTGGTATCGCCATGACAAGCCAGTTGATACACAAAGGACAGTATTGTTTGGTCACACAACTACGCTGAAACTCGGGGCGCCNAAGGGTGGCTCAATTGCTACATCAAAATTTACTCTCAACGACGGCAGACCAGCATGGATTGCCATGGATACCGGTGCCTATAATCATGTAAATCCCGGCCTAACGGCAGTTAATCTGGCAACCCTTAAAGTGATTAAACAGACTACGCTGCGAGGAGACCGTTGGTTTGACAAATGTAAGAAACCATCACGCTACCTTGGGAAAATTCGCCTGCGAGCTAAACGTTGGAAAATGCCTAACAATCGAAAAGAGTCTACAGTGGCTGACAGTTTTGGCTTGAAAGCACTACAAGAGCGTGTCAAGAGTGATATCCATGCAGAGGATAGAGCAAGAGAAAATATCAATCGCATAGGGATGCTGATTCCATCTGTTGACGGTTACAAAATAGATCGACAACGCAGACCATTTACCTGGCGGAGAATAACCAAACGTGCCAAGGATAGTAAAGCATTGTCAGATGATATAGATCACGAATGGCAACACAATGGACGAGCAATAAAACTCGGACCCGGGACTGAGAAAACTCGGGACAGACCGCATTTACCCGGGCCACATTCTTTCATTTTCTATCGCAGCAAGCAGAGAAACTCCGTGCTGAAAGTTATTGAAACTATTGATAATAAGCAACTCATAAATTAAGGAAAACAGAGTATTTTGGCGCATATTGGCCGTAAAACGGCGTTTTATTGTTGATAATATCCGAAAACCATACCTTTATTACCTTCGAAGGTGTTAGGTTGTTCATGGAGAGCCAACCGGATAAAACCGCCAGCAAAGCGCCTCCTGAGGTTATCTTTGAGAGAGCGCTAGAACGAGTAAGAAGTCAAATCGAAATTCGTAAAGACATAATGCGAGCATCTCTAGAAACAGCCTTGCGGCTGCAAGAGGGCCGTGGAACATTCATACTGTACGGTTTCTAACGAAAGTATTGATTCAATGGACCTTATCCACCCGCTATGGAGGGTTTAGCCTGGGAGGCAATTCTTGCGGCTGGCACTTTCTTTTTCCTCGGTGCAATCTCGCCAGGCCCAAGCGTCATGGTCGTAATTAGGAATACTATCGTTGGAGGTCGCGCACAAGGCGTCGCTTGTGCGATAGGTCACGGAATTGGGTTTGGCATTTATGCTGGCAGTGCGGTTTTTGGCCTTATTGTGTTACTTGAAAATGCACCAGATGCCTTCCTAATATTGCAGTTAATCGGCGTTGGATTACTGACTTGGTATGGTTACTTGATGTGGAATGATGATGTCAATCTAGATGAGGAACGCGAATATGATGAAGGCAAAATTAGGCGTCAAGGTTTCATTGAAGGATTTTCTATCGCCTTCTTTAACCCAAAAATTGCCCTGTTTTTAGTCGCAGTTCTAGCTCAAGTACTCGAACCTGGCATGGGCATGGGAACTAAATTAGCTATTGGATTACTTGGCATGAGTATCGATATGGGTTGGTACCTCATTGTCGCCTTAGCCTTGACTGGAACTGGAGCAGTTGACTGGTTACGAACTAAAGGAGTGATTATCTATCGAATAACTGCAGTAGCACTATGGCTATTTGCTGCTTCTGTTATTATGACATTAGTATGATTATTTCTGACACCTTGGGCACCAAAAAGTCGAGCGATTAGATTGTACGATTCGCTCTACTGTACCGCCACAACCATCCTTGAGGCACGGCTCATCCTCACGACCATAAATCGTGAAATGATGCGAAAAGTAACCCAAGTTCCCTTCCACGTCGGCAAAATCGTTTAGCGTTGATCCCCCTGCAGCAATCGCTTTCTTGAGGACAATTTTGACTTCACTGACTAGTTTTTCCAGTGCTTTGGTTGGTCTTCCACTCTTAGTCACCAGTTTAGCAGCTAATTTAGTTGGTGAAATTCCTGACTTGTGTAATGCTTCACATGCATAGATATTACCGACTCCGACAACGAATTTTTGGTCAAGCAATGTGGTCTTAATCGGTGAACGTTTACCTCGACATTTGTCTGCCGCTATTTGTGCGTTCCAATCATCAAACGGCTCTGGACCTAATACCTCAAGTAGCGGTTGTATCGCTTCTTCGGCTCGGTGAAATAATTTGACAATACCAAATCTTCGGGGATCAGTATAAACCGAAATCGAGCCGTCAGTAAAACGAATCTCCATGTGGTCATGACGACCCTCAAAACTGGTTTTTTCACCAAAGGCCGAATCACCATCCGGGCCACTGAGATCGTATTTGCTAACTTGTTCTGCATCAAAGATTGTGTATTTGCCAGACATTCCTAGATGAGAAAGGAATACTAAATTACCATCAGTATCGATTAGGAGATACTTGGCTCGCCTTCTGATTCCGGTTATGGTTTGACCCTCAAGTTGTTGGGCAAAATTATCAGGGAAGGGATAGCGAAGGTTCGGCCGGCGCAGAATCACCTTCGACACCGTCTTGCCTATCCACGCTTTGGATAAGCCGGTCTTGACGGTTTCAACCTCTGGTAACTCGGGCATGAACTACTCAACACGACGAGTCACAAAAAGAACATGGTTGTCTTCATAACCGGTTAGTTTGATGCTTTCTTCTACTGCAAAGCCATTTTCCACCAACTGCTCCTTGACTTTGCCAAATAGCACATCTTCGCCTTCGCCAGTCCACCGCTCACTAGCAGCTTTTAGAGATAACAGACCTAAACCGCCTACCTTCAAGAAACGGCGACTGGCTTTGATGAAAATTTCTACTTGTCCAGATTGTGCAACATCTTGGAACAACCAATCTACTTTGCGAGGCAGCAACACACCCCATGCGGAATGTTTGCGGGCATCGCCAAGCACTGGCACTAAACCTGGTCTAGTTTTGGCCAAATGGGTCAAATCTCTAAGGCATCTAGGTGCCAAATCAATTGCAATAATTCTGCCACCAAGATCGTTATTTGAGCCACACAAATGGTCATGTAAGTGACTTATGGAGGTACCATGGCCTGCGCCCAAGTACAGTATGGTGGAGCCTGCTTCTGGCAGCAATAGCGATTTGTCACGCTTGGTACGCATTATTCCCGCGCCTAACTTTGAGCGACTTGGATCCCATCTTCGATATTCAGTTCCGCCGAAATTACGTAATGATTCACCGTAAACAGCAACGCCAACATCGGCATTTTCACTCCACAATGCTCGACCTTCAAGTCGAACCGCCCACGATAACATATCGTACCGGTTGCCTCGACTTTTACCCAAATTAGCACCTACCTTTGTTGGCGTTTTGGCTTAGGATTAGCAGCCTTGATTGATTCAATTTTCTGGTCTATTTCATCGACCATAGATTGACTCCANGGCTNGCCCTCNAANGCATCNANNTTNGCCGCAATACTTGCTTTGGCGGCAATAGTTCGGGCAATCTTACCTCTAACCCACCTTGGTGAGCGAGAAATCCATGGATGCATGAAAATATGGCCGTGTTTAGGTGGTGCAGCACCGGTTTTGAGATGATTGAAGAATGCCTTTTCCGCACCCAGAACTTGAACTGTTCCAGCAGGTAGTCTTGCAAGTCTCATTCTGCCGTGTGCCTCGACACATAATCGCGCAGCAAGTAGTGGACCAAGCATAATTGATAGTGATGGTAGATGAGATTCGGATAATTCCCTAATGGCATTTTCTAGCCGGTCTAACTGGCCTCTGAATTTTGCCGTCGATGCACCCCATTCTCGCAGAGTTTTCCACTCGGATTTAGATGGGCCTTTTTCTGGTATTGAAACAGACAACTTACTCGCCAAGGTGGCCAAAGAATCGGCTTCGCCAACTAACTTCGGCAAACTAGAACGATCCTTACCAAAT
>FUFK010077412.1_pt1 | contig 77351 bp, 61 predicted proteins | sample 1021851 | NCBI WGS metagenome assembly FUFK01 (sample SAMEA51879418, study PRJEB19060) | metagenome | reverse complement strand
AGAAGGATATTTTCGTAGTTCAACAATGGACGGATGAAAGGGGTTACACATGGAGGAATATGAGTGATGGTAGTACTCAATGGTGGGCTGGTTCGGAATGGAAACATTATGGTGAACATTAATGTTAGAAGATGTCTTATAATTCAAGTTTAAATGAAGGGGAATGATTAATTCAAATAAATTAGGAATTACTTTGATGTAAGTTATGAATGTTAATAAATTACTCAATAGAATCAATATGATCACAATCAGGATGGGCGCATTCAACTTGATATTTTGCTCGTTTGGGTTTGGGAATTCGCATCATAGCACCACAAAAAGTGCATTGGTGTTGTATTACTTCAGGTTCTTTGGGTCCGGTATCTTGAGTGCGATCTTCTTGAATTTTTGACCATCCAATAGTATCCATATGGCTTTGTTCTTTTTTCAACGAACGTGATCGAAGTGAGAGTTTGATCTTTCTTCTTTTCCGACCACCTTTTCCACGGGATTTCTTGGTGCCCCTATCCGCAGCCATGTGTCTTTGAGGGGGGTTATGTATTCAATGACTTCGTTGAATTAGAATTCAAAGAAGGCCCAACGCTCAAATTAAGTGAGTGAGTGGAGAAAGTATAGCGGCCACTAAATTTAGTTGGTGGATTTGAAAAAGAAGATTTTGGATTTAATATTGAAGATGTTTCAATCATTCAATAATAAATGATTGTCCATTTTCTGGGACATGAACAGATTGTCCGTTTTTTTCAATGTCATGTTGCAATGGATCTATAGATTCGAGTGGTAAATGAAACAAGATTACATCTTTTGCTTTGNTTTGTTTTGCAAAGTCTACGAGCGCTGAGTGTCCTGCATGATTTGAAAGTTGAAATTTATCAACTTCACATTGGATTTCAACAATATCTCCGTAGATAGGAATTTTTCCTGTTTCAAGAAGCATCTTACCTCCAGTATCTTCAGCTTGNTAACCCGTAATTAAGACTGCAGAATTTGGATCGTCNCGTACTCTATTCAAGTACCATAAAACAGGCCCACCTTTGAGCATTCCACTAGTAGTAACAATAACATCAGCAGACAGTGCTTTCTTTCTATCAGACTTACTTCCAACCTTACGAACCCAGGGCCATATNTTGTCCCATTCTTTTGCATTGTAGATAAATTCTGNATGATTCATCCAATGACGAGTTACTCTTTTGCCCATTCCATCATAATGAACATTAAGATGCGGGGCATGTTTGTGAAGAATTCGAAGGATATCTTGTCCACGTCCCGATGCAAATGCCGGTACAATAGTTAGTCCGCCACGATTGACAACTTCCTTCACTTTGTTAACAAATCGTAATTCCTCTTCTAGCCTATCTGGATGTTCTCTTCCTCCATATGTGCCTTCTAAAACAAGAATGTCTGTTTCTATTGGTTTGGCCCCACTTACATTAGGTGTATTTCTTGTGTCTATATCACCAGACCATAGTATGCTCTTCGATGGGGTCTCGATGTGAATCATTGCAGCTCCGGGAACATGCCCTGCCTGCAAAAATTTCCATTTCCAATTTCCAACAGACTGTTGTGTTCCAAAAGAATGTGTTTCCCAAGCCATATCAGAATCTTCAATATCTCTTCTATCCCAAGGTAATGGGTAGCCTTCTATCTTCGAAATTTTGTACGTATCTTGCCACATCATGTTACCTGCTAAAGCAGCAGTAAGATGTGTGGCGTGTAATGGACAATTGTGACTTGCAGTAATCCATGGAACCATTCCAATATGATCTAAATGAGCATGAGTGATTATGGCTGCATCTATCGGTGGTGATTCTTGTGGGTATGTCGGCGGATCACCAGGAGATAATCCATAATCGATTAAAATCCGAGTTTGTGTATTGTCCTCAATAACACATGCTACATTACCTACCTCCTTTGCACCACCAAGAAAATGAAAACGAATTCCATCTTCTATTTTTTCTGAAGAATAAGATGTTGTCCGCCCAGGAGTATAGAATACCATCAATTTCAGATATTTGTTAGGAGTACTTGAAACACGTTATGATTTGATTGGGGAACCCCTTTGATTCCAGTGGAAAGAATAAATTTCGACATAACTTGTTTTAGTTTGTAAAACTCCATACTCAACAATAATAAATCTCAGTTGTTATAGTCAGATTGTACATTGATTTTTTAAGTAAAATTCTGTATTGATTTTTACTGGGTTTTGAAAAAATTTTCTCCATTGGAAATCAGGGGGAGAGGGAATTTCAGACAAATTAATTCATTTTTAATATTTTTACCATCAACTTGATTCCATATCATTTCTTCGATCAATCATGGGGAGGATAGAGAATCATATCTTCCATGTAGATGAAGAGCGTTGTTTTGGGTGCGCTGCATGTATTGCTTTATGTCCTGTCAATGCTCTTTTTCTTGACGACAAACTAGCTGTTGTGGAAGAATTNGAATGTACTCATTGTGAACATTGTATTCCTCTGTGTCCAGTACACGCATTATCAATTATTGAAATGGTGACTCCATGATATTTGATCATGTATTTCCTAATTCAGACATTATTTCTTTAATTTCTGCCAGACTAATCCAGCTTTCTACCAATGATTCTATTTTGTTATTACATCCATCTGCAGAAATTGGAATGCCAACTAATTCTTGTGGTTTGTTCTCTTCTGTTGAAATTTTTAATCAATTACAAATAGAACCTCTACCCAATTCATTGAACATATCTTCATCATCATTACGTTCAGAATGGTTTGAGAAGCATTTAGCTATTGTTTTGGCTAACTATGGGGCTAAAATTTCGACTCGTGCTAAATTTATTCAAACATCTTCGAACACTGGAGAAATTAGAGGATCTACATCATTAAAGGGAGAAATTTCGTTCAATTTTTTACACAATATAAGTATACCAGAATCCAACTCACATCAATGGTATTGCTATATTCATTCAGATTCCCCACCACCTGAGATTTCTATTTTTTCTAGAAGATATGATGCATCATTTGAGTCATGGTCAATGACACCAATTACAATTCCCAACGTCTTTGAAAAAAAAATTGGTATAGGAACTACCAATTCTCCAAACACAATTGATATGAATTTGGAGATAGCNAAAAATTACTTAGATAGTAGTTTAGGACTCAATTAATCCATCATCTCCATATGCTTCTTTTCATTGGGAGACACATGGTCCTTAATGACAACATATCTGTTTTACAGCATCTCAGATCATCACCGCATCCTGGCCATATATTGGTAATTGATCCAGATGATCAAACTCCCGAAATGGCAGCTAAGAGATCTATAGCTTGTGTCTTGGCAGGCACCCAATGCATCTTAGTTGGGGGGTCCACAGCTGTTGATGGTACTCCAGTTCATGATACGGTAGTTGCTATTCAAGAATCATTGGAATTATGTAAATGGAATGCGACACAAGATTCGGAAGCGTCTGAAGACGATTGGAATATTCCAGTTTTATTATTTCCAGCAGGGGCGAGAGCACTTTCTCCCGCTGCTGATGGTATTACGTTCATGACTCTCATGAATAGTAGAAATCTTCAGTTCGTGATGGGTGAACAAGTATTGGGGGGAACAATTGTTCAGAAGATGAATATTGAACCTATTCCAATGGGATATATTGTGTTTGCACCAGGAGGTAAAGTTGGAGAAGTTGGAGAAGCCGATCTAATTTTACCTGATCAAAAAGACAGATGTGTAAATTACGTTGCTGCTGCAGAATGTTTTGGATTTCCATTAATTTACCTTGAAGCTGGAAGTGGCGCATCATCACCAGTTCCACCAGAAATGATTTCTGCAGCTAAAAAGGTGGCACCAAATTCAATGATTGTTGTTGGTGGTGGCATGCACAATGGAAAATTAGCACAACAATCAGTTAATGCGGGCGCAGATTGGATTGTTACAGGAAATCTTACTGAAGAATTTGATGATGCTGCTGAACTTGAGAAAGTAATGAGGGAATATATTCAAACAATGCGTTCATAGCAACGTCAAATTTTTCTGTTTAAGAACCTTATTTTTACAGATACGGGATTTAAGGAAAAAGAGTCAACATCTAAGTGAAACGGTTCACATTCAGCATATAGGCTAGCAATATCAAGATCAAAAAGACCGTCAATTACAGGTGTTAACTTTGCACTCGATTTAGCCCAAAGACTGACTACTCCTCTTGCTTTTTTTCGTTGATGATTTAGTAGCATTGCTGCAATTTGAATAATTCCCTGTACCCCATCAATCAATTCTTTACTCGCATTTCCCTTCAGGGATATCCATAGTGCTTCCCAATCTTCATGTGCATGCCAAAATCTCCCTTCATTGAAGTGTTCAATGCCAATATCCAACCAATCTGATTGTTGTTTCGTCAACATCTTCTTCTCCTATTTACGCAATGGTGGTGCCCAATCTTTGAATTCATACCATGCAGCCTTGGTCCCAGACCCCGCATCTTCGTATTCAATAACTCGATCAACCAACCAAATCATCCATTCTAAATCCTTGTTAGTAGGATCCTCTCGAATAGGATCTAAATAGAATTCAAACGCATAGTAACTTTTGAGTAAAACACCAGAGAAGAGGTCGTAGAACACATGGAAATCCATATCTCCCCGATGAATTAACACACCAATACTTTCCCACGTCGTTAACAATGTCATTACTTTTGGCCAATCATCTCCAAAGTGTTCTCGTAAATTCATGTAATTTTTCTCGTCATCTCCATACTCAAATTTTTTTGGATCGAATTTGATGTTCATGATCGATGTAAGTCCGACAACAAAATCTTCACTTTGAAAATTTGCTGCTAGACTCATTGCGGTTGTACTATCTCGTGAACGCCTTAATTCTCGAATTTGATACCAAGAATAAATTGCAGCACCTAAAATGGTCACCAGACCAAATACCTCTGCCCAAGCGGCTGCAATTTCTAAATCCATCAAATATCACCAAAGAAAGACATACTAAAATCTAAATCTTGAATTCCNTCACCAAATTCAACTCTTTCTTCTTCATTCATATCTCCACATTCAACTGAATAATCAAGAACAGACAATACAGCTTCTGGATGAAATTGTACTGTTTTTATTTCCCTCGTTGGATGTACACAGGCAACAATATCACAATGTTCTGAAGAGGCAATTACTTCCATTTCACCAGAATCAATTACATGATCTTGGTGTGAAAATAATTGATTCACAACCCTTGTATCATTGTAATTTACAAACATCATACTTTCTGTTTTTTCTTCTGCTCGAATAACTTCTCCTCCCAATACTTTGCAGATGATTTGGTGTCCAAAACAAATCCCATACAGTGGAACTTTACATTCTTTGATTAATCTCGCAACCCTGTCCATCCAAGGTTCCCACATTGAAACATTTCGTCTACTTCCAGTGATTACTACAACATCGTATTCATTTGGTTCATCAATACGGGTCCCAAATCCATAATCAATCGGATTTTCTATATGTGGTGCCCACAATAAAATTTCATAATCAGGAAAATGTTTGACAATCTCTTCAACCCCTTTTTTCCCAAAGGCTTCTCGTTCTGCCAATAAATCAACTATCAATAAAACCGTCATTTCAATCACCTAACCAAGAGAAACCTACATTGTATAGTAAAATTCAATCCAAATAAATTCTAAAATTCCTAATCCAAGTGGAATACCAAATACAGATAATAATACAATCACCAAAATTTCACCCATAGTCCATTTTTTATTATCATTTTCTTTTCTCCAATTACGAGTTTCCTGGAATCCAATACCTAAGAAAACGACACCAATCACTAATGCTAATACTCCTATCAAACAACAAAACTCATTTAATGTAAAAAACATGAATATTGAACTGAAAATAAGAACAAACCCAATTACGAATGAGGCCTTTCCAGGATTACCATTCGTTTTTTCTTCTGTTTGTATCGGTATTATTGGAGCCTCTGTCAAAATTATTGCTTTTGGCTCTTCTTCCATATTTGTTTTTAATTTCAATTATTATTCAAATTATTCCCGAATATAGTTCAACCAAAAAGAATCCTCAATACTTCCTTATACTAACCCTTTGAAACAGCAATAAAGAACGCAATTAAGAAGAGGATGATACAACATGAATTGAATAGAATTTCTTCCATTCTCTTACCTTATCACTCATCAATATCTCTTAGAGCAGGCGGAGCACTTCCCCCGGGAGAAGGGACATCTCCTTCAGGACCGTCAATCGGCTCTAGGCCAGTAGGGAGTCCAGCAGCCTCTCTTCTTGCTTGTACTTGTTCATGTGCTCGAACCACATTCAACGAATCTCTGAAAGCTTTATTCACAACTTCTCTCGTACTTTCTGAACGTCTTAAAGCACCCATTTCTCCTACCAGTCGGTCATGACTTTCCTCCAAAGCCTTCAATTCTGCAGTACGATCTGAGAGACCCGCTTCAATGTCTTGCATAGTTAGTTGAAGTTGAGCAATTCTTTCATCTCTGTCGAATACCTCCCGATGCAATCTTCTCTCTCTTCTTCTGAGAGCTTCATATTCTCTATTTCGATCTACTAGTCGCCTCTTCAATTCTTCAATCTGTTCGGTTAGATATTCATGTTCAGCAGATACACTACGGGGGCCGGACATTACTCGTTGCAATTGCTCTTCTAATTCGCGAATGCGATCATCTCTAATCTCTAGATGATTCCTAACTTGCTCAACAAGATCTCTCAATCGATCTCTTTCTTCCATCACCGAATCTTTTTCAATTTTCTCACTTTCGAGTTCTTTATGCGCTCCCTCTAACTCTTGATTTAACGTTCTGACTTCTTCGGCAGTTACAGATGTTAATCCCGCTTCTGCTGCCTTTTCTAAAGCATCCACTAATGTTGTCACCTTTGCTTCCATTTCTACCAACAATGCAGTTTTCTCTTCTAATTCAGCTGACATCAGAGAATTATCTCTTTCAAGTGAATCAACTTTTATTGCACCACTACTAACAGAAATTTCCTCAATTTCAGCACGACCATCATCTACCAATCTTTCAAGATGAATAATTTGCGCTTCTCTATCTCTCAAGTCTTCTTCTAATCGTATTAATCGTGCACGATCTGGTGAACCGATATCCTCTCTTTCTCTCAGATCTAATTCCAAAACCCGATTTTGCTGTCTTAAACCCGCAACTTCTTCATTGATGATTGACAGGTCTTCCCACGCACTCAAAACTTCTTGTATTAATTGGTCAGGAGCATAGCTATTCAACATATTAGCCAATGCTTCTCTATCGGCTCCACCGGGCATAGGGGCATCTTGGGTAGTCATGTCAACAGGTAGCATCGTTGAAACCGCATTCTTGAACCTTCGGTGTGTGTTGGCCCCTTGGAGGCCTAATTTCACCCTCTAAACGAAAAGCCATCATTCGATTGCTGTGTACATTTCATCTGGCATTGCAGAAGCTAGTTTTAACGCTCCATCTGCAACTCTAACCACTGGATCTTCTGCGCACCACACAGTTACGTCACCGATATCTGCTAATTGCTGAGCAACACGATCCGCCAGTCCTTCAATTAAAGACCCACCACCGGCGAGGATAATGTTGTTTCGAAGAGCGGATTGGTATTCTGGATCAGCACCTGCAACAATCTTCTTCAATCCCTCAACAAGATGAGGAACTAAATCATTACATGCAATACGTATCAAATCACCAATATCGACATGTTGTTTTTTGCCTTCAACAGACAGGTCTACCATGAATTCATTTCCAGAGTCGCCTACATGGGACCCCTCTTCCTTCCATCTTCGAACCATTGATTGAGTTAGTTGTGCACCAGCATATTTCTTCTGAATGAGTTCCATTAATCGGTGATCGAGCCAGTCACCCGCTTCTTCGATGGTTAATTGATCATCATCTGTTGGAAATGTTCCGTAAATACGAGCAATATCAGTGGTACCTGCTCCAATATCTACAACAATACTACCAGCAATCTGATCTAGCCCAAATGCAACTGCAAATGGCTCAGAGACAACCATAATTCCATTCACGAGACCTCTTAGAATAGAGACCAAGTTTGTCTTATCTGTGAAACTAATGTGAGAAGGGCTACAAATTACTCCCAGAACTTCATCGAATTCTTCTGGATCACAGTTTTCAATTAAGTGAGTCACGAACGCTTTTGCAGCGCTCAAATTATCTTCATCATCTTGTGCAACACCGTGTTCTAAAGGACGGAATAAGTTACAAGCCAATCTATGCTTGATAGCTTCTGCACCGAACACAACATCTCTACCCAAGAAATTGCGTGCTACGGGGTCCTTTGGGCGCCCTACAACTGTCTCAATTGTTGTTTGTACGCCTTCTGAGGACATTACAGTCGATTGGTATGTTCCTAAGTCTATTCCGATATACAGTCTTTCGCTCATTTGAATCATCTCCGGTTTAACATTTGAAACGCACTCAGTCAATGGGTATGAATGTTCCACTCACCGAATATTAGAAAAAAGTAAAAAATTATTCCAATTTTTCCTCAGGAATTGACATCTGCTCATCGATTTCTCTTTTCTTTTTCCTTTTATCCAATGAATACGAAGCAACAGCCACTCCCATCACTAAAATCAGAATCATAGCAAGGCAAACAACACCATAATTCCAGAATAACTTACTATCCAAATACCAAACCTTTCCTTCATCATCTGTTTTATCATATATCTCGCCTTTATCTCCCTCCCATTCCCCTTTTTCAAATACCGGGGCAGAGATATTGGTAACGTTAGGACCGAGTAAACTATCATTATCTTCTGATGCATTTTGGCAACATAATTCATCACTATTGAAAACAGGATCAATCCTAACCTCCTTGACACCACTTACAGCCAGAGCAAAACCAAGCTTATCTCCATCATTTCCAAGCATGTCTGTGTAATTTCCAATCCCAACGTGTTTTGCACTAACTTCGACAGACACCCATTCAACCCCATTCAATTTGTCCATATTAATTCTCAAAGCTTCAGTTCCTTCAAGAGAATCATTTGTTTCAAATTGTGTTCCATTAGGTAAGGTTACAACAATATTCAAATCATCCGAAAATTGTCCAAACGGTCGCTGATCGAACGAAAGAAATACTTCTAAATCACTGTTATTTTTTAATGTAAAATTCCAATCAATACTTTCTCCATTTTTGAGAAATGGTCCTACAGCCCCACTTCCATTCCACATTTTCTTTTCTACTGATTCAAATGGTCTTGATCCATTAATTTCCAACCAATCTTCAACCATCTCTAATCTTTGGCTTTCATTCATTTGATATGAATCATGAATCCAAACATCTCCTTGACCTATATTGTTTAGATTTGGTCTACCCCACCCTTGCATAGCATTGGGAGCAGCACCGACATATTCTCCTCCTTGCTCACCCCCTTCTAGTGATTGTGCAGACATGGCTAACAATACTCTTAATTGTGAACCAGAAGGGGTAAAATTCCCATTTTGAATGAAATAACCTTCTTGCACCATCTGTTGAATTATTGCAGTTATCCCCGCTCCCAATGCTGTTGAACTACTTGTCCCTGTACTACTTCTCATGTCACTGTTGAATGAAGATAAATTTCCATCAGCAGCGGCCGACACAATTCCAACTGCAGGTGTGACAATGAAATTACCACGCAATCCTTCTTCTGTTGGACCATGAGAAGAACCAGCAAAAAGATCAGTTCCATTATCCTTCATTGTTCCCCCAACAGAGACGATGTTTCTTGCATTGGCCGGCTCGTACAATTTGTTTGGATTATTTCCAGGAGCAATAAATGCTAGAGACCAAGGCACTTCACGATGCCATGCATCTAGAAGAAAACTTCGAGAAGTATATGCTTCAGTAACATCTCCCCAACTGTATGAGTGAATAACTGCTCCATATGACAGATCTTCGGCCAACAACCAATCCATTTCAGGCTCATTCCATCCAGATTCATTTACAACATCTTGGAAAATTAATTGAGAACTATTTGCAATTCCTCTACCCTCTATTCCATTAAACAGGTCGCAAATTAAAGCCCCGGCTAAATGTGTCCCATGTCTAAAATCTTCATGTCCTGGATGATCACCATCATCAATTGAAGTGTTTACTCTGATCAATTTGCGATGATTTATTCCTATTTCGCCGATTGCACTTTGATTTTGTCGAAAACACTCATGGTCTAATTCAATTCCTGAATCGGCCATTCCTACAATAACTCCATTCCCATTGAAAGAATCTGACTCATAATAAGAACCATTACTCGTCCCAAGCATAATTTCTGCAGCAACATTACTCCTACTTTCAGTTTTTAATTTCGGCTCAACCCACCAAATACCAGGTATTGAATCAAATAGTCTGGGTTCAACACCAGTAATTTCGAAAGATGTCGGATAAGCACTCATATCCCCGGCTAAATTTAGATTTTGAAACTCAAATAAATTCAAAATATCCCACTGAGCATTGGAAGGTAATCTAGGCTCTAAAATGACACGATAACTATCAGCAATTTGCCCTCGTAGAACGATTTCGTCAGTCAATTGAAAGTCTCCAAAAGTACCCCAAACAATTACCTCTGTTTCAGAAATTTGCCTTAATGGTTCCAGTCCTAAGTTTCGTAATTCTCTCCATTCTTCAACTGTCCATCCATCACTCTCAACAATAACCCATTCACTTTCAGCCAATGGGATGTGAGGAATTGGCCAGGCACTAGATAATGGTGCAATGAAAAGCACCACTAAAAATAGGGCAGCACGGCGCATGACTGCACCAAACCACCATCTATCATCAACTATCCTATCGACCGTCGGTGTTTTATTTGGGTCACTGGTCGCGTGGCCGATGAAGGCTTTTCGATTAACCGGAAATTACCCCGTTCGAAAGAACACTCAAGACTTCTGCATCGATCTTATTGCCACTGATGATATAGACGCAAGACATCGATTATATTCGGCTATTGGAAGTCGCCATCGTGTTCAACGCAGAGTAATCAATATAGAGGAAGTATCTGAAATTGACCCCACATCATCTACTGCAGCAGTAGTTATAGCCCACTTCCGTGATACTCACGATTTTTCTTNGAGAAATGAGGAAGAATAATTCATTCACTCATCCACTTAGTAACCAATGCTGGAACTAATTCTCCGGCTAGTCCTTGATGGAACTCATCAAACAAAATTATATTCTCTGGAGGATCTAGGTTTATTCCTATACAATGGGCACCTGTATCTTTGGCGATAGACAACAATCCTGCTGCAGGATATACATGTCCACTAGTTCCGATAGCGATGAAGACATCACATTCCCCTACAGCATCATAAATCTCATCCATTCTTAATGGCATTTCATGAAACCAAACAATATGTGGTCGCAGTCGCTCGTTTGCACATTGGACACATTTTACATATTGATCTTGTAGATGCTCATCATCCATGGCATCAATAATTTCGCCACACATTTCACAACGTAACTTACGCAACTCTCCGTGCATATGAATCAATTTTTCTGACCCAGCTCTTGAATGCAAATCATCAACATTCTGTGTAATCAATAAGAATTCATCTAAGTAACTTTCCAATGAGACTAATGCTTCATGCGCTGAGTTTGGATTAACATCCAACAATTGCCTTCGCCGACCTTGGTAAAATCTCCAAACCAAACGCGGGTCGCGTTCCCAGGCAAAAGGCGTAGCAACATCCTCAATTCTATGATTCTCCCAGACTCCATCATTGGCTCTAAATGTCCTAATCCCCGACTCTGCACTTATTCCAGCCCCAGTTAGTACAACAACTCGCATATCAGATCCTAACATCATAGTTGTCCATCCACAATTTTCCGTATTGCAGTCAATGATTCAGGGGTTTTAATTCCCAACATTTCTTGCTCATTTGCGATACACACTCCTTCAACCTTCAACCCCATTTGCAAACATCCTTTTACCATTTCATTTGGGTAACCCAATTCACCGGAGATAGTATTGTATCTTTCCTTTTTTTCTGAATATAACTTTTGATGCAACTTAACCAATATATCTTGAAGAGCATTTCTTGATGCCCAATATGAACCAACATTCGTCTCTCCTCTGGAAGGCATATTAGCACCATCCAAATGAGTCTCTAAAGACCCCGTAACATCCCCGAAATTATTTCTAATTAGTGGGGCGTAAGGAGAGTCCATTACAACTGTAGCCAGTGTAAAATCAGAATTAATCTCTCTATGTACATTCAAACATCCTTGTACTGTTTCATTTCTAATCAAAGGCTGAGTACCAAATGAGACATAAACATCCTCAATATCTTCATCGAGAAATTTCAATGATTCATAAACCGCATTACCCGTTCCTAATGGTAGAGATTGTGTAATTATTTGACAATCGATGCCCTTCATCGCAAACCTATATTCTTCTTCTCTACCATTTGGTACAACAATAAGGGTTTGAGAAAAAGAGAATCCATCGCGTAGTTTCATCGCTACGAATTTTGTTGCAGGCATCCCTCCAACTTCCAACAGAGGCTTGTGGGTATGCACGCCCCTCTCAATCATCCGTGTTCCTTTCCCCCCACAAAGTAAGATCGCTGCAATTCCCATGTTAGTGGGGTAACCTCCGGGCTAATTTTGTTTACTAATACCCATAGGACATGATATGGACATAGGTGAAGTAGTCTGGGCGGTTACCATGGCAGTTTGGACACTATTCGTAATTTATGGAACACGATTGACCTATAATTATTGGACAAACCGAGGCATGGAAGAGATGGTAGCAGTTTATTATAATCGCAAGATAGTCCATATGTTGGCTGCTGGTGTTGTTCTTTTGATCATGCCGTTTGTATTCACAGACCCACTTATTCCATTAATCGGAGGCTTTGCTCTTGGAGGATTTACCGCTTTTATGCATCAATCAGGGCGTAGAATGTATTGGATGCAGAATCCCGAGAACATGAACGATTCCTCATTTGCCTTCATGCTTGGAATATCTGTTTACTTATTGTGGGTACTTTTTGACGATCCATGGTTAGCGGTACTCCCTTCTCTTTTCATGGCATTTGGTGATGGAGTAACAGGAATTGTTCGAAACAAAATGTTCTCCAGAAGAACAAAAAGTGCTTGGGGCAACGTTGCTATGGCTTTAGTTTGCCTCCCAATGGGTTGGTTTATTGGAATGAAATCCATTACTGCGATCCCTGTGTGGGGTCTTTTGAGTGGGGCTCTCGCATCATTTGTTGAAAGATATGAATTTGGACCGATAGATGACAATGTATTGATTGCTACTGCATCAACAATTTTGTTGATTATTGGTGCAACCTTCGGACCCATAGTTTGATGAATATCAACGACGGTTTGATGCGTAGGCATATGTTGGGATGTTCATGGTTGACCGAGAAGAGCTGCAACGCTTGGCTCGAATGGTAGATCTAAATCGGCAGAAAATGGAGCGTATCGAACAACAACTTACCAAATTAGAAGCAATTCACCAAGAGCAAAGCCATGTTGTAAGGGCAGTACGAGCAATTCCCAAAGAGGGAGCAGAAAACATTCTGGTTCCTCTGGGTAGCGGCGTTCAATTGGTAGTTGATGTACAATCAGATGCTGGAGCTGTTGTTGATATTGGAACTGCAATACAAGCTGAGATGACTCGACACGAGGCTGCTGACTTAATTGAAAAGCGACAAAATGAGATTTCAGAATTAATTGAATCATTAAAACAAGAATTCGATTCATCTGAAGAAACTGTTCGCTCCTTAGCGGCTACATTCAATGAAGGAGTCGCAGTTTTAGAGAATGAAACACCACCATCTGAAGAAAGATCTACGTCTGTGGAGGAGCCAGAGCCAACCATCGAAGATAAACCCCGCAATCGTAGACGAAGAGGTATTGGTGGAGAACTCACATTGGATGATTGAGTGATTATATGGGTCTGTTCGATATATTCCGTTCCAAGGTAAAAGACTTGGGTGATTCACTTGATGAAAATGAATTAACCGCAGAAGAAGGGACAGAAGAGGCACAGAAAGCACTTGAGACCAAAATCGAACACGAATCAAAAGAAACCACTGAAGACGAATGGGACAATATCGAAGAAATCATTCCAACTCAAGAACCCGTTGAAGATGAATGGGACGATTTCGACGATGATGACAACAATTCTCCCTTTGAAGAAAATACAACCAAGAAATCAGTCCAACCTAAGAGAAAGCAACCTACAGAAACCCGTCCAGTAGGTAGCAAAGTAGACTTACACATTTTACGTTCCACAACAGGACGTCAATTGGTGTCGATTAAAAACACCCCACGCGGCTCAATAGGTAGTAGTAGTATAGATTTGGAAAGCGGTGCTAAATTAGAGATAGATCTTGGTGGAGGCGTCGTAGAAACAGGTGGGAGAGTNATCAAAGATTCAACAGCATTAGATACGATGTTAGAAGAAATGGAAATGATTCTACTAGAAGCAGATATGGGTATTAACGCAATCGAATTTGTATTGAGTTTGTTGAAAGCCGAATTAGTCGGCAGCCGTTTACGTAAAGGAGCAGATTTATCAAAAGTTCTTGAGGCAAGTTTGAAACGAGCTTTACGATCTTTATTACGTTCAGGTTATTGGGACCTCGACGAAACAATTCGAAAATTGTCAATAGAGGATGATGGACCGGTCATCTTGATGGTGGTTGGTGTAAATGGTGTTGGAAAAACAACGAGTGTAGCTAAGATGGCACACAGGTTTACTCAACAAGGACACGAAGTAGTTTTAGCAGCAGCAGACACATTTCGTGCGGGGGCTATAGATCAATTACAAACCCACGCAGATCGATTAGGAGTTCGTTGTGTTAGTAGCCAAAGAGGAGGAGATCCAGCAGCAATCGCACGAGATGCCATAGAATCTGCTCGTGCCAGAAATGCTGATGTCGTGATTGTTGATACTGCAGGTAGGATGCAGAATAAACGTAACCTAATGGAGGAACTGCGGAAGGTTCACCGTATCGCTCAACCACATCTTGTTTTATTTGTTGCAGATGCATTGGCTGGTAATGATGCAATTGAACAAGCAATTGTTTTCCAAGAAATGTTGGATTTTGATGGCTTTTTCCTTTGCAAATTAGATACTGCAAAAGGTGGTGCAGCACTTTCTATTGCCCACGTTACTGGTAGGCCAATTGTAATGGTGGGAGTTGGACAAGAATATATTGATCTTCATCCATTCGATCCAGACTGGTTACTTGAGGAGATGTTTCAATGAATAGTCCATCAGATATGTTTTCAGATCAGTACTCTGAACGGTTATTTTCCGTAATCCAAATGCTACAGCGTTCTGCACTAATGAATATGGGCGCGATCCCAGATTATGAAGGAATGATACACTTCAATCTTGGAGAAGCCAAAGCAGCCATCGACGCTATAGAAGCAGTACAATCTAAGACAACAGGCAATCTTTCATCAATGGAAGATACATTACTCAAGGGAACCCTTTCAGAACTCAGAATGATTTTCGTTAAAGCACCAGAACAACAAAAATTAATTGAAGCTGAAATGGCAAGACAAGAAGAATTGAAGAAAACATACACCGACCCATCTTCTGCCCCTACTGAAGTGATTCATAGTGACAACTCTCAGGAAGAAGAATGAACCGCGTCCTTCATGTGGACGAACCGACTCCTTCACATCATGACGGATGACGCCACACTATCCACTCTTGTTGTGATTAACGAGAGAAACGCACACCGTCGTATCAATGATTTACTCAAAAGAAGGGGCCATGACATAGAGAATGAGCCCAACGGAGATCGTGCTGTAGATGCTTATGTAAAAATGAGCAAAACCTCCTCTCCCATTGTTTTCCTTTCATTGGATGTGGCAGGTCCATTGAATGGTCATTTAGTTGGTTTAGAAATTCGAGAAGCAGATGATAATGCACGATTAGTATACGTATGTTCTAGAATCAGGCGGAAAACAGCAGAGGATGTTGCATTCAGTGCTGGAGCAGTAGCAATTTTAGAAATGCCATTTACTATGTCAGATTTAGATGAAGCCTGGCCTCAAATAATGGGAGATATACCTGCTGCCCCAGGAGTATCAGATTTAGATGACCTATATCCAGACGTTCGCACAATTGATGGTGATGAAGTGGTATCTGTTGAATCATTACCTCCCCTCTCCATTCCCGAAGACCTTCCTCCACCCCCGGAACCGCTGATGCCAATCAACCCAGTTCAGTCAAGTACAGGAAAAAAAAGAAGGCGTTTTAAGATACTTAGAACAACTCTAATTTTAGGAATAATTGCGTCTATAGTAAGCATTGCAATAGTATTATTTTTATCACCAGATACACTTCTTCAGGCGGTTGAAAATATTGGATGAAAGTGTATTGATTGTAGGCAGTCTAGCATATGACACAGTCACCTCTCCTGCAGGTTCAGTAGAAAATGAACTTGGCGGTTCGGCAACATACGGCGGTCTAGCCGCTGCATTTCATAGTAGAATTTCTAATGGTGGTTCGGTGGGTATTGTTGGCGTCGTAGGTGATGATTTTTTACTTGAAGATAGAGAACTACTCAAAGACACAGGATTAGATTTGAGTGGATTAGAAGTAGTACAAGGAGAAACATTTCGTTGGACTGGATCATATCATGGTTCGATGGGAGAAGCAGAAACACATGAAACTCATCTGAACGTATTCGAACATTTTGAGCCCAAAGTGCCAGAGAATTGGAAGTCACCCACCATCACATTCTGCGCGAATTTACATCCGTTAATTCAAAAAAATGTATTAGATCAATCCCCACCTTCTCGTCTTTCGATGTTAGATTCAATGAATCTCTGGATTCAAATATCTAAAGATGAACTTCTTTCTGTAATGAAAAAAGTCGATCTTGTAATCATTAATGATGGAGAGGTACGAATGTTGGCCGATGATGATAACCTCATCAGAGCAACCCATTTCGTCCGTGAGAAAATAGGTTCAACATATTTGGTAGTAAAAAAAGGAGAACACGGGGTACTCGCTCTTCACCCAGATGGTGTAATTTCCATACCGGCATTTCCCACGTCAAAAATAGTCGATCCAACAGGTTGTGGGGATACTTTTGCAGGTACTTTAGCCTCATATTTAGCAAAGGGAGCAGGCCCTATACAGAAACACGAATTACGTCAAGCACTGGAGGCAGCAACAGTAACAGCATCATTCACACTAGAATCATTCGGAACCGAATCATTACTACACTTGACTGAGGAGAAGTTCAATCAACGACTAGATGAATTTTATACAATAATTCACAATTAAAGAATCACCATTTATCTAATAACGATGATTGAATATCTGACCCTCTCTTGGAAAAATTGCTTAGATAGAAGACTAATTCTGCTGCAGCCCATGCTCCTGATGAAATTGCCCCCCCGACAGTACCCACTGGTTTACCCCATGCATCTCCAGCCATCACAATCCGTGGGATATTAATCTCCGTTCCAGGCCGAATCGCTCTCGCAAAACGCCATCTGTGCCCCTGACAATTTGAGGAATCTAACCATTTCAAGGCATCATTATCAGCAAATCTACGACATTGGTCTAATATCAATTCTACAATTTCAGAACGAGATTTTTCTAGATGTTTTTTTGACCATTCAGAATTAGAGTGAAGAACCAGACTACGTGATGGATTGTCGCTACCACACACAACTACTAGGCCAGCATTTTGAGCAGCTTTGATAACACTACGAGGTATTACTGAATCATTGCTAAACAACACACTCCAAATCGACTCATAGTTACCATCTTTCCAGTCATCTGGTGCCATTTGGCCCAGTATATCAGCGGATTGAGGCAAGGGTGTAGTTAGTATTACACCACTTGCACTCCACCGCTTTCCTTTGTCAGATTGTAGCACAATTTCAGCATTAGATGATTCTACACTAACTATTTTCGTTTCACAATATACTTGGATGTCTCTCAAAAGATGTTCAATAATCACGGGCCCTCGGTCAATAATCAGTTGGTCACCACTTCGTCTGATACCCTCTTTAGAAAAAATCGATTCTAATGTACAATTCAGCCATGCTGGCACGGCATCAGCCATCGCCGTTCCATGTGTAAGATACTCCTTCTCTAAAGATCGTGCGGATGCCCTGCCACCAACTTTACTGCCCTTGTCGATTACCACAACCTCAATTCCATGATTAGTAAGACATCTCGCTGCCATAGCACCAGCATATCCTGCTCCTATGATGAATATTGGATTTTGAACATCAATTACAGATCTCCTAACATGGGCTTCATACGCCTGCATGTCCAGTCTAGATTCATGCGCTTGCAAATCTCTCTGACGTATCACACCCATTATAGGTACACTGGGGTTAAACGGACGATCGAACAATCCATGACACCATTGAACACCAGCTATTGAGGAGGGGTCTCTCCCATCTAGAGCGTACTTATCATTCATTTCTAGACACCATGACATTGAAATTTCAGCATCTTTTGTCCAAAATGGGAATGCTTTCCCCCAAGTCATCCGCAGATTATTGTGTAACTCACCATGATGTCTGAGTGAGGTTTGAGAAAGATTCCATAGATGACTTGGAGATTTACTATTCTCTAAATCGTCCTTTTCTATCAGTATATGACGGGGGTCTGATTGAGTTTTTTTCCAAGATGAACGTGCCCATTTAGGTAGATTTTCGTATGACGAAGGATACTCTAGCGACGCAGCATGGTGCCATGCATGTTCTCGAAAAATCAACAACTCATCTAGGTATTTTTCCGCAGATTTTGAATTGACTTGTGACGCCTCCCTTGCAACTTTCATTGGAGAGAGCGCGCCATAGTGAAAAGCATGAGACAATCGGGAAACTCCTTTGGAATCAGCGGCATTATTTCTTCTTCTAGCGTACCCACCTATACCTTTATCGAGAAAGTCTTGCCACCTTGTTAGTGCAGTTTTTTCTCCACCACGTTCATCCCAAACAGGATGGACAGTCGGGTCAATTTTACATATTTTTAGAATATTCCACCGATCTTCTTTTTTTCTAATTTCTTCATCAATATTTATTGGAATAAACGGGAGTGTGCCTAGATACGGCTCAGCCCTTACCTCACAATTCGGCCATTCTCTCTGAACGCGGGCTATCCGTAACTTCTTGGTTGCATTTCTGTATTGATACGGTCTTTCTACAGACTTCCCAAATAATGGCATTGGCACTACACAATGCGCATCCACTTCGACAACCGGTATCAGACCCGATTCGGCGATAGTTCGTACCCAGGTGGACCATGGCGGAAGCGGAATCATATCTGTAACAATAATCGATGCGATTTCTGATAATTTTTTCATCACAGGTTCACGAGCACCATCACGTGCTACGTGTAAAACATATTTTAGATTCAAGATCTTACATCCATCATGCATGTCAACAGCTGCATCAAGAATCATGTTATGATGTCTCAGTGACGCATTTGGGTACCGTTCATCAACACCGTGATAAATCAACAACTCTCGGTTATGGAGTCCGGATAATATCCGACCAACATCGATAACTGGATTTTCATGTGTTCTGAAAGTTGATTTCAACCACACCACAACAGGTCCTTCACCCACGGGCGTTCGGTCTTCAGTGTGCCACTTGCACCGCTCACCTAGGTGTTCGGGCAGGCCCATAATTTAGGGCTGGATTCACCGCTCATATACCCCTGTTCCACGCCGAAGCGCGAGGATGAGGCTGCACGACGGATCGATGCTTCGCTCATTCGGTTGCTGCAGCGGCTTTTGCCTCTCGCTTCTTGCGGTTCTGTCGTTTCTTGTACCACGGGTAGATGGGCCACTTGGCCAGCCCCGTCCACATGACGAAGAAAATGAAGGTTGTCGACACAAATTTGTCGATGTCGGCTGACCAAACGCTGTCTACGAATCCGTTGTGGTACCAAGCGATGCGGGCATGATAGGCCACCAGGACCAACCCCAGGGTCAGGTGCACGTTGCGCCAAATTTTGTTCCAATTTCGAGCCATGTGGCGCTCATGCAGGTAGCGTATTTCTATGCTTTCAACCACAAACGCTCGATGTCGCTCTTTCCGAGGGCCACTCTCGGAACCCAAGTCGTACGCATCGGTCAGACCTTTTTCCAGTCCATGCCTGGTTTTGTAATGTCACGACTATTAGTCAACCACATGCAACGTTCTTCCAGGTGGTATGGAAGGAGCGAAATGGCACATTATCGTATTTTTTGTTGATATATTTCTNTTCACATCAATCAAGATCATTCATGGTCAAAAAATTCAGTCCTCTGCTTCATTTCTGATTTTATCAGAAGCAACATATGGGGTGTACGGAAGTATTTGGCTTCCAACAGGAGCATGATTGAGAATCTCTGTCTTTATTCCTGCTTTACTTAACAACTCAATATCCCCTTCATCTAACATTCTATCTAAGGTAATCATCCTTCCTCGCAGCCACAATAAACTTAGGAAAAAAAAACCGATAAACATTATCGCAAAAATCCATCCAACTAGCTGTGCTGAACTCATATTTCACCTATCTCATTTGCAAGGCATCCCATGAAACACGAGCATACTCTTTTGCCGCCTCAATAGGATTGTTACTTTTGTGAATCCCTGAACCTACTATCAAGCAATCAGCTCCGGCCAACACGGCTTGTTTAGGATGCCCATATTGTTGTCCTGCAACCCCCTCTCCTGTATTCATGTTGATTCCAGGTGTCCAGATCATTTTTCCTTCACCCACTAATTCTCTCAACGATTTGACATCATCTGGATTTGAACCATTTCCAATGAATCCGAAGACTCCATCCATTTCTCTACCCTGTTTCACTACTTCTTTTGTATAATTTGGAAGCAAAAGATTTCCTCTACTAGACATTTGAGCCAAGAGAAGAATACCCCCCTCTCTCCCAACATCTTTCCATCCATCCAGTAGACCATCCACTATATCGGGCCCCGAAATTAAGTGTGCAGTTACAATATCTGCCCATGAACGAATATCAACCACACCCCCCATCTGCTGTCGACTAACACGACCAATATCGGCAAATTTACGATCTTCCCAAATTAATACATCCAATTCCCTAGCCAATTCGCATACATCCATCCATCCATCATGTGTCCAATCTTCTACGATATCCACATGCAGTTTCAGACACGCGATATATGGGCCAATAGATTCAACAGTATCACGTACAGCAGCAACCGTTTGTAAGTCTGCAGCAAAACAAATTAGGGTTTTCTTTTCAGCGGCTGTCTGCATATATCGTCTAGAAAAACTATCTTTGACGGAACTCCACCTCAGACCCCATACCTCTTCTGCCATCATATCTCTCCTCTTGGTCTACTTCTCAAATCTTTTCTTCAAACACACCATTATTTCATACGTTGAATCTGAACGACATGTTATATTCTGGCGAGACAAAGTAAATCCATGGCAAACGTGGGCCGGTTAGATCGTGTCATTAGAGGTACAGCCGGCACATCCCTTGCTTTTGTAGAATTATCAGGGATTTTTGGTGCTGCGGAACTAATCATAGAAATATTTGCTCTAGGACTTGCAATTTTCTTGACAGTTACATCGCTGATGGGATATTGTCCATTTTATCCTATGTTTGGAGTAAATACTTGTAAATTAGATACTACTAGTAATTCAAAAGAAAACTTAGCCTGACGTATTTATGATTATACACATCAGTTGAATAACGGCGGGTCATTTAATCGTTGACATGACAGTTGACCGTCAAACCAATCATCGTGATTGGATACGGGTAAAAGGGGCCAGAACCCACAACCTGAAAGACGTTGATGTGGACATACCTAGAGATTGTTTTGTTGTTGTATCAGGGGTATCAGGTTCTGGAAAATCTAGTCTCGCATTTGATACATTATATGCAGAAGGTCAACGTAGATATGTTGAGAGTTTGAGCTCATATGCTAGACAATTCTTAGGCCAAATGAAAAAACCAGATTGCGACAGTATTGATGGCCTTTCACCTGCAATAAGTATTGATCAAAAACAAGGGTCTCATAATCCCAGATCTACTGTTGCAACAGTTACTGAGATTATGGATTATCTCCGTTTACTTTGGGCTCGTATAGGGAAACCACACTGCCCTAAATGTGGAATAGAGGTTGCCACACGAACTGTTCAAGAGATAGTTGATGATGTAATGTGGAATTTTGAAGGGCATGCTATTTCAGTATGGGCTCCTGTAATCAGAGATAGGAAAGGAACCCATGCTGACTTATTCCGTGTATTAGTTGAGCAGGGATTCACTAATGGAAAAATCAATGGCCGTGATGCTGAATTTGACAATGCTCCCACATTAGAAAAAAACCTTCGTCACAATATTGATGTTCGTATTGACCGAATGAGACTAACCCGCACAAATCGTCAGAGACTGACGGAATCAGTCGAAACAGGTTTACGTTTGGGCGCTGGTGCAATTGCTATTGAATCACTAGAAGAGCCAAAAAAAGACATTGACGTTGAAAGCACCCATTCTAGAAACGTGATAGTTGGTACTATTATTCCATACTCAGAAGAATTTGCATGCCCAACTCACGGCTCGTTTTTACCAGAAATGTCTCCGAGGATATTTTCTTTCAATAATCCTCTAGGTGCGTGTCCAACCTGTCAAGGATTAGGAGTACAACGTACTTTTAGTATTGATTTGTTAATCGACTCCACACTTTCCGTTGAACAAAATTTCGTAATCCCATTCCGTCTTTCCATGCATTCAAATTGGTATAGAAGACATATGGAGCAAGTTTGCACTCACTATGGAATAGATCCTTCCATTCCTTTTGGTGACCTCGATGATGATGCGCAAGATATCTTGTTGAACGGCACAGGATCAACCGAAATTAATTTCAGATTCGAATCGGAAAGCGGATCGGTATATCAAAGTCGAAAACCATGGGAAGGAGTTCTTCCTCGTCTAAAGAGACAACTAACTGATACCTCATCTGAACGCACAAGATCGAAATTAGCATCATACATGACTGATGAACCATGCATTGATTGCAATGGTCAAAAATTAAATCGAGCAGTCTCAATTGTAACGGTTGGAAATATTACTTTACCAGAATTATCATCCTGTTCTGTTTTAGAGTCCTTAGCTACTGTTCAACGTTGGCGTTCAGAAATTATCGATCCAGTTTGGGCTGAATTAGAACGAGAAGTACCTACAGGACCAGTATTAGAATCTGTAACAACCCTGACTGAACGTGATTTGTATATCGGTCGAGAAGTGATTAAAGAAATAGAAAATAGGTTGCGATTTTTAGCATTAGTTGGATTAGATTATCTCACCCTTGATCGAAGAGCAAGTACACTTTCTGGTGGTGAAAGTCAACGAATACGTTTAGCCAGTCAAATAGGTACTAGGTTGACAGGTGTAATGTATGTTCTCGATGAACCGAGTATAGGATTACATCCAAGAGATAATTCTAGGTTACTTGCAACTCTAAGAGAGTTAACAGAGATTGGAAACACCCTTCTTGTCGTCGAACATGATGAAGAGACATTAAGACAAGCAGACTGGATAGTTGATTTAGGCCCAGGAGCGGGCAGACAAGGAGGAACAGTAGTTTCGAATGGTACTTTAGAAAATCTCCTTTCCAGTGAAGAAAGTCTAACTGGACAATATCTTTCAGGAAGAATGAAAATTCCTATTCCTGAAAAACGAAAAGAGCCTAATGGAGATTGGTTAGTTATCAAGTCCGCCGCACACAACAATTTACAACAAATCGATGTAAAACTTCCATTGAAATGTTTCATTTCAATAACAGGTGTTTCGGGCTCTGGCAAATCGTCTCTAGTCACAGGAATTTTAGCACCGGCTTTATTGAGAAAATTGCACAATTCTGATTCAACACCAGGTCACCATAACTCAATCGAGGGGATTGAAACGATTGACAAAACAATAGTCATTGATCAGAGTCCAATTGGGAGAACTCCTCGTTCAAATGCTGCAACTTACACTGGAGCATTCGATCACATTCGCTCATTATTTTCCCAAGTTCCTCTTTCAAAGGAAAGAGGATACACTCCCGGCACATTCTCTTTCAATGTACGGGGAGGTCGATGTGAAGCCTGTAAAGGCGCAGGCTCGATAAAATTAGAGATGAATTTTCTTCCAGATGTTTGGATCGAATGTGATAACTGTAAAGGTACTAGGTACAATCGTGAAACACAAGAAGTCCTNTGGAAAGGACACAGTATCCATGATGTACTCGAAATGACAATTGAAGATGCGGCAATATTTTTTGAGAATCAACCAAAAATATTCAGAATTCTACAGACTTTAGTGGATGTTGGTTTAGGTTATATCCGTTTAGGCCAACCTGCTACGACATTATCCGGCGGTGAAGCTCAACGAGTAAAATTAGCAACAGAACTACATCGCCCTGCTAGAAAACACACACTGTATATTTTGGACGAACCGACAACAGGACTTGCAATGTCCGACGTTCACCAACTTGTTAGAGTTCTGACACGTCTCAGAGATAACGGTCATACAGTAGTTGTAATAGAACATAATTTAGATGTTGTAAAATCATCAGACTGGGTTATCGACTTAGGTCCAGATGGGGGCGATGGGGGCGGAAATATTGTAGCAGAAGGCACTCCTGAATCGATTTCGGAGAATCCAAACTCATTCACCGGCCAACATCTACAATCGGTGTTAGGTTTAAGAAAGATGGCCGATTAGATAACCTCAGGTTGTATAGCCGAAGGTGATAGAATGAGCATAGGAATTGAACCACTAGGAGAAATGGTACTCGTACAAATGGAGGCCGCTCCGGAGAAGACACAATCAGGATTGCTACTACCAGAAGAAGCAAGAGAAAAAATGACTGTAGGTCTTGTGGTCGCAGTAGGACCGGATGCATCATCCATTATTGCCGCCGGAGATCGCGTAATCTACAGGCAGTATAGTGGGACTAAAATCGAATGGCTAGGATTAGAATATTTACTTATGAAATCAGAAGATCTTCAAGCAAAGGTTAACGATTAAGGATGTGATATAATGGCAAAACAAATGTTGTATGGTGAAGACGCACGAAGAAAATTATTGGAAGGAATTGATGCTGTTGCTAATGCAGTAAAGGTCACCCTTGGCCCCGCTGCTCGAACTGTTGTTTTAGAAAAATCATGGGGAAGTCCTACGATTATCAACGATGGAGTAACAATCGCCAAAGATATCGAACTCTCTGATCCTTTTGCCAATATGGGTGCAAAATTAGTTCAGGAAGTTGCAAGCAAGACTCAAGATAATGCGGGCGATGGAACATCTACAGCATCTATTTTAGCACAGGCATTGTGTCACACTGGACTGAGAAATGTTACTGCTGGAGCTAGCCCCGTTGAACTGAAAGCAGGTTTTGATGAAGCAATTTTAGCGGTTGTCGAATACCTCAAGGAAATGGCAGTACCTGTAGAAGAATCGAGTACAATTCATCAGGTAGCAACTATTGCTGCAAATAATGATTCAGATATTGGAGAATTAATTGCTCAAGCAGTAGAAGCAGTTGGACAAGACGGCGTCATAACTGTAGAGGAAGCAAAATCAGCAGAGACTGACTTGAAGGTAGTTGAAGGAATGGAGGTTGACAAAGGATACATCTCTCCATACTTCATCACTGACAGAGAGCGTAAAGAGGCAGTATTAGAGAATCCAATGATTCTTATTACAGATCAAACAATCAACAGTGCTCAAGATTTGTTACCAAGTCTTGAAGCAAGTATGCAACAAAAACGTCCATTGTTGATTATTGCTAAGGATATTGAAGGAGAAGCATTGGCAACTTTAGTCCTTAATGTGGCAAGTAAGATTGTCAAGGCAGCAGCAATCAAAGCACCTGGATTTGGTGATGAACAGGGAGAGATATTGGAGGACATTGCCATCCTTACTGGTGCCCAAGTTTTAGCCAAGGATCGTAGTGCGGATGTGAAGGCACAAGGACCCATGTCATTGGGCGGGGCTGAAAAGGTAATTCTCGGGAAAAATAAAACAACATTTGTTGGCGGTGAAGGAGAATCATCAGCAATTGAAGAGCGAGTAAGCCTTCTACGGAGTCAAGAGAAGACTGCAACATCAAATTGGGACAGTGAAAAGATGCAGAAGAGGATTGGTAAAATGACTGGTGGAGTCGCCGTTCTTCGTATAGGTGCTGCTACAGAGACAGAAATGAAAGAAAAGAAAGCTCGTGTTGATGATGCCCTCAATGCAACTCGTGCTGCTATGGCCGAAGGAGTTGTAGTTGGTGGAGGAGTTGCATTACTAAGGGCACGAAGTGTACTCGACGAATTGAAATTATCAAGTTCTGGAGATAGGGCAATCGGTGTTGGAGCTGTATATGATGCTCTTTCTGCACCACTTCGCCAAATTAGTGAAAATGCAGGACAGGAAGGAAGTGTTGTAGTGAATAATATTCTTTCGAATGATTCACCATCCTACGGATATAATGCCAGAACCAATGAGTATGTGGATATGCTTCAGGCCGGAGTAATCGATCCTGTTAAGGTAACAAGAAATGCACTACAATCAGCAGGTTCAATTGGCGGACTTGTGCTAACAACTGAGACTTTAGTTGCAGATGAACCCAAACCAGATTCAGGTCCAGAAATACCAGATATGGGTGGCATGGGTGGCATGGGCGGCATGGGCGGCATGGGTTTCTGAGATAATTTTCCAGCCGCATCGTTGAAGGACGTCCCGCTAAGGCACTATGCCGAGGATGAGCCATTGTGGTAGAGTTACATCGTTTTGAGATTCTACCAAATGTAGGTGATGGCCTAATTGATAGTAGAGGAGAATCTATTCGACGTCAATTAGAATCTGATCATTCAGTGTCAATTAGATCGGTTCGAAGTACACTTGGATATTTGGTGAAAGCACAGTTTACAGAAAATGAAAAAAATAAGGCAGCCACAGAATTATTTTCCGATCCAGTTCTAGAAGAAGTCTCTATCAATTCCCCGATTCTTGAGTCATCAAAATTTACATCTTTACCAGATATTTCAATTTTGATTGGGTTTAAACCTGGAGTAACAGATAATCGTGCTCAGGCAGCATTAGACGGACTACAAACCCTCTTCCCGACACATGAAAAAATTGCAGTTTCAACAACCATCGGATACCATTTTTGGGGCGTTCCTTCAGATCTAGATTTACAATGGTTAATGGGACAACTTCACAATCCGTTGATTGAGCTTGCTAAATCAGTAGATAGACGCACTAGTCTCAATGAACCGTGGCCATCTTTGGATTTCCCGGAACGTCCTATTCTAGAGCAAACTCCACCATCTATAATAAATTTAGAAGTGACAGATCAAGAATTAATTAAAATTAGTGAAGATGGACTATTGGCACTAAATCTCAACGAGATGAAAGCAATTCAGAGTCATTACCGTAATCCAGAAATCCAATCAGTTAGGGAATCTAGAGGACTCTCTCCAAGAGCACCAACTGATGTAGAATTAGAGTGCCTTGCTCAATCTTGGTCAGAACATTGTAAACACAAAATATTCGCAGCAAAGATACATCATATCGATCGTGAGACAGGTGAAGATTCAGAAATTGATTCTTTATTCAAGACATACATAATGAAACCAGCATTAGATATGCAGGAAGAAGTCGATTGGCTTCTTTCTTTATTCCACGATAATTCAGGAGTAATTGAATGGACTCCTGATTGGAGTTTGTGTATTAAAGCTGAAACACATAATTCTCCCTCAGCATTAGATCCATTTGGTGGGGCAATGACTGGGATTGTAGGGGTGAATCGAGACATATTAGGAACAGGATTAGGAGCTCGACCCATTGCAAACACAGATGTGTTTTGTTTTGGTCCTCCAGATTATGACGGACATCTACCGGAAGGATTGTTCCATCCTTCTCGAGTAATGCGAGGAGTTCATGCAGGAGTTCGAGCAGGAGGAAATGAGAGCGGAATACCCACGGTCAATGGAGCCATCGTTTTTGATGATAGATACATAGGAAAACCACTGGTTTACTGTGGTACTGTCGGAATATTGCCCCGATTTCTTCCTGATGGGAGAGAGAGCCATATCAAAACCCCTTCTCCAGGAGATCTTGTTTACATGGTTGGAGGGAGAGTCGGTAGCGATGGTATACATGGAGCAACATTTTCTAGTTTAGAATTGACAGATGAAAGTCCTAGCAGTGCAGTACAAATTGGAGATCCAATTACACAAAAGAAAATGTTGGATATGTTGTTGGAAGCTAGGGATTTAGGATATATCCAAGTCATCACTGACAATGGTGCCGGCGGGCTATCTTCTAGCGTTGGAGAAATGGCTGAATTAACCGGAGGAGCAGATTTAGATCTGTCAGCAGTGCCACTAAAACAAGCAGGATTGAGCCCTTGGGAAATTTTGGTTTCTGAATCACAAGAAAGGATGACAGTCGGGGTTTCAGAACAAAATGCAGAAGCGTTCGAGGCACTGGCTAAACTACATGAAGTTGAAGCAACTGCTGTTGGAACATTTACAGATTCTGGTTCGTTTTTAGTTCGAAATGGACAACATGTAGTGGCAGATTTACCAATTGATTTTCTTCATGATGGCTGCCCTCAATTGCAATTAGAATCAGAATGGGTCCCGCCAAATCATCAACCTATTATTTTTCCCAACGATGGAGAATCAGATGCTAAGGAAATGGGAAGCATTCTTTGCAGGCTAATGGCGAGACCAAATATTGCTAGTAAAGAATGGTGGGTAAGATCATATGATCATGAAGTAATAGCCCAGTCCGTAATCAAACCATTTGGTGGAGTTAATCATGATGCTCCGGGAGATGCAGCAGTAATCGCTCCAATTCCAGGTGAAACACGAGGAGCAGTGATTTCTTGTGGAATTGTACCTAGATATTCAGATATTGATGCTTATGCTATGGCAGCTGCAAGTGTTGATGAAGCATTGAGAAATGCAGTCTGCGTTGGTGTAGATTTAGATCGAATTGCTGGATTAGATAATTTTTGTTGGCCAGATCCTGTAGAAAGTGAAAAGACTCCAGACGGGCGTTTCAAATTAGCACAATTGGTTCGAGCAAACAGAGCTATTGAAGACGTATGCCGTGCCTATTCTTTACCATGTATATCTGGAAAAGATTCGATGAAAAACGATGCAACATTAGATGGGGAAAAAATTAGTGTTCCTCCTACGTTGTTGTTCAGTTTATTGGGAGACCATCCCGATGTTCGTTTTGCCGTATCTTCAGATTTCAAAAACAAAAATGATGTCATATATCTAATTGGAGAATCTCGTCAAGAATTAGGAGCTAGCGAAATTTCCTATATGTTTCATGAAGAATCTGGGGGGGAAAGTGGCATAGGTGGAATAGTACCATCCATTGAACCTGAACGAAATCTTGCAGCATATAGAGCGTTGACAGAAGCCATCCACTCAGGTTTAGTTGCTAGTGCCCACGATTGTTCTGATGGAGGACTTGCTGTTGCAATTGCAGAATCTTGTATTGGAATTGATTCAGGAGCAGATATTGAGATATCTGCTCTTAGGGGGTTTGATGATGAACTTGACAAATGGGGCGCATTATTTGGTGAAAGCCTGGGGAGAATTATGATCAGTGTTTCTCCAGATAATACAGAAAAACTTGAATCTTTACTCACGGACGTATCATACACACGCATTGGAATTGTGAATGATACTGATAGATTGACAATTCAGGACAGATCACTACTAATTTTATCAGCATCTATTGATGAATTGCGTACTGCTTGGAAAGGAACTCTAGATGGAGGTGCCCCAAATGGTAGTTAAGGTTGCAATTTTAACTGGTTTTGGAATAAATTGTGATCGTGAAACTGCTGCCGTTTTTGATATGGTGGGCGCTGAATCTGAAAGAATTCATGTCAATAGATTCGTAAACGGTGAGAAAAAATTGAGTGATTTTCATATCATGGCCGTTCCAGGAGGTTTTTCCTTTGGAGATCACCTAGGAAGTGGTCGATTGATGGGTAATCGCCTTCGTTTCGGAATGAGAGAACAAGTTCGAGAATTCATTCAAAATGGTGGATTAGCTATCGGAATATGTAATGGATTTCAAGTATTGGTAAAAATGGGACTTTTACCTGGGGATGATGAAATTAGTCTAACTCAAAATGCATCACTGGCATTGAACGATTCAGGTCACTATGAGGACAGGTGGGTTACTCTAGAATTTGATACTAATTCTCATTGTGTTTGGACGAAAGGAATCGAACGAATCCGTGTTCCTGTTAGACATGGCGAGGGCAAGTTTGTTACAACCGATCCAAACTTGTTAGATCATTGGGCTGCAAATGGCCAAATTGTTGTCAAGTACGTTGACCCAAATGTTCCCTACCCCTCTTTTTCTGATGAATTGTTGGAATATCCACTTTCTCCAAATGCGAGTATGAGAAATATTGCAGGGGTTTGTGATCCCACCGGTCGAGTGTTTGGTCTGATGCCTCATCCTGAAGCAAATCATTCTACTTGGTTGGGAGCAACATGGACTAGGGAATTGAAACCTACTGAACATGGTGAAGGTGAGGGACTTATCCTCTTCCGTAATGCTGTTGATTATGTAGAAAAAAACCTCAATTAAATAGGTTTGAAATTATCTAGATACCTCAATCAGAAGAGACTATTTCTATTGCTGAAAGGAATACATTCCATTCATTATCGTCATCAACTTATTGGGTACAGGTGCTAAATATACCCTTCCAGTCCCTTGAATCACGTTAACAAAACCTTCTCCACCAGCAATCTTTGAAAGAGCCCCCTTACCCAGCATTTGGGTAGTAAATTGTAAGGATGCATCTCTTGCAACGGCAAAACTTCCATCTACAGTCAGAGTATCGTTATCTAGATGAATTATCTTCAGAGGACCTTGTGATTTTACTACAACGTTACCTTTTCCTTTTACTGATGTTTGAAAAAGTCCCTCTCCACTTGCAAGCATAGCCATACCTTTGTTTCGAAAAATACCTACTTCAATATCAATATCTGAACAAACGTAGGCCCCTTGATCGAGAATCATTTCACCCTCAATTTCTAGAATATGATATTCACCCAATGTCGGGGGTCCAAAATATACCTCTCCCCTACCTTTGTATATTGGCCTGAATATCTCTTCTCCAGAAACCATAGATTTCAGAAATCCACCAACACTCGGGGCTTTAGTTTGCATCTCAATATCTCCTTGCATGTAATGTAATGCTCCTGATTCAGAGCGAATACTTTCTCCATTCAGAGTCACTTTAACCATCTTCATACCCTCAGTATCTATAATCTCAATATTAGCCATAATGTTCACTTTGACTTCGTGTTGATTAAATTTGTTCCTGCATTAGACTAAACACATGAGCTTTGATACTGTTAAAGATTAGAATTTTCCAAATTTCAATTAACTCTCTTGCACATATGCTCATATGAATCAATCTGACGAGACGACTATGATTGGTGAAAGGGATGGTCAAAGTCCCATGAAAGGCTCTTTGCTGATACCCAGTATTGCTTTAGGATATGTTCCACTTGTCATTTTTTTACTATCCATTTCCACCGATGGATTTGGTCTGTTTCTCTACAGTGGTGCATGTCTTGTGCTGCTATTGCCAATTTATGCCGTTTATCTTCTTCAGATAACTCGGCAGAGAAGAGAAAATGGTACTCTTACTACATTTGTTGTAATTTTCTATATTATTTCGTTCCTAGTTCCATTGTTTTGGTTACTAATGTATGCATGGTTTGTGACAAATTTCAATGGGATTGTATAGCCGATTCTACTAGTATCAGACATCAAAGCCGTTTATCCATTTTTGAACTCCGAGAAGACATTTTTTGGATTCGGGTAACAGGGGTCCGAATAACCACCAATCATGAAACATTTTTGGCCATATCTGGATATCGATTTCAACCCCATTTTTCTTCGCNTTTTTAGCAACAATTCGACTATCGTCAAGTAATATTTCGTCTTCTCCAGTAATGATCAAACCTCTGGGAAGTCCAGTAAAGTCTCCGAAAAATGGAGAAACATATGGATTTGATTTATCCATAGATTTTGGGACATAACGTTCAGCGGCATCTTTGGGCATTTGCTTAGTGAACATTGGATCTGCTTTTTTTCTCGAATAGTATGTATCTGTATTACATGTCAAATTTGTCCATGGAGAAAACAATACAAATCCATCTGGAAGTTTCTCGTTATTATCACGAAGGTACAACAATAGTGCTAAACTAAGACCACCTCCAGCAGAATCTCCCATCAATATAATTTCAGATTTTGAATTTTGTTCCACAATTTTTTTCCAAGCAGTTACTGCATCATCTAAGGCAGCAGGATATTGATGCTCTGGTGCTAATCGATAGTCTATGGAATGACATACTCTACCAGTTATTTTAGCTAGATTAGACAGACCTATTCTATGTGTAGTTAATGAAGACCCAAAAGAATAACCTCCGCCATGAAAATAAACAATTAAAGAATTTTCATTATGGATTCTCTTAGGTGTAAAAGTAACACTTGAGACACCATCAAATTCTGTTTTCTGATGTTTTGTTCCAAACGATCGTAGTAATTGTCCACCCAACCAAGAAGGAGGATGTACAAATAATCGAATAAGTTTAGCAGAGGGTTGTATAAATGGATACATGAATTTATTCGGACGAATTAAAATTGACAAAATTTGTGCTCGAACACTCATGTTTCACTCAGCACCTATTCATTTCCATCATTAATTAAGTCATCAACACCACTAAGCAAACTGTCCAATTCTCTCCTTTTTGCCTTCCTTTCTCCAATAATTTTTTCAACATTCGGCTCGGATAATTCTTCTCCTGTTTTACGAATTTCTTCTTCGGCTTTGAATCGATCCATGAATTCTCTATCTTCACCAGGTCTATCTGAACGATCAATTTCAGGAATTACTTTCGAAGGAATAGTTCGGACCCCCGGCGTATCATTTCGGGTAGGAAAAGAGTCTACCAATTCTATTGCAGAACTAATATCTCCTCCTTTTGATACGGTATTAGCAACCTCTCTGATTATGTTTCTTCTACTAGTTTTCTTGGCAATTTCAAATGCTTGTGTAATTTCTTGCTCAGTAGGAGGAGGTCTTTGCCCTCGATGAGCTGCTAATAATCTACTTGCCTCTTTTAGAAATGGTCCATGAACTGGATCGTGATCATATCTATGTGGTTCAGTAGTGAAAGCCATCAAATCTTTTGCAAGTTGTTCTATTGGTGTCGAAACATCTCCTGAAATCCTATCTCGCACTTTTTTATGGGTCGCAATACAACTTTTACATCTTTTACTCCCTTCAACATCTGGGGCATCACAAAGAAGGCAACATATGGCAAAACCCATCTGTTGCATAGCTTGACGAGGCAACGACATTGAGTAGCCCTAAACACTCCTCTGAATCAAACCTATCCCATCCGTCGCATTCATTCGCATAACCTCTATCGGAGGTTGATGACTGAGCCAACCCTCTTTACGAAAATTATTCGTGGCGACATTCCATCATCCATNGTCGCTCANGGCAGTACATGGTACGCTTTCCTTGANATTAATCCACTAAGACCAGGCCATACTTTAGTGGTACCTAAAGAAGAAGCACGACGAATNGCAGAATTATCACCAGAAAGCCGAAGGGATTTGATGGATGGTGTTGTAGAAGTACAACGTCGCCTTTCAATCGAGTTTGATACACCAGATTTTAGCATCAATTTGAATGATGGTCCATTGGCAGGACAAGAAGTTCCGCATGTTCATTTCCATGTAATTCCTAGAACTGACATCAATCGTTCTAATCCTATGTGGCGCACGACATCTCCCCAGTCTGAACCAGATTTTGAAGCGCTTGCTGCTCTCTCTCAGAAGTTACAATTACATTGAACGGTGGCGAAATAATGCAATCCCCTTCAGGTCAAGATGTTAAACGAACATCTGCCCCATATGACCCAGATGTTGAAACCTCGGCATCATCAAGGCGATTGAATCGAAAGGCATTATTGAACAAAATCAGATGGAGACATGATGGTAGACATCCTGGCTCAAAGATTGCTTGGATAGTCCTCAGATTTATGCTTCGACTATCTTGGTATACGCAGTTCAGAACAAGAGAACAGTCAGGATATGAAACTATAGAAGAAGACAGAGGCTTAGTTGCATTGGCATGGCACACAGCTGGTCTAATAGATCCTATGGCAATAGTCCAATCTTCAAAGAAGCGTTACATTATGGTTGGAAGACACGATCTAATGACTCGTCCCATTTTGGGACGCTGGGCACGAGCAATCGGCTCTCAACCAGTTTTACGTCAAAGAGAAATAGACGAGGGAACAACTGATGCTGAATTTGCTAAACATATCAATGAACGCAGTTTACTTACAGTGGCACATACAATTGCAGGTGGTAACGGCTGCGTAATTATGCCCGAGGGTACTAGCCAAGTTGAACCTAGGATGATGCCTCTTCGGTCAGGGCCAATGAGGATTGCATTGAATGCAGCAGCGGCAGCACAATCTTCGGGCAATAAATTACCATCAATCAGGCCTGTTGGTTTACATTTTCGTACTGCTTGGGAATTTAGAACAGATTGTTATGTTGAATATGGAGATGAAATTCAAATTTCAGATTTAGTGGATGAATCAGTAGTCTCATCACTCGTGAATGGAAAATGGGCAGAACCATCAAGAGATAATGTAAATGAACTCAGAAATCGCATTAAAAACACTCTAGATATTATGACCCCTGATGCTGACAATTGGGAAGAATTCCATTCTTGGTCTGTCATATCTCACATTGAGAAATCAAGTCAAAATCAACCCCACAAGAAGTGGAAAGATGAAGTTCATGGCATACGTTCAGTAAGAGACAGAATTCGATCAGGGGATTTACCTAGTGAAATTATGGAACCTGCTGCCAGAATAGAAAAGGAAATTCGCCTGAAAAAATTAGATCCTCGTTCAATCGATTGTTTGGGAATCAAAAGAGGAAATATCTCTACTCCATTCAAGGGAATATTTGGTNTATTATTGATGATATCTATGCTACCTCTCAGTATTATGACATTACCACAAGCTATTGTTGCTTGGTGGTTAGGAAACAACTCTGATGAGGGACTAGATGCCAGAAGCACCTTCCACATGATGGCAGTAACTTTCTCTCCGTTGCTCATTTGGCCATTNTTTACAATTCCAATAGGAATATGGCTATCCATATCTTATTTTCCTGATTATGCACTTGTCATCACCCCTGTAATTTCTTTATTTCTAATGCCTCTTATGCACATGGCAAACATTCTATTTTTATTCGGATATGATGCAGTATGTGATGTAGTAGACTTATTCAATCGTAGACAGTTGAGAGTTTCAAAATCAGCCAAATCCATAACAGAAGATATTTCATTAATTCTCGGACTCCTGAAATAGGTTGGCTTCAACCGATAACANATGGAGACTAGAGACGCCATCAAATCCATTGAACAATGGCTTAGTGAAGAAGGCCTAGAATTCAAAACATTATCAGACAGTCGTGCAGAAATACATTTACACGTAAGATATCCTCCTACNAGGAATGGACATTTATTCAATGTTGTAATCCCAAAAAAAAGGTCATTAGTTATCATAGGNTCTGTTACAAGAGTTGATACAGGCCAACAAGAAGAAATGAAGTCCCATTCAGAATCNGATCCAGTTGCATGGGAAGAGTGGTTACATGAAGCTAGACTTGGACTAATTAAGGGAGGATTTGACTGGACTTTACACATCGGGCGCAAATCAGAGAACAGCGGCCCTCTCCAAGCATTCAATATTTCTCGACCGATTTGGTTTGATGGTCTCAATCAACATTTATTCATGGATTCATTAAGAACAATCTGGCTTAGTAAATTAGCAATAATCCATGAAATTAGATTTAATTATGGGGTTGGGGAAGGAAAACCCGGCCCTGTAGATGATTGGGAAAACAAACAACAGGGTCNNAATTCAGAACAAGCACCTGAAGTTGAAATCAAAGATGAAATGTCATTTGGTTCTTCTTTTGATGTTGATGAATGGGTATGACTTGAAACGTGACCTCTAGAGGTTTTGCTTAAGTATGTGTCAATGCGGTTGCGTGCTTGTTGAACCGTAGGTGCATACCATGACTTACAGAATGAAGACCAATAGCCTAATGCTCACAATCTTGATGGTTTTGAGCACCACATTGATTGTACCCTCTGACGAAGTAGAGGCCGCCGAGGTAGTAATTACTGACGCAGTTCGTGTTGTCGATGGAGGTCCTATGAATGAAAGAATGGTGTCTATGGCAGCAGATAGCGAAGGAAATATTCACTTTGTCTGGAGTAGAAATACACAACATTTGTTTTACACAATGCTCGATCCTAGAGCTGACACCGATGGAGATGGTCAAGCAGACCCATTAATTGATGCCACACAGATTTCAAATCCTGGAATCCATCGAGCATGGCATCCAGATATTGCAATTGATAGTCAAGACAGAGTTCATGTTACTTGGACTGATAAATCAAGCCAACANGCGATCAAATACACAGTTTTAGATCCTTCTTTACACCCACAAGATGGTACTGCAGCAGATGAAAGCGTGATTTCAGTTGTTAATGATATGATTGTNAGTCAACGACAACAAGACAGAGATTGGCCAGCAATAGCTGTTGATTCGATGGACAATGCACATATTGTTTGGGAAGATTCATTCGATCCTTTGGAGAAGTTCTATTTTCAACCTCAAATCTACTATTCTATGATTGAATTTGATGGAACTGCAGGCATCACAGCAATTGACGACTCGATGATCACTCCAGTTATTGGACACAAAGGTCACCCAGACATTGCTGTTGACGCTGATGACTATGTTCAGATTGTTTGGGATGATACAAGAGGAGGAAAGGTAGAGATGGTTGTACCAATCGACACCTCTGGTTCTATGTATTCTGAGTGGGCTGACGTATGTACTGTATTCTATGGTGGTAGTTTCAGCAGTGGAGGATATTTCCGAGGAATTAAGCCAATGTTAGAAGATGCCAATATCACAGTATACGAGACAATCTACGCAATTCTTGGATATGGTATTCCATCTGCAGGACAGAGCAATACTTGTTCTACGGCATATCAAACCGGGGGAAGCGGTTCTCAAGGACCTCGAAACACCCATCTTGGCCAATTCCCTGGAGATGATAGTGGAGGAATTAGAAAACTCCAGAATTTCATATTCAATGGAGGCGCAGTTACTGGAAGTTCTGGTGAAGATTGGGGGCCATCATCTACATGGGCATGTCTTTCATGGAAAGATGCATCTGGAAACGTTCCAGGAAACCCACCTACATCCGCTGATCACAAATGGAATCCTAATGCTACAAAGATTGTAATTCCAATTTCTGACGAGGGCCCTCGAAATGGAGATCCTGCTCAGCAAGCTGATGACACTGCATCTATCAACGAAGCTCACGATGCCTGCGTCCGAGCGGGCATAGTTCCAGTTCCAATGGCAGGCAGTACTTGGGGAGGAGGAACACAAATCCAGTCTCACATGTCTGATTTAGCCAACTGTCCGAATGGTGTAGTTAATACCAATCCTAGAATATGTCCTGGTTCTACAATCCGTAACACAGATGCAGGTGGGGAAGTCTACAATTTCCCTGCTTCTGGTGGTGGCTCACAACAGATGCAATTACTGGTTGAAGCTATGGTGTATCTAGCTACAAACAACTCACGTGAAATTTTCATGACAGTATTGGCCCCTCATGCCTTACTCGATAACCCATCTCCTGGATGGACGAGAGGCACATCTGCAACCAGTACATCTGGAAATGCATATACTGAAGATATAGGACCAGAAATGGATTCAAATGGATACGGTCATTTGGTTGTAGTAAACGATACCAGAATTACATTAGATGACGCATTTAGTTTCCACCCATCGATTGCAGTGGACAGTCAAGGAAATACTCACCTGACATGGATGGACGGTAGAGGTTATGGATTCGAGAAGAATGTGAATTATGAGGTCTTTTATTCCCGCCTAAGACTACGTGGTGCAGCTACTTGGGATGGTGTTGAAGGTGGACTACCATCGTACGGNATCAAACAAATTGTAGATACTAGGATATCCGACTTCGAAGGACCGAATGGAATACCACAAGGGACTCCATATTCTCCATCATCATATATGCCAGCAATCCTAACTGATGCTAGAGACAATGTCCACATTACTTGGCTCGATAATAGCAATGCAACGCAGGGCGAAGCAATCATGTATGCTCGATTGAATCACACCAACGATCAACCATCTTGGCCGTTGAATTCGATAGCAGCCGCAGTTTTAGATCCATGGGAACCTACTGTAGTTTCTACGTGGCAATCAGATAAATTAGGCCCGAATTCAGGCAATTCACCTGAACTAGGTCAACCCCCTGCGTTTGCTAATGATTTAGGAAGTGGTGCACATATTGCATGGTCAGACACTAACAAATGTAATGAAGAATCAAATCAGAATACGTATACTCTATGTTATGTTCACGTGCTTACAGGACAAGTAGAAGTGGGCCTGCAAGAAGGAGAAACCTTCTATCACGTAATTGAACCAAGTGAACAAACAATGTACAATCTCACTGTAAACAATACTACACCGGGCCCTCCAGATCTAGTAGCAGACACCTTTTCAATTAATTTAAGTGGAATTCCTTTGAACTGGTCTGCTACAGTTTATTTCTCCAACAACCATACTACGATTTTCCCAGATACCCCCATTTATCTTGCTGGTGGAGAAAAAGTTGAGATATATATGCGTGTAATTGCACCTTCAATTTACCAAGCAAATGAGGATGAAGTAGCTAACATTATTGTTTCAGCAATTTCTTACAAGGATCCTGCAATTCGTAGCGATAGACTGACAAGTACACTCATGGATGTAGTTCACGGAATTCAATTGGATACTAGCCATACTCAGAGCGATATTGAACAAGGGGGAACGGCAATTTTCTCAATTACAATCACCAATACTGGTAACGTTTACGATACCTTCCAATTTTACGATCCAAATACATTAGAGGGTCAGCAGGAATGGTTATTACCATACGGCTGGGGCATTAAATTCCCTCTTACAGTTTCGTTAGAACCAGGCGCTTCTGTAACGAAGAATCTTGAAGTGAATGTTCCAACAACCCAAGAGCCAGGAACCTGGGTTGTCTTTGTTAAGGGATGGTCTACTGGAGAACCTGTAAAGTCTGTAGAGAAGGGGACATACGATGTTCTCGAGCTTTGGATAAACGTATCAATTCGATCATCTGGAAATATTGAATTTGAGATATTTGATAGAACAGAAGAGGTTCTTCCTGGGGAATTAAAGTCTGATTTGGCAGATGATGCAGGTTGTGCACAATATACGATCAAGGTGAAGAAGAATTTTGCTCCGGGCCATCTAATATTTGCTGTACTCGGCGGCCCTGAGGAAAGAAATGAAACAATGACTTTGAATCAATGGCGTCAGGAAAATTGGTATGTTGAATTAGATTTCAAAAACGCTCCTGATTATACCGTAGAAACTCGGTACGACCCCACAGTACCTCGATTTTGGTCACAAACCGGCGTTCCTTATGATGTTCTTGCAACAGTTTGCGCTCCAGCAAATGCAGATGCAGGAATAGGCCCTGCTGTAAAAATCAAAGCGTATTTACAGGGTTCGCCTAAGGTATCAGATGAAGTAACGCTTTCTACAATGGTAAAACACGTCTACGAGTTAGATGCCACTACAGAATCTCTTGAAAATGATATGAATCCCGGAGAAACTTGGGCAGTTCCTATTGACATTATGAACGGAGGAAATGGACCTGATCGTTATGATATGAGAATAACCTCGATTTCGGATTCTAATGGATTAGCCCAACCATGGAATGTAGAAATTTTCCGTTCAGACATGTCAGAATTACAACGTGACGAAAATCAGACAGTAATGGTTCATGTTGATACTCCTGACCAAGTAGCTGCAGGCACTTATCAAGTAACTATTTCTATATTTTCAGAGGAAGCATGGGAAGGCACACGTCTTCGAGACGTAATTCAATTAACAATTAATGTTAATGAATATCATGACATGCAAATCACGCTTGATCCATATGTCGAAAGCGCTGTGAAAACAACTGCACCTGGAAGAACTGTACGATTTATCATGAATTTAACAAATAATGGAAACGTAGCTGATACTCCAACATTGCATAACCACACTAAGAAAGGTGATGGTAATTGGGATTCTGAGCCGGGAATGAACGCACTTGCTGGATGGGCAACTCCTCATGCAGTTGAATTCGCTCTATTGGATGGATTTGAGACAGAATATCCAATTGAATTAGCATGTTCTGACATTAATTCCACTGATGAGAAACCTGAATTTGATTGCTATTATGATGTCTTTTCAGGGACTTGGTACTTCCCGCCTATGCCAGCATATACTACTGTGCAAATAGTTGCAATAGTGAACGTTGGTTCCGATGCTGCATTAGGTAATCGAAATATTGGAATCAAAGTTTTATCTGATTTTGGTAGTTCAGCAGACGGAGGAGACGATGACGAGACTCCAGAATGGGTCGACTCATGCACTATTGATACAGATAATGACGGTCTTGCAGATAACAATCCTGGATGCGATACCAATGAACAAATTCTTACTCTTCGATTAAGAGCTCCAAATCTAGTTTTCATTGGTGGTGTTGATATTTCTGAAGAACAAGCCTCAGCTGCTGTTGGCGAGATGATTCCTGTACAAGTAACAATTCAAAATACAGGAAATGTACATGCTACAGATATCAACATCATTCTATGTGTTGGTGACGAGGATGAAATCCGTTCTGAGGGTTGTGAAGAAGAAGATGTAGTGTATCGTAGAGTTATAGGTGCATTAATGCCAAGTGATAATACAGAAGACGGTGTTACAATCACGTTACTTTATCCAGTTACAGCGGGTAGCGATAACGTTGTTGTGGTAATTGATCCTGAACTGAACATTGTTGAAGTCAGTGATGATGACAACTATCTTTCAGTTGATGAAAAACTACAGTCGAACAACCCGGTTCTCGATGTAGCAATGGTTGTTGTCAGTAAGTGGTCAGTTCCAACTATTATCATGGCTGCGACAATTGGATTGTTAGGAGTTGCAGGTCTGATGATGATTTCTCGAAGAAAAGAAGCATTGGATAGGGTTGCCGAACAAAGTAGCCTTTTACAAGGACTTGATGAAGATACCAGATTCTGATTTCCTTTATCCTTGTATCCACCAAGGAAGAGGAGTGGTAGAGTCAGCTGGCATGAAAACCTCTTCAGTATTTGTATTTGCTAAATGTCCTCTGATTCCGTCGATGACCATTTGCATATCCTTTGAATGAATTAACAAATCTCTTGCAACTCTATCAAGATCTAATGGTCTACTTGGGTCCTCTAAGATGGTATGGACAATGGATCTTTCTTTGTATGATTCAAATTCACCATCAACTGTTTTTGATACACGTTTCAATACATGCTGGTGGAGAGCAACCAAAGAATCCCTCTCCGCATCGATATTGTCTAACATTCCTTGGATATGAGCAATATATCCTGCCCCCTCTGAAATGGACATCTTTCTTCTTCTACTGATTTGATTGGCTATTTTTATTGCAGAATCAGACATAGATTTTGATGACGAAAGATTGACAGGACTTCCTTTAGGTAATGGTGTATGTTTCATTCTGAACAAATCTGGTCCGAGATCCATTCGAAGACTGAATGACTGTTGAACTGTGTAAATTTTTTTTGGAGGCCCNCCTCTTTCAGAAGCGACTTTTTCACATTCAACAAATCCATTCTCTTCTAGAACATTAAGGTGTTTTACAATAGCCTGTTGACTTACATCTAGGTGTTCAGAGAGTTGAAGGGGATAGTGTGGTTCACGGACTANTCGCTTCAAAATCTCACGNCGTGTAGGATTACTTAGGATTTCAATAGCACGATCGAAGTCCACTACAACATCCCAACCTATGGTTAGGTAGTCACCACTCTGGTAAAAACTCGTTGGCATGAAAATTGAACTAACCCGAATCCCAAGTTTGCCAGTCTTCATCTACTTTAGCGTCATTTTGTTTTTCACTTTCTTCACTCGAAATGTTCTTTGTAGCTCCAATTCTTTGATCATTTTTTTCATCATCTTCAAAATCAGGCTCTGTTTTGTAAGCAGGAACATGCACTCTTTTTTCTGATATATTCGTAAATGGAGGTGGGATAGATTTTTTTGGTTTTGTTCCTTGTATATTTTGAGAATCTAGTTTACCTTCGCGAATCAAAAATAATTCATCTGTAGTCGGTATACGATCTGTTGGCATTTTTTGAATGATGACTCTCTGCTCAACTTTCTTTCTTCCAACGAATAGGTGAACAATGAGTGAAAGAGGCAATATCATTAGTCCAAAACAACACGAAATAAAAGCAATTAAAATCCCAGGCTGTTGAAGTGCTTGTAGGTCAACAGACTGATCATCTACAACATATATTGTAGATGTAGAATTACTATTTTTGAAATTATATTCTCCTGATTGAGTCAATGAAATAGTTCCTATAGGGTCATAAATTACACTTCCACCTTCTCCAGTTCTTTGTGGTTGCATCCATGTAGGTTCGTCTATGTCTATCATTTCATCATTAGAATTTGTAACCTCTAAATCTAAATCTGCTTCATCATTAATATTTTCTACAATTCGCAAAATAGTGTAAATACGATTATTTTCAAGGACAATTTCTTTGTCTGAATTAGGGCCAATTATCCCAGAATTATTTTGTCCTGGATCAACAAGATCTTCAATATCATCCATTGAATTTGAGAATGAAATCAATGATATTGTAATCAAACCAATTGCTACAATGGCCAACCATTTTCCCCATGGTTTTTTCTTTTCTTGTTCATTTGTCATGAAAATGAAACTCCTAATGTTGTATGATGAATTATCCACCAAGGCCGAACTCTGCTAATTTCTGAGGAAGATACTCATCAGTAACATAGTCCAATCCATATTTGGCTAAAGACTGTTGTTCAGCCTTTTTTCCATTCTCCAACATCATATTAATCTGGTCTTGCCATGCTCCAGTAGAAAATCTTGGATCGCTGAGTTCTGCCTTCAATGCTTCAATATCCTTTGGAGTTAATTTGTCACTTGGTAGGTCATATGCTTCAATATCATCCGCTGTAATTCCGAGGTATTCTGCCCCGGTTGTTGCAAGATATTCGGAAATATGTGCTGTCTTTATTGCCCCATAAGCTATACTTGCGAAAATTCTGAATGACCAAGGATCACAGTCAGCGAAAACCATAACAGGTTTATTCCATGTTTCTGACATACGCTTAATCATTCTACGTGTAGATCTTGCTGGCTGACCTTTTAGATGAATTAATGCACACCTAGAGTCTTCATCAAATCCATTTTCTACCAACCTATCGAACATTCCACCAGTTTCTATTGCCATGATATAGTCAATATCTTCATCGATCAATCTAATTTTTTCAGGCTCTACATTGTATGGTAGGCCATAACCAGAATCTCCTACGTCATCTCGGCAATTTATTGACATCCATTCCCCACGTCTGTTTCTTTCTTCAATCGTTACATTCCCAATCATTCGAGCACCATCTTCTTCAGGTCGTAATTTGAAATCCTCTCTCATACACTTAGTAACGATTTCAAGATCTTCAGCAAGATTATTGCTTCCGTTTTGATTTTCAAATTTCCCTAGTCCCCAGCCTTCTGAAATGTAATACATTTCTCTGAGTGTAGATGATTTTTCTGTATCTATCATTTCCTCAATAAATTCAATGACATGTAAAGCACGAAGTAACTGCCTNGCAGANCCTAGACTACTAGCATCACGTATTGTTTTCTTCTTTCCATATTTGTAAACACCCAATCTTTGATTAAATTCGATATTTGTTTTTGCTCGTACAGGCAACGTCATTGTTGGAGGCGTGCCCTTTAGCATTCGGTCATGCATTTCTTCTACAACTTCATTCAAACTCTGAATCACTTCTTCTCTATTTTTTGCTTCAGACATTATTCATCATTCTCCTCATATTGATCAAATCTCCATTCNTTTGGTTCGTTAGATTGTAAAATAGCCTTTTCAACTTCATTTTGATCTAATGTTCCACTATTATCNAGATCATGTACATCGATAATCTCTTCAGCTAATTTCTGAGGTATTGCATCCCCCAACACTCCTTCCATAGCATCTGCTAACTCTGATTGATCNAGGTCACCGGAATTATCTTGATCGGACTCCATAGCATCTTCAGCAATCAGAGATGCCTGTTCTCTTGCAATTTCTAATGCTCTTTCTTCTTCCTTTTGAATTTCAATCAAAATTTCTTCATCAATCTTAGATGCGCCGATAATGTCACCAGAGCCACGGAAGAAGACTTCCGTACTATTCCAATCATTATGTGCTAGGCCTTTCAAAGCAAATCGGATTACTCCTTCTTCATTTGGAGGTATAGTCTCTAACTTCCAACACCAGATCCCTTTAACCTCTCTCTTTCCCCCTAATTCATTTTCAATGATTTCTACACCTTCCTTTTCAGGATATTGAGCAAGAATTGAATATGCTCTAGGCCTAGCGGAATAATTGTGAATTTTTATTTCACATCTATGCACCTTCGCTTCCTTATCCCATACAACTTCATCTTCACAAAACACAGCATTCATTATTTTTGTAATGATGGGGTTTAAATCTGGCTCTGAACGACCTAATAGACTAGACGCCTTTGTAGCTATGGCAGGTAGGATTTCGTTAACCAATTCGAATTTTTCTTTCGTTTTTGCTTTTTGAGCACTCTTCTTTTTATGGTTTTTCAAATGCCTCCCAATTTCTTGTAATGCTTTACGAATTTCAGTCATTACTACTTCATTTTCAGCAACTGCTTCTTTTGCTTCAGATGTAAATTGTACATTTGTGCTTGCAAGATGGACTAGTATTGTAGCCGCTCCTTTGGGCAACCCTTTACCTCCTGGTTGTTCTAGTCCATATCCTTTCCAATTCACTGACTCAATCCCTTTAGTCAGAAGACATCCCCCTTGCTGATACATCAGAGGCACTCTATTTGCGAATCTTAAAACTTCGATAGGCCCATCTGCAGATACATCTGCATTTCCATAAATCAGTCCGACTTCAACTTGAAATGGATTTCCATTTGCTACACTTGGGGCTCTAGTGAGTGTAGAAACAAAGGCAGAATCAACTCCCTTTTCNAATCCCTTTTTGATCAATAAATCCTCGATTGGAGATAAACAATCAGTCGGGGGAGGCATCAATCTAACATCATTGAATGAGGTAAGAATTTGTTGAGATGCTTCTGGAGTAACTTCTCCCGGAGCCATTTTTTGATCAATATCAGACCGCTCAAGAATTTCTTTCATTGCTCTCATCGGAATTCCAGAAAATGTATGGCGGAGAAAACCCCTCATGTTTCTTTCAGAAGAATCCCTTAGTAGTCTATTCAATGAACCAATTTCGATTCCATGTGGATGTGGTTTAATCTCTCTTACCGGACGTGGCAACCTGTCAGTGACCCTTTCAGAGACGAAACTATCTATCAATTCATTTTCTTCATTGTATGCATGAAAGCGTATCGTTGCATGAGGATTAACTATCGCAGTCATCCTGAGATACTGGCCTACACTTTTTTTCCCGCGTTGGAATTTCGCCTTCATAGGCGCCTCGATGCGAAGGCCATGTTCAACAGGTAAGCCATTATGATCTACAAATCCATGAGTTCTCTCTCGATTAGAGACAATTGCAGCATTCTTTTTTGTATCTAAACCAATATCCATTTTCAATGCAGTTGCATCTTTTGCAATTTTTGAAATCACATGTGTTGTTTTACCTGTAGTTAACTGACTGTACATTACAACCCCAGTAATGCCAATTCCTTGCTGCCCCCTAGTTTGTCTGATAGTATGAAATCGAGATCCAAATAATAGTGACCCAAACACCTTCTCAATTGACTTAGCAGGAATTCCTGGTCCGTTATCTTGAGCAATCATCATTATCCTATCACTTTTATTTGGAATACGTCGTAATTCAATAGAAATTGTAGGTAATATGCGATGCTCTTCACATGCATCTAACGAATTATCAATAGCTTCTTTGACAGCTGTTATTATCGATCTTTGTACTGAGTCATATCCCAGAAAATGTTTGTTCTTTTCGAAGAATTCGCTAATACTGGCTTGCTTCATCGTGCTAGTCGCGCGTCTTGCCATTTGTCCACCTCCTGCTGTAGTCCTCCTTCGACCGGATGTCCAAGGGCTACTCACAAGTTTGTAGACCTTGCAAGTCGAGGGTTATTGAACACTGATACTTGAAATCATCTAAATTCTTGATTATCTNTTCATTNACTATTGTCGGTGATACCTACTTCCACGTTCTATCTCCGAGCATCTATACAATTGTTCCAACAGTACCACAGCTGCCATTTCATATGTCATTGTCAATGGACCCAATCCTAATTTTTCATGTTTGAACGGTAAATCGTCTCTCCATCCATCTACAGGGCCTATAGCGAGATGAATCGTTTTTGCACTATTTTTCCATGAATTCCATTTTTTGACAAATTCTTCAGTACTAATTGACGGTCCATTTTCATCAAGAAGAATTAGATTTCCCTTTACTCTTTGTAATTTTGAAATGTATTCATCTAACCTTAATTTTCCAGAATGTCGAGTGAGACTAACTCCACGCCCTTCTAGTCTCTTGGCGTATGTGTCGATTAGTGTAGAATATGCACCTTCTCTAGCCTTACCATGTAGATGTACATTGACACGTGCCATATTTTTCGGTGAAATAGTAATTGTTCTTGACCCATTCTACAAAACTTAGGGTTCAAAGGCCTCGGCCTCAACGGTCAATCATGTCATGGTGGCCATTCTCTAGGAAGAGCTCTGAGCCGTTTATCGACAATCCTCATATCAAAGGCTCAAGAATGTGGTTAATCGAATTACAAGAGGTATGTGAACGGGAGTATCAAAATCCTGCTTCTGGACAGGCTAGAGTCAGAGAAATGCAAATTGAATGGACTGATGCACATTCAAAGGGTGAAATTAGTGATGACTTATTGCAGGGCTTAGATCGAAGGGCATTTCGATTACTGAGAGCAACATCTGAAGAATGGCTTCAATGGTTAGATGATATTGAATTTTGGAAGCCTGGATGGAGAGGAGACGACGGTTCTCCAAATACTGAATTGTAAGGTGAGATTATGCTAATATGGGTAATTTTGTTCATCATTATTGCCATNGGACTATTTTGGTATGCACGTCATCAACCATTCCCAGAACATGGTAATATCGCAGGATCTATTTTTCTGTTAACTGCTATAGTTCTCTATATCGCTTTGGAAGCTCCGAGGCCTACTGCTGGCACCCAACCAGGCAGTCCTGTGCCTCCATTGATAGCAATAGTATTGGGGGGCTGGTTTACAATTATTGGAGGCTATCACATGGGGAGAACTCAACGCGATGTAATTGTGGCCCCCTTCGCAGGTATCATTCTTGTATCGGGAATTTTTGGGTTAGTAACCTTAGATTGGACTCTGCAAACAACTACGGAACAGATAGGAAATTTCATTTTAGCATCAATTTTTGTCCTTTTAGAGATATACTTACTTTTTCGAGGTTTAGTTGTAGGCATACAAGGAATAACATGGTCAAAATCTGGATTACGTCAATTAGAGCGAGGACTGATTATGGGTGAACGTGGTGCAATCTCTCATTTTGAAAGATCGTGGGATATGGAAGATCCAGCATTGAGTGCTATGGCCCATGCAGCACTTGCTTTAATTCACAAATTTAATGATGATACTGAGAAATATGAAACTCATACAAATCGTCTAGATAGATTTGGTGGGTGGGAGTCAGTCGATCCTTCATGGCTAGATGCAATCAATACCCGATTACATGGAAGTGCAATCTTAGAATCTAGTGAATAATCAGCCTATTTTCGATGCACACTAAACAGGGATTGATAAACTACTACGTGTAAATAATAACATGGTTTGGGATATTCCAAAGTCTGCTTGGGGGAGAGGTAATGTTCTTTTTTGGGTGTTATCAACATGGTTTGGAGCAAATCTACTCGTTCAAGCATATTGGATAGGAACTTATGGAAATCCACTTGATGCGAATATGTTATTCGAAGCATTTGGCCCAATTGCGTGGGTGATTGCCGTTTTAGAAATCATACTTTGGACATTTTTGTTAGTCTATGCTTTCCGTCGTTCGATAATCCGAATTATTGGTCAACACACGCATCAAACGGATTCAAGAGCCGCCGACTTCGTATGAACATTGAGAGTAGATGGTACGTATCACAAGAGTTCATACTGGTGGAGGAGATGGTGGTGAAACCAGTCTTTTGACTGGTGAACGCGTTGCTAAGTCAATAGACAGGGTCGAATTGTTTGGAACTATTGATGAATTAAACTCATCAATAGGTTGTGTTAGAATGGAATTATCTCGGCTTCCCAAAGAAGCTGCTGATGGTGGGGTCCGCATAGCTACAATACGTCTAGAATCCGATCTTGAACCAAAATTGTCACTTCTCCAACAAGAATTGTTCGATGTTGGTGGCGAGTGTGCTGGAAATCCAAAAACTCTCCCTGATGGAATGGTTTTGATAAATATGGAACACGCAGATAGACTAGTTTCAGAAATGGATGAATGGACAAAAAACACTCCACCATTGGATTCCTTTATTTTACCAGCCGGGTCTCCAGTGATTGTGGCATTACATGTTGCAAGAACGATAGCAAGAAGAGCAGAACGTTGTGCAGTTAGATTGACTCAATCTGAAGGCGATGACGCAGTAAGACCTGCAATACTTGCTTATTTGAATAGACTATCAGATTGGTTTTTTGTCGCTTGTCGTCATGCAACATTTACCTTAGGAGAACAGGAGGTACTTTGGATACCTCTTTCATCTAGAGGATCAAAATCTTAAGATTTTACGAGCCTCGTGTAACACTCCAACTTCTTCCTCAAACGTAATCATCTCTTCAGCACTATCCACGTCTATCCATATGTAATCAGTGTGTTCCTCTGAAAGAGAAATATCCATTGAATTCGTTCTTGCGGGGAACCAATGAACTTCTTTCTCTGTGGGAATATTCTTTTTCATGTAGGTATATTTTGTAGATGTAAACCAATTTCCAATAATTTCCACATCAGTAATTCCAGTTTCCTCTTCTAATTCTCTAATAGCAGTCTCTTGGTGTGATAAATCNTTTTCNTCGACATGACCTTTTGGAAATCCCCAGTGACCTTGTGGATATCGAAGTAATAAGATTAGATCACCATTTCTTAGTATCAAACCACATGAAGTTTCCATATTTCTCGGAAGAGGCTCTATTCTTTCAGAGTTCGTCCGAATCGCTCTTAACAGAAATTCATTGGAACGCAATATGGACCGAACCAATCACGCCACAGACGAGTTCGATCTTATCAACTTACAAAAATTGAAACCATCAAGAATTGTAACCGACGGAGATTTAGACGGAATCGCTTCTGCTGCTATTCTATTGAGAGCATTTCCCGATGCTGAAGTGACTTTTGCGCACCCTCCAGGTATTCGTTCAGGAGTTTTTGACNAATTTATTGATAAATCAACAATCATNTGTGACTTACCATTCCATCCATCCGCTGGAGCAGTTATTGATCATCATTTGACAAACCAAATCTCTAATTCTGAGGTTTTAGATTTATGGAGGCCGACAATGTCTGCTGCAAGAATCACCCACTCAATTGTTAAAACTCAACATAATCTAGATGATTTGGATGAATTCATTGACTGGGTCGATCGTTTAGACGGGGGAGGAATTTCCAAGGAGGATTTTCTTTCCGATCATCCAATTGTTACATTGAGTAGATGTGTTGACGCTCGAGAGTCTCCATCAACTGCTCATTGGGTAGCTAAGTCAATATCTAAAGGAGTGACTGTAGAAGAAATTCTGAATAATCCTATTGTGGATAAGTTTGTACAAAAGAAATTCCAAGAATCGAAAATCATTGATAGCATAATAAATAGCACTTTACGTATTGAGAATAGATTAGCCATTGTTAGATTCGATGGTACAGGCACACGTACAGGAGGATATAGGATTACAGCCTCAGTGGGAGATGCTTGTGATGCTTGCATAATTATTCACGGTGATGAAGAAGGNAGTGTTTCTGGTAAAATCCCNCCATTAGGCGCCTCATTTTACACTAATTCATTTTTCCACAAGAATGGTGGTTTGGTAGATCTAACATTACTTGCCACAGCATTCGATGTAGATGGAGGTGGCCATTCTAATGCATGTGGTTGTAGAATTAAACCAATAGATAAATTTGGGAATATTGAAGACAGAAACGTCCAATCAACAGACATTGAAGAAAACTTAACTCAATGGATTAGAATTTGGAGTTCAAATCACCCAGATTACTGAAGGATGTCTAATAGTCGTAAAAATCCTAAGAATACAACAGCTACCAACAACCACACCAGAAAATCACCTAAACGTTGGTGAATTCCTCTTGTTTGTTTGATATTTTTTTCCTCATCTCTTTGTTTAACCATTTTAGTTCCAGATCTATACATTAGGTAAACAAAAAAGGCTAAGATTAGTCCTAACCATCCATGTAAACTAACGATAGAGGAGATATCTGCATCTAGTTTGAAATATCGATAAGCATCTGCAACAACAGCAACGAAGATTACAATGGAAATGAATAGTAGTGAACGTCTTCCTGAGATTTCGTGTTCATTTACAATTTCACTTCTTTTTTTGTCTTGAATTTTTGACCACATAATCCCTTTTTTTGTTTTCAATGCTTTCATAATTTTCCATTGTCTGTACAGCCATATTGCCATTGAAAATCCGAGAATAGGATGTAACAGGATGACCACCGCATCGACCACATCCATGTCCTCACATCTACTTCTCCATCATCATTCTGAGGGTCGGATGCCTCAATTTTTGGCGAATCGTTGATGTATGCTGGACGAGCGCACCTCTTCGTTGGAGGGCGAAGGATGGAGGACCGCCTTAAGGAAGCAATCGAAAATGCCCTCCTTTCTGGAGACGATCCTAATACACGAATTAGAGCTTTGATTGGCGACGATGCCTTCAATTTATTAGATAAACCATGGAAGTCAATTGCCATTACAATTCTTCGAAAAGAAGAGCCGGTTAATCCAGATGAGGAAGTAAAAGTCAAGGTAACTCGGAGACGAGGAGGTCGAAGACGAGGAGTCAAAGGTTCTTCTGGAATTGGAGATTCTCTGCCCTCTCCATCCCAAGTAATTTCCGACAATTTCTTACCGGCATTTCAACTTGCAACATTATTGATACACAAGGGCAAAGATCCAAAGAACTGGGACTCAAAATTTGACTTGAATATCGACCAATTAAGAAATGATTGCGTATCTGGCGTTCATCCAGTTTGGTCAATAGCATCTCGAGAGTGCCCATTAATCGCTCAATTAGGAGCATTTCCCTCTCTGGAAGTCAAAATTCAGTCTGCGGAAGTAGATCAGAGTTGGATAAACGGTTCAAGAATCGACCCGTTGGATATTTCATCACTTGGTGACTTTTTAGAAAGATTCCCAACACTGAATCTCGGCTCAGGAGCAATTCTCAAAATCCAACGTTTATCCAAAGGACTCCAAGGCAAAAAAATGAGAATGAACCAAATTCAGAAGAGTATTCCCGAAGAACTTCTTTCATCTACGATTCCAGAACATATGTTGTTGGGAGCTTATCTTTTGATAGCAGCTGGTCAATTAGAACAATCATTGAAAATTCTTCAGTCAATTGAGACTAAAAATAAGNTATTAANGGAATCAGTAAACGATGTAATCGCNTTAACTAAACTTAGATNNGGAGATACTTCTTCTTGGGATTATTGTTCAGAAGTTACAGGAAAAGATCCTCTATCAATTGTTATGCTTTTAGAAGCATGGAAAAACCCCCCAATCGATAGAAAAATTGATTCAAAAAAGATTGAATCAGGAATGATGCTTTTAGAATTACATGGGGAAACCGTATCAGACACTCTTCGTTGGATGTTGGTTAAAGAGGTCGTAGAAACTGGGGACTTAACATCAGCAACAGAACTTCTTTTAGAAACAAAAATTGATGATGAAGAATCATTTATCCGAGCCTCATCGTTAGCAGGAGATAACGAATTGTTGATTACTCGTTTAGTCGACAAAGCTCCAGACTTTTCTTTGATAACATGGTCAGAAATTGTGACTGATTCAAAATATCCAATGTTAATTCGTCTTGCTTGTTCAAAATTAATCGCAAATGAAAGAATAGTACTTCCACCAGATGTTCTAGATTCAACCATAGAGATACTGTCTACTCAAGTGGACATTTTTTCCTTATCGTTGATATTGTGCTCTTCAAAGATAGATGGATCTACCAAACCCTATTCAGTTCTACTTTGTAGTGCATTAGCACCTGCAAATATTGGCGAAGAGACAATACAGTGGCTTCAGAAGGAAAGAACAAAGGCTCACGACTCAATTACCNACTCAGATATACCTGGATTTCTGAGCATACATGAAGCTGCTTTGATTCGGTTATTGGATGGGGGCAATGCAAATTTGGACGAACTTCTTGGAAGATTGCCAGAATCTGGTTCAGAGGTTTTACGTGAAACACGTAGAGCGTTGATGGATGGAGGAGATGGACTAGTTAGTGAAAAGAGAATTGACACTCTCGAAGAATCAATTGCAACAGCCAATCTTTCCAGTCTAGAATCTTCATTATTTCAAGCAATTGTGAATCTCCTAAGAATGAATAGGGTAAATAATGAAATTCAGATGAGTGATAGTAGTCGTAAAGAACATGCGTCACAGTTACTTAATCAGATTATAAAGAATAATTTCTCTGCTATTTTTCTCAGTCAAGTCCAACGAATGCTTCTTGAGCACGAAATAGCATCTGAAAATTTTCTTTCGTGGTTACAAGAAAATAGACCTGGCTCTGAGTGGGCTCCTGTTGCAAATGCCGCAATTAAAGTAAATATGCAACGTTATAGAGAAGCAGCTCGTTTATACAAGCAAGCAGCCCCACGTTTTCAGGCTGAACCGCATTGTGATTTTGAGATAGCCACGCAATTATATCGTAAATCATTAATCGGTTTTGCTCAGGCACAAGGATGGTCTGAAGCAGTAGCATTGCTGGACAGTCATGAAGAATTAGCAACTACCATTACTTCAAGATTCAAATTGTATTTGCAGGTTTCTCATTCTGCTGAAGTTCAACAACAAAATCGAGGTAAAAGACATTCAAATAACAGAGATATGTCACGAAAATCTATACTTGATTTCGTAGATGAAAGNGTTCCAAATATATCTAATGAAGAAGAAGAGTCGACATATTCATCTCAAAGGGAAAGAAATAGGAGAAAAGAAGATCTAATTGAGTCTTTGATGAACTACCCTTCAAAACGTAATCTTCCTGAAGAACCATTTGTAGGCCGTGTTCGTGCTGCTTTAAATCACATCCGTGAAAAGAATAAGTCTGGAAGAACAAGGATTCAAAATCGATTCCGTGAAGCAATAAAGGATGAAGAAGAGCCTTTGGAATTATTCAGTATTGCCAATGAAATAGCTTCCGAAGATCCTATCCGTGCATTAGGAATGCTAGAACATGCTGTATCGGTATGTAATTATCTTGGACGTATGGAAAAGGCAAGATTAATCGCATCAATGAAAACATTGTATTCTAAACACGAATCTAATATCTCAATTCGATCCCGTCGTATTTTAACTTCAGTAGATTTGGCTCCATTGGTAGTTATTGATACTAATCTATTGATAGATGCTTTATGTGCTGCAGTACTTAGAAAAATGGCTATGGATCGAAACGGAATTATTAATCCAAATTCGTCCCTTTTATTCCACCATACTCTTCGACATTTACGTCTTGAACGCCGTATTCGAACCTATGTCCCCTTGACCGCTAAACATGAGTTCATGAATAAGATTGGTAGCAGCGAGACAGGTAAATTTGATCCTGAACGGACTCTCTCTCTGTTTTCCGGCTCTAATCAACACATCAATCTAGATGCGTATCGTGAAGCGATAACACCAGAAATTTTAGAGAAAATGCATCATGANATTCTCGAATCTTTCNATGATTGGGAACCATCATCAACAGAATTCTTGGCTGCTGTAGAAGGTGAACTGAATGCTGTCGAATCATTTATTCAATCTCATAGTGAGATATACAGAAGAGTTACAGATTTCAAAGATCAACGTGGAGCCGCGGACAAAAGAACNGAATTTAATGGAGAGAGCATATATCCAGAATCTGGAGATTTAGATATAATGAGAACTGCAACCCATCTTGCCTCATCCACCTATCCTAATATTGGCTCAGTTATNGTAGCAACTCGAGACTCTGATTTTACATTACTAGCTAGAGCACTAGAAGAGACATTAGGTGTTGGAGTTGCCAAGAATGCTTCAGAACTAGCTCAGTGGTTGTGATTATGTCTAGAATAGATTATACAATTTCGGAAGAAGGCAATCTACTTTCTACTATTGCATTGATTCATCCAACTGCTTCCAGGAATTCCCTCAGAAAGATGATTGATTCAGGAAGAATACTATTGGACAACCAAGTCTGTAGAATTGCTAAAACTTCTGTAAGTCCAGGACAATTAATTTCAGTAGTTCCAAAAAGTGAAGGAGATGCTCCGCGTNAATTNAGGCGAAATTTAGAGANAGATCCTGATATTTTATATGAAGATAAACAAATTTTGGTTGTGAATAAACCTGTAGGANTATTATCGGTATCCACTGATTTTGGAAACGAAAAAGATACCATGCATTCTAGAGTTTTTGAATGGGTTAAAGGTAGAGAAAAAGGNCGGATTTTCATTGTACATAGACTAGATAAAGAAACATCTGGATGTATGTTATTTGCAAAAGATTTCCAGACCAAGGAGATGTTACAACATCAATTCTTTGAGAGAAGCATAGAACGGATCTATCATGCAGTTTTAGAGGGCATATTGCCATCAGAGTCTGGAATATCTCATGATTGGATTCAACAAAGTAAAGATCTAAGGGTCAGAATTGTACCTTCTGAAAATACAAAAGACTCTAAAGAAGCAATTACTCATTGGAATGTAGAAGAAGTAGTAGGTGATAGGACACTTGTTTCTCTTTCAATTAAGACCGGACGTCGTGCCCAAATTCGATTACAAATGAATGCTTTGAATGCTCCAGTTTCAGGGGATACAATGTATGGTAGGGGTAGAAATTCAGCAGGACGATTATGTCTTCACGCCTCTTCCCTTCGATTTATTCATCCTAATGGAGAAGAGATGTTTGTTACTTCTCAAATTCCATCGATCTTCAGACGAATACTCCGGAATGGGTAATCAAGTATATCCATCTAACTTTAGAGATATGAATTTCGAATTGGCTGCTCATCTAGGTGAAAGAAAGAGTATGTTGCCCACCAAGTAATAGTATCCAATGCATCAACAAGATTGCTAGTCCCACTACGAGGTTCACCGTAGTCTTTTCCAGTAGTATCCATCCAATCTATCATTTCATCAACTGTATCACATGTTTGGTGATAGCACCAATATCCATCTACAAGACCACCAAATCCCATTGTTACTGTACCCAGATTATCTTGGAAGGTAGCGTGATCGGAACGAGCCGTGGTATCTTCATAGACTATTATTTCAGGTCGATCTTTTGCCATCCAATCGTCGACTTTCCAAGTATCTGCCGAATGGCCTACCCCAATTAACGGAGACATTTGTTCTTCAACACCAATCGCATCTGACCCAATCCACATTGCTAATCCAACCATTTCCGGCTGATTCATGATATCATGATCTAAACTTGGGCCGATGTATACTCGCATAGGCCACACTTCCTCATCTTTTGGATAACCGTCGGGATCCACTTCTGGTTGGGGGTCGCAATTTCCATCTCCACCTCCGTGCCCATTACCACAAGGAGCTCCACCTCCACCNGGCCAATTTACTCCGGCCATGTCTAGATTGACGTAATTTGTGACCTCTACATCTGGATTGTCTTCTTTGACCCAATAGTCTGTCCAGAAGTCACTTCCTCGTTTACCCCCTTCTTCTCCAGACCAGAGGCAGAAAACCATTGTGTTACGTGTTGGATAATTTGCCATCGCTCTGGCAACTTCGAGAACCATACTTGTTCCAGCCGTATTATCATAAGCCCCTACACGAGTTCCGTATGTTCTTCCAAAAATATGTGGATCTAACATTCCTCCGTTTACAGGTGGAGCAATGTCAAAATGGGCACCAAAAACCATCCACTTGTTTGGATTAACTTCACCAAAACGGTAGCCACAGATATTGTATGCTTCAGGATTTTGGGCACCAGTCATTAACGAATCGTAGGTGAAACGCTGATTAATGACCTCTAGACCAAAAGACTCCATTTGTCCGATAAGGTATTGTGCGGCATCTTCGTAGGCTGCATTTCCTTGTCCAGCCCACCTGTCGAGATAACCCACAGCACCGTCAGCAGCATCCGTTAAATCTGCGGTTTCGTCTGACATATGGCTGATGTAATTGAAGACGTTTANCCCATCTACNAGCCCTGTTGAATGTCTACCTCCCATTTCATCAGTATAAGCAGCAGCCATAGGTCGTACGATTGGAATTTGAACCGCGATTACTGGAGTGGCAGTATTGTTGGATACTTGTACTGTATCTAGCGAATTATTCACTCCATCTACTCGTTGAATAATTTGATTATCAGACCGTTCAAAACCACCACGTCCATACCAAGTTCTCCAAGATTCATTTATCTCCCGAACTGGCCACTCTTCACGGCCATAATCACCAATCAAAATAACCGCAGTGTCCGTTCGTGGTGGTGCTAATACTGACAGTAGGACTGATTCGCCTGCTCTAAGATCGACGACGGTAGAATTCTGAATAAATTCAGTTTCTGGATTCTGAATCAAGTACGGAACGAAGGCTGATAGGTCGGTTTCAGCACGAACAGTGATTCCTTGGAATACGCCCCCCGTCCATACTTCTGGTGTGATTCTAACATCGCTAGACGAACTTGGCCCCATATTATCCGATTTGCCAAAACATCCCGATAAAGGGGCAAAAACCATCAAAGTGATGATCAAGATTGCAGCCCCATGGCGGGAGTTCATACCCCACCGAATCAACGGTAACAGTTCAAATCAACGGTTTCGCTGCACTTCTAATTTTGATGTTGTAATATTTACCAACATGTCACCGAATGCATAAAATGCGCCACAAAGCAATGGAGGATTCCAAGCAGTAAAATCCGTCCATGGAACATTGTTATCCCAAGTCCAAGTCCCTAACCAAGTTCCCCATAATTCCATTGCNAATGCTAACCACCCCATTACTGCGTATAGCATAGGAGCAGGACCCCATTTTACAAAAGANTACATGATAATTAGTAAAATAACTCCCGAAGTATCTAGTCCAGTAAATGCCATCCAAACTGTAAGCGGAATAAAAGGCGAAATCATCCAAGCTGAAACCTTCCTTCCATCAGGCAATCTTGAGGCTATTCTTCGTCCAAGATCGAAAAGAAACCAGTGGCCTACAGGCACATATAAAGGCATAATTTCTCTTTGATATTCATAGATTAACCATATCTCACTAAAGAATAACTCCATTGGAGTAGCAAATGAAAGTACTACTAACATTTCTACCCGTTCTTTTCGTTCAGATTTACGAAATAAATAGATGAATAATCCAATACACCAAATGTTTACTGGCCATTCTGAGACATAAGCTGAAATTGGAAGACCAATTGCTATGGTTAATACATAGAGAGATTCTCTTCTCAGTTTCTGCACAGATTCCATAAAATGGCACTCATCCTATGAATAGAGATAAACAAGTCAAACTTCCATCTGCTTGCATGATTTCACCCATTTCTACTTCTTTAGTTTCAAATCCAGANCTTTCAAGCCTCTGTTTTGTAATAGGAAATCCAGCACTAACTAGTACTACTCCATTTTCCATTGCGATGGTATTGGAGGCGTACGTTTCACTATTGGGGACCCATATGATATCATCAAAACCAGTTACTTGTTCCGGTTTCAAATGTCCTTCTGCAGCAATTAAAATTCCATCTTTAGGAACAGAACATACTGTCGTCAAATGTAGAGTAGAACTAGGGACATCGATAACTTGAGTAGAATATCCAAACATGGAAGCAATTTCAGTTAGTTCACTAATTCCAATATCGTTAGTTCTCGTAGAACGCCCAATCAAAAACCCATTTCCAGTGTATACAATATCCCCTCCATCCATTTTTGCTTCTGGAGAAAGGAATTTTATTTCAAAATCCTGACTTAATCGTTCAGATATTGTATGTACTTCATTCACTCTTGATGGATGACCAGGTCTACATATCACGGCAAGATCATCAAAAATCACAGCAGTATCTTCTACAAAACAACAATCAGGGTGACCAGGTAATTCTTCAAGAATTTCAACCTCCACTCCAGACGTTCTTAACGCATCAACGTAACCCCGATGTTGCATCTTTGCAGCCTCTACTTTAGGAGGGCGGTCTCCAAAGAATTTAGAAATAGCACTATCGAAATTAGAAGAAATACTTCGAACCAAGGCCTTGTTTCTAGAGCGATCGAAAACACCGGGCATTTGGACTCCTCTATTCNTCNTTCAAGATAAGTCGCTTTTCATGCTTGTCCGCCAGTAGCGAATTAGCCAGTCGTTAGAGAGTTTCTTGTCCACCAGTGGGCATTATACTCAAATTTCCATCAGACCCTCTAAGTGCTGCACCTTCAGATATAGTAGCAAAAATTCCGATATCAGCAATATTATGCGACAATCCAAACCAAGGCCTTCCGTATTGATCGACTGACATGTCTAGGAAGTCTCCTAATCCTCCGCATCTGTTGTAGCCACATCCATCTTCAGTATCCAGAGGATTTCCAGGCTCATTGATTTGGACAGTTGTCATCAATGGATGTTCATTGAAAGCATCTGTAATTACAGTCATATATCCGTTCCAAGTATTATTTCCACTATCTCCTACGTACCCAAATGCAACCTTACCTGCAGCACCTGCAGTTACAACAGGAAATCCAGTTCCTACTAAATTTGCAGGGGGTGCAATCATCATTGCATTACTCCAAGTTTCTCCTGCATCTCTAGAATATGCATAGTATGGCATGTTATCCAATCCATTCCACATAGCATGTACATTTCCATCATCATCTACAGCCACTTGAGCTTCTTCCCCATTCCAAGTATCTGCGGTTCCAGTATCTCCTGTTGGCAAAGGATGCTCGGTCCAAGTCAGGCCCCCGTTAGTACTTCTGTAAATTGAGTACCCCTCTCCATTACATCCGATATTTCCTCTGTATAGATTACCATTAACTCCTCCTTCAATATGGGCAGTTAGGCCACCACTCTGACAATCGATAGGAGCCCCAGAGACTTCTGAAGTCCAAGTTCTCCCTCCATCAAAACTCGTTGAGCAGAGAGGATGAGGTGCATTTCCATTGATACAAAAAGACCAGGTTGTTGGATAACCAGGTGCAGGAAGTAAAGCAGATCCAATGGTCTGATGATCTTGTACAGAATATATCGAGGTAGCTAACTGTCCGTTCTGCCAAGAATTTCCTTCATCATCAGAGAATTCTACGGTCATTCCTAGAAGTGCATGCATGTCGAATTTCATTATTCGATCAGTCCACTTGTCTACATATATGTACGGATCATTACTATTCGGAACTGGTAAGGCTGGATTGTATACATTCTCACAAGAATATTCGGAGAGAGCAGTCATTTCTATCAGTCCTGAGCATCGTATTACAGCAGTAGATCCAGAAGGTCCATTACCCCAGCTTGACATGTATATATTGTCCATCGAAGTAATACCAATAGTGGGCTCGAANGTACTCATTCCAATCCCATAATATGATCCTTGAGTCCAATATGGAATGTTTTCTCCAGTCAAATTCGCTGAAATATTTGCTTCTTGTACGGCAGAGGAATTTCGAGCATCAATGCCCCCTGAGTAATGATACCATGTTGTATCTGGAATCACTTTTCCGAAATCAAAGGGCGAAGCCTCTTCTTCAATAATTTCCTCCTCCTCTCCAAAGCATCCAGTTAAACTCCCTCCTAACATCAAAATGGTGAGTAACAAGGCAGAGCCAGTTCTCATTGTAATCATTCTGTGGGAAGAGCATTACCCCTTCAAACTCATGGTTAAACGCTAGTGGTGCAGAGGACAGGATTTGAACCTGCGAAGCACTACGCACTAGGACCTCATCCTAGCCCCTTTGACCAACTCGGGTACCTCTGCTTGGGATATTCGACCTGACTTATTCACATGAATCCATCGCAATGTGTTGAATCAACTAAGTTTTTCTCTTTGATGACGTTGTGCATCAACTGCACATATGGCAGCCATTCGTACAACATCACTAACGCCATCTCCGCGTTGTAGAACCTGAACAGGTTTTGCCATTCCTTCTAGAATGGGCCCAGTTGCTTCCGCTCCACCCAAGCGCTGCAATAATTTGTATCCAATATTTGCGGCAGCTAGGTTTGGACAAATTAATACATTTGCAGGGCCATTAAAAGTCATGAATGGATATTCATCTTGTATATCACTAACCAAGGCAGTATCTGCTTGCATTGGACCATCAATTATTAGACTAGGATCTCGTTCTTTGACGATTTTTATTGCATCCTCAATTCTTGTACTTCTATATTCCTTTGAGGATCCAAAGTTGGAAAATGATAGCATCGCTACAACAGGCTTCACACCAAAACGTCTTGCCATTTTCGCAGTCTCAATTGCAATTTCTGCCAATGTTTGAGAATCAGGGTATATGTTGATAGTAGCATCCCCAATAAACAACAACTGTCCTTTGATTGTCATCATATACATCCCAACTAATCTTTCTACGTCCGGAGCAGTTCCAATTGTGTGTAAACATGGTCTCAATATATCTGGATAATGTCTATCAATTCCTCCGACAAGTCCGTCAGCATCATCTGACGCTACCATCATTGAACCAAAGTATGTTCTTGATCTTAACATTCTAACAGCATCTGCTCGAGTTACTCCTTTTCTTGCTCTCTCCTCGCTGAGAATATCAGAGTATTTTCCTTTTCGACGCGGGTCATCTCTAACATCGATTATTTCACAATCAAATTGTAATCCAAGTTGTTCTTTATGTTCTTCAATTGTACTTTCTCTTCCCAATAAAATTGGTGAACAAATACCTTCTCTAATACATTCTGCTGCTGCTTTGATTACCGTAGGATGATCTCCTTCAGTAAATACAATTTTCTTGACATCAGATTTTGCTTGATTCATTACTCCTCTCATCAGACTTCTAGTTAGGCCCAATCGTCCCTCTAATGTTCTTCTGTATTCTTCAACATCAAACTCTTCCTTAGAAATTTCAGTAATTCCTTCGTCTACCGCTGCTTCAGCAACTGCACTAGCTTCCCAAATCAACACCCTCTCGTCAAATGGTTTTGGAATTAGATAATCAGGCCCAAATTGCAGACTTTGTCCACCATATGCGGCTGCAACATGATCAGGTACAGTTTCTTTCGCTAATGCGGCGATAGCATGTGTTGCTGCCATTTTCATTTTCTCTGTGATTTCTTTAGCACGAACATCTAAAGCACCACGGAAAATATATGGAAAACCTAAGACGTTGTTGATTTGATTTGGGTAATCAGACCTACCAGTAGCCATAATAGCATCAGGGCGAATTGCTGCTACTTCTTCTGGCATTATCTCTGGTGTTGGATTTGCTAATGCAAAAACCAATGGGTTTTTCGCCATACTGGAAATCATTGATTTAGAAACAATTCCACCTTTGGAAAGACCAAGGAAAACATCAGCGTCTTTGATTGCATCTCCTATTGTTCCTTCAGGAATATCTAATGCGAATTTGGCCTTGTATTCGTTAAGATCTCCAGCCTTTTCTCTAGCTTTGGTCATTATACCACCAGAATCACACATGATTAGATTTTCAGGATTTACTCCTAACCGAATATAATGACTAGCGCAAGAAATAGCACTTGCACCGGCTCCTAATACAACAATTTTGACATCACCAATTTTTTTGTTGACCACTTCTAACCCATTCAGAAGAGCAGCACCAGAAATTATGGCCGTCCCATGTTGATCGTCATGCATTACTGGAATATCCAATTCTTCAATCAATCTTCTCTCGATTTCAAAACATTCTGGGGCTTTCAAATCTTCAAGATTAATTCCTCCAAAGGTGGGAGCAATATTCTTCACAGTATTAACAAACTCATCAATATCTTCCACATCAACTTCAATGTCGAAGACATCGATATCTGCGAATGCTTTGAACAATAACCCCTTCCCTTCCATGACAGGCTTTCCAGCCAACGCTCCGATGTTCCCAAGCCCAAGAACCGCAGTACCATTACTAATTACAGCGACTAAATTACCCTTTGCCGTGTATTTGTATGCCTTCGAAGCGTCCTTTTCAATTTCTAAACAAGGGAATGCGACACCAGGAGAATATGCTAGAGATAATTCTCTTTGCGTTGAATGAGGCTTTGTAGGGACAACAGTAAGCTTCCCCGGAGGAGATGATTCATGATATTCGAGAGCGTCCCTTCTCAATAGATCGTCCTTGCCCATTTTACGGGGGGCTACTGCTCTTGGCTTTGTGTTTTCCCACATTTTTTCCATTTTGTCCCATTAATTGAACAATTGACCTTTTCCCGAATCTATATCGGATTATTTGATACCATGCCCCCTACTAAAGCGTAATATGCGACGAACTCGTATTGTTGCGACTATTGGCCCCGCATCGTGTGATGAAGATTCACTTCGAACCATGATTAGAGCAGGTTTGGATGTTGCACGTTTGAACTACAGTCATGGAGACGATGAATGGCGTGCAGAAGTTGCCGAAAGAATACGAAGAATAGCAAAAGAAGACGGGATTCATGTTGGGATAATGGCAGATCTTCCAGGACCAAAGTTACGATTAGGAAGATTTGAAGGGGCCCACCATCTTTCTCAAGGAGAAATACTCTCTTTGCGATGCGGAGAAAAAGAGGGATATGCAGATTCGTCTTCATTACCTGTTGAGTATGGGGGTTTAGCAGAAGAGATTAGGCCCGGCGATCCGGTCTTATTATCTGATGGTTTGATTCAATTAGAAGTCGAGGAATGCATCGATAATATTGTGAAATGTAGGATAGTTGAAGGAGGCTTGATTACCGAAAGAAAGGGAATAAATGTCCCTGGAACAATTGTCAAATTACCAGCAGTTGGTTCACGTGATGAGGAAGCATTACGTCATGCAATTGGATTAGATGTTGAATTTATTGCAGTTTCATATGTTAGAAGTAAAGAAGATGTATCCCCAGCACGTCGAATTCTCGATGAGTGTAACTCAAATGCATGGATAGTATCTAAGATCGAACATCCTTCTGCATTAGAATCTCTGAACGGCATAATTGAGGTAAGTGATGCTGTTATGGTGGCTAGAGGTGATTTAGGNGTAGAAATCCCACCAGAAGAAGTACCTATGGCACAAGATAGAATTGTGAAAGCAGCCAGAAAACGTGGTTTGCCAGTAATTGTGGCGACACAAATGCTAGAGTCAATGGTGACGAATTCAAGGCCAACACGTGCTGAAGTAGCTGACATTGCAAATGCTATTCGTCATGGTGCTACTGCAGTAATGCTGTCGGCTGAAACAGCCTCTGGTAAATATCCAGTAGACTCTCTATTGACGATGTTACGTGTAACTCGTAGAGCAGACCTAGAATGGGATGGTCTAACAAAACCTACTGATGCAAAATTACTCCTCACAAGGGCAGTGGCCAATGCTGGAGTAACGTTAGCAGAGACTTCCTCGTCGGATAGAATATTAGTTGCAACAAAGCATGGAAATGCAGCTAGACTTGTTGCCGCTCATTCAACAAAAATCCCAATTACAGCAGTAACAAATAACCCTAGTGTCGCAAGAAAAGTAATGCTTCTTCCTGGTGTAGATGCAGTTGTGTGTGAAGAGTTAGAAAGAGGTAGTTCCACAATGCGTTCAGCTATTAAGACAATTTTTGAGAATGGAAGATTAAAGGAAAATGATAGAGTTGTGGCTATTAGCGGGTCACCTAAAGCAATGTCTGGAGCAACATCTACAGCTAGATTATATCGAGTTACAGAGGATGGTTCTGTTGATGGGGACGAATGATCTCAAGTTTACTCGGTATCGATTAATTTGAATCATCGATAGACATGGGATAGTGTCATTCAAATGTTATTGCGCACGCAATGAGGTCATGAATAGGGCAGGCTATGGATTATCTCCAACCCGCCGTCGGGCAATTTCTATGGTATTTCTGATGCTTTTGTACAGTTTGTCATCTCTTGCTTTTTCTCCTGTAACCACTGCACATGCATCCAACGTTGCAGAATGGCCAATGTCCGGTTCAAATGATACCGGATGGGTATTGATTGAATCTACAGGAGCCGATCCATCTACTCAAACGATGGCTACTGGCGATATGTTTCATAATTTCGCACCTGGTGCAGAAATCTCCAATCTTACTTTTGAAATTCAGGTTAATGGATCTGATGGAGTGTGGGTTACAGAACCCCAATTGACAATAATGGATACACAGACGTCGATATTCGATTGGAGAACATATGGAGATTTCGGACGTACTCTTGACTTTTTGAATGGCGACCCTCATTCTAGCCGTTTGAATCCGACTACAGACACCGGAGCATCGTATATTTTGCCTGCTGGTGCAAATATCACAGATCTTGTGATCGAAGCGCTACGTCCAGCAGATCCGTTGGTTTCTTTTGAGAAAATTGATTTCGAGGTAATCGACTGGGATATCCACCCTGCTGATCACCGTCTCTACGTTGCAACCTTAAATCAAGTTTTAACCGTTGATGCAAATAACGACCCTTGGGTTGTAGATATTTTTGATGGTATAGAGCCAACTGCACTTGAGGTAGATGCCATCAATGGCCGACTTCTTGTAGCAACATCTGACGACATCATTCATTCATTTTCAGCAGAAGATACCACTTATTTGGGTCAATTACCATCACATGGTTTAGATCCTGCTAAGGTTCTCGAAGTTGATTCATCAGGGATTCTTCATATCGCGACAGATTGTCATCTCTACATTGAAACACAATCTGGATGGCAAGATGTGCCTCTTTCAACATCTTCTGGCTCTAGTGTTCAAGGTCCGTGTGATGGCTCACAATCAGAAGAAGTAGTAATTCCGACTGATATTCATTTTATTGGGTCTGAGGTGTATGTTGGAACTCAAGATCATGGAATTACTGTATGGGATGGAACATCATACACTCACTGGGATACGCAAAATGCATTGACAAGTGATTCAATTATTGATTTTGGACAAAGCGGTAATACACTTTTCATCGCCACTGCAGATGCTGGAATTATGCGGCGAGATGTGAATACAAATTCATGGCTTGCCTCATGGTCCAGCCAAAATTGGCTTTCTGGTGATGAAGTACAATCAATGTCAGTGACAGACAACTGGATCCACATTCTTGCGAACAACGTCTTACATGTTTACAATGCATCATCTGTTGTATTTACTAGTACTATTTCCGCATCAAGTTTGGGAATCTCAGATCCATCAAATCTGATTCCTTGGATGGCTGGAGGATTAAGGGGACCTGTCAACGAGACCATCCTATTGGTAGGATCTTCTGGAGCAGTATCAATGATTGAGGCTACCGATGCCCCAACATCTTTCTCTTCTGAAGTCTTTGCAAACTCACCCAGTTCTGAAGAAATGTATAGCATTACACGCTTAGGAGATATTTACTGGATTGGAGGGGAAGGTTGGATAGACCGATTCGATAGTTCAGTGAACCGTTGGATTCAACCTATTTTTACTGATGAGATGAGTTTTGCAATCTCCACTGATGGTACAGATGTTTATGTTGGAACTGAAGACTCTGGAATGATGGTTTTTGATGTAAATGGAACACTTTTACGAAGCATAGATGAGACAAGCACACCTTCCATAGCATTTGATGGAATCACAGACATGTCCTATGATCAATTTACTGATTCTATAGTCATCGCACATGGGCAAAGAGGAGTAACTGTATGGAATATATCTTCAGACACAACAACTGAGTTTAATACCCAATCTGGGGGTTCTACAGAATTAGAAGCGAATGATGTTAATGACGTTGCGACTAGAGCTGGTATTGCTTACTTAAGTTCAGAAGAAGATGGTGTTTTACGGATTGATTTGACTACCAATACCGTACTCTCTCCTTGGCAATCTCTCGGTGCTGATGCCCTAGACTTCGCACCTATAGCAAGTGATGGTTCAACAGTCTGGCTTGGATTATCTGGATTCGGTGTTTTGGTTTTTGACAGAGTAACAGGCGAAGTTCTCGATAGATGGACTTCTTCCGGAGGAGGCAACAATCCTGGTCAAGGTTCTGCAATGCAATCTGATTATGTGATTAGTTTAGAATACGATCCTTACGGAGGAGTACTGGTAGGCACAGCATTTGGTCTAGAACGTTTTACAAATGGTCAAGGCCAATCGGTTTCCCAAAATGGTAGATTTGATCCCAGAGTGTTCTATGATACAGATTCAGATTCAAATAGTATCTGGGCAGCTACTGATAGAGGATTATGCCGTTACACCTGGCAATTTCAACGTGATGATTGTTGGGACGACGGCGACGATGTTCCAGATGATGCCCGTTCTGTAAGAATTATCTCGCCAACAAGAGTCTTGGTTGGAACTGAAAATGGTGCTGCTGTTTGGGATGTTACAAATGAAGAAGTAATCGAGGTCTGGGAAGCAGGTGAACAGACCAACAATGCAAAAGTTGTGGTTCACAACGATGTTGCATATGTGGGCTTCGATGGAGCAGGAATTCAACGCTATGACCTTCTTAATAGTGAATGGTTGACACCTTGGGATCAAGCTTCCAATGCATTAGATAGCGACGGAGTTACATCTCTCGCCCTTGCTTCGAATAGTCACATTCTTTGGGCGGGGGGAGACTTTGGCCTCGCAGAATTTGATCTCATCAATGGTACTGTTCTTCGTAACTGGGATAAAGGGACCAATTCCGGTGGCCTTTCCTTATCTATCTACGACCCTATGCACATTACCATCCACGATAACATCCTACATTATGCTCAACAGCAGAATTATCAGCAATCTCGAGATCTAATTTTCAGAGTTGATTTAACCAATAATACCAGCCTTTCACGGTTGGATGTCGGAGATAGAATTGGAACCTCTGGAATTACGAACAGTCTTGGCATGGTCGGAGACGAACTTTGGGTAGGAGTAACTCCAAGTCAGTGGTGGACTGGTGTTGGTGCTGTTGTTAGATGGAATGTATCAAATGGTTCATGGGCAGACACGTTGGAATCTACCGGAGAAATCGAACGAGTGAATGCACAATATCTCGGAGACTGTTTCCCATTAGATCCTGCAGATTGTGAATTGTGGGTTGCATATGGAGAAAATTATCTTCGAAGATTCAATGCAAACAATATGACCTTACTTGGGTCGTGGGACGATGTTGAAGGAAGAATTAGAGGGATGGTTGAATGGAATGGAGACTATCTCTTTGCATCTTTGAATGGTATTCTTCGCTTTGATCCTACAAATAATACCTGGCTCACAAGTTGGACTCCAAGTAATGGTGGTATGCCATCTTCAGGAGATGAGGATGTGTATTCAATGAAGGTCATTGGTGACGATCTTTGGGTTGGGACATATGCACAAAATGGATGGCAAACAAATTCAGATGTTCACACTCTAAACGGTACCACTGGCCAGTGGTCAAGCACTGCAGCAGGATCAGGGAACCTTCCCTCTGGCTATCCTGCAGATTTTGCAGTTTGTGCTGACATTGTACACGTAGCAATGGGTTATCTTGGATGGTGGGCGCCTGGTGGAATTGGTCGTTATGATACAGCATCTTCAACCTGGATTTCTAATTTCCGTGCTCAAAGTGGAGAAATTTCCAATGATGATGTCCGCTCTTTAGCATGTGATGATGCCAACGAAATCCTCTATTCTGCTTATGATACAGATGGCATAGGAGTTGGCCGGTATCTCTACGGTGGCCAAGATTTGAAACTATCAGATATAACTGCTCAAGATGGAATTTCTGAAGAAGCAGTATTCCCGGGTGGTCTGTTGTACCACAATAACAAGTTGATGATTTCTCATTTAGCAAATAATAGAGGAGGATTTTCTCTAATTGGTGTCGTTGGAGTAAATGTGGGTACAGGTTCTCTCGTGGATCCAGGCCTAGAAACCGGGAGCATCGTAGTGAAACCTACAACTTCAGGTACTGATGCATATGCAATTGGTCGAAATGGAGGAACATCAGGCAACAGTCGTGTTGATTTGTTAGATAGTACAGGTTTCACTCCCGGCGGAATCGATACCTTCACTGCATTGAGTAGTGGACGAGTTTTAGAAATTGTATCCTCAGGAAACAAGGTTTGGGCACTAGCTGGCGAGGATGTAACCTCTGGTTATGGCAATTCAATTCTTGAAGGAACATTGGTTAGTGGCGAAGTTCGCTGGGACCGTTCTTTTTCATTAGGTGCTGAAACAGGAAATGAATTACTAGTGGATGGTAATCGACTTTGGGTAACTAATGCAGGCTCTGGATTAACCCTCATAGATCTTTCAACAGGTAGCGTAATTCCTGTTGGTATTGGTTTTCATTGGATGCATGATGGGCTAGCTCAATGGAACGGAGATTTGGTCATTGGCTTGATGGGAACTGAGTCTACTGCCACCGGTGTTCAGGTTTACGATACAACCAACTATTCATTTGTTGATGGAAAGCTACTTGCCGCTCTTCCTAGCAATTTTGTTTATGATTTCATTGAACATGATGGAAGAATTTGGGTAGCAACTCTTGCTGGTTTAGGCATCTGGAATACAACAACGCAAGATTGGGAGGATCCATTCACACTTCTGGATGGATTGCCTAATCCAGTAGTTGTTCGACTTGAATCTTCCAATGGTAATTTATTGCTAGGAACGAAGGGTGGCTTAGTTGAACTAAATACTACTAACATGTCTATTGTTAGAACATTAACTGCTCAAAGTGGGTTAATGGGATCATCCATTTCTGATTTTACTATAGTCTCTCCAACAACTGTAGTTAATGCTCTTGGAGTATCTACTTCCTTCCCTGAGACAGTATTGGTTGGGCATGATGGTCAAGGAATCACTCGACCAGGGTATGCAGAAGTCCCTGTAGGTACAATGATTCCCACAGTTACTAGAGCAATTGATATGATTCCAGATAATGATGTAATTAGTCTAACTGCAGATAACTGGGGAGTTCACATAGCCACTGCTACTGCACCCACAGTTCATTGGAACGCATCTTCTGGATCGATGGAAGATGGCCCCAATCCATTCACTATGGCAGGATATCCTCCAACGTCAATGGTTAGCGACGGTCTTGATTTAATTTCATTAACTAATGTCGGCATAACATATCTTTCTGCTAATGGAGATCATGGTGTTGATGATCAGATTCAGGTAACAAATCAATATGGTGCTTACATTGATTCATCTGGGTTAGCAACTGTAGGCTTGGACGGCCTTCATTTATACAGTCCGATTTCTCATATCGAAGAAGACAGATTCCGTAGTCGCAGGGCATCACCGTTGAATGTCCTTATTGGTGGTAATTCGATCAATATCACAAATCAAACATCCCCCGGACGAGCTATTATTCTTGCAACTCCTGATTCACCAATTCCTCTTTCTACAATTGGGGCAGCAGGACCAAATGGTCTACAACTTGTTCAGAACGTAATCACTTCTGTTAGTCCAATTCAAGGTGCAGCGACATGGATGTCAACAACAAGTTTGAATTACACAGGAATATGGGATCTTGCTTCAATTAATTCCGGCTTAGAAAGTAATCTACAAGATGCAATTAGAAATTCTGCTATGACTCCAGATGGTAGAAATGTCCACTTCCAACTTCAAAGTCCCACAAATGGATCTATGTGGGTTAGAATGACATATGATTGGGAAAGAACCGAGCAGCCTACTGAGATTTTGAATTTCTATGACAGACCCAATGACGGAGGAGGAGTACTAGTTGCAGAATGGTCTCCATCTACAGACCATGGATGGACCGCATATCGAATTTACATTTGGGAGACCTCAGAGTATCCAAATGGACTTTCTTCTACAGATTTATCAGGTGCTAATTCGCAAATAACTTATGATGCTAGAATAGCTGTATGGGGAACTGTTGCTGCTGAATTTACCAGTTCCATGGGCCAACCACTGGAAGATGGTAAACAATATGGCATCAGTATCGTTACTGAATATTCAGGAGCACAATTAGGAGAACCTTCCAATTTCGGAACCTTCGCGATTCCTATTGATGATGTACCAGAAGCACCTGCTTGGGCGAATGCTACAATGAATCCAGACCAAGAAGGTGAAATGATTCTGGAATGGGCAGCATGTACAGAATTAGATCCTGCATTCATGCAAGTTTGGAGATCGCCTGCTCCGCTTACAAATGTGCTTGGATTACCCGAATTCCGGGCACTAACCATCCCTCATTCAGAAGCAAATACAACTTCAATTAACATTCCAATTAATCGTATGACTTGGATGGGACTAGTATGTACTGATGAAGCCGGTCAATATGATGCTGCAAATGCTACAATCATCGGCCCAGTTGTATGGACTAGTGAGGTAGATGACGGAATTCCACCTGCTCCAATTGAAGATCTTGATGCATTCGACACTCCAGATGATGAAGGTGGAAGAATTACTCTAGAATGGACACCCAATGAAGAAGACGATTGTGCATATTACGCTGTTTATGGCAAGGTTGCAGATTCAGATACTGTTCCAGATAATCTAGAAGGTTGGGATATTATCGAATACGTTCCTTCTTGCAATATTGGAAACGGGCCTCCGGGTAGACCAGGCAATCAACCCGGACCATCAAGTGATGGGATGGTCAGGGTAACAGTTAGTGACATTGCAGGCCGCCCAATTCAAGATGGTATTGTACATTGGTTTGCAGTAGTAGCAGTGGATTTCTGGGAAAATTCAGATACTGAAAACGTCACAATTGTTTCAGCATCGTCTATCGCAAATATTGGACCAGATCCACCAGACAGAATCCAGAATGTAGAGGCTTGGGATACTCCAGATGATGATGGAACAAGTATCGATGTTAGTTGGACGCCAGGATTTGAACGTGATTTAGATCATTACACAGTTTGGGTGTCAGAACACCCAGTATCAGCCGTTGGACCCAAATGGAATGTTTGCGAATCTGATCCTGATTCGTGTGGATTAATTTTAGTTGAACAAAGAAGATGGAATGAAGAACGAATTGAGGTCACCATAGATACTGCTTTACTTGGTGGAAGTTCAGTCAATGGAGCAACACCATCAGCAATTTCCCCCGGTGTTACGCTATACGTGTCAGTTTCGGCTCATGATACATCTGGAAATGCATTCTTAACCCAACTAGAGACAGTGAATGTAATTCCAATCGATAATCGTGGAGATATTACACCGCCTAGTCGTTTAGCGGCACCCACGCTTTCAGACCGTCCAGACGATGTTGGAGATGGTTTGAACGTAGATTTCGAACTCAGTTTAGCAAGTGACGTTGAAGAATATCTAATCTTTGCAGACAGAGTCCCATTCAATGACGCATCATCGATGGAACCCGCTGTTGTAGTTTCAAGATCTCCTGATTTCCCTGTGGAGGTAGAATTCTTTTCCTCTATGGAAGGTGATGATAGCGAACGATTACCATTGAGCCCAGGAGTATTGACTTGGGTAGCAGTCGTTCCTGTTGATTCGTCAGGAAATGCATTCTTTACCGATCTAGTAACATCCACTCGCTCTCCGATCGACAACTCACTTCTTGATCCTGGACTCCATCTCCCTGAGATCACAGGAATAAGCCTCCAATGGACCGATGATGGGAATCAAATTCTAGTTGAATGGAACTTAATTGAAGACGATCCGAATGTCAGAACATATTGGATATATTCCTCATTAGAACCATTTGAAGATACAAGAGAAGCCACTCTTGTTGAATCATATATTGTAGAAAATTCTTGGACATTTACACCGATTTGTGGTATAGATTCGAATGAAACTAATACTTCAATTTGTAATGATGTTCCTCATTACATTGCCGTAGTTGCACATGATGATGAGGTTCATCGAACAGGAGTCACACCTCAACCCCTAGCGCCATGGGACCCAATAACAGCATCTAATCCAGGAGATACGGAAGACGCTGCATGGTGGGCAGATTTCCTCAATCCTCAAACATTGATAATTCTATTATTGATGATACTGATTTTGGTGGCATTAGTGGCATTGGTTGTTGGTCGTCGAAGAGATCCTGCTGATGACTGGGCTCATTTAGCTCAAGGAACATATGGAATCCCCCAACAAGCTGCTTGGGATGATTCGCCTTCAGATGTAGAAATCCCTCCTGGATTACCTGGATCAACATCTGCAGTTGTTCAACCAGTAACACCACAACAGGTTGCCCCAGTTGATGAATACAGTTACTCAAGACAGAGTGCTAAAGATTTGGTTCAAGATTATTCTCTACCATCTGAGGATTTACTAATTCAAGAGGCACGCCATCACGATGAAAACAATGACAGATATCTCGATGCAACTGAATTACAGAGTGCTGCCGAAGCTCTTCGTTCGGGCGAACCAAAATCTGATGATCTTGATATGTCATTCCTTGATGACTTACTTTGACCTCAGAACATAGATGTTTGATGGGTGGTATGGGTATTCATGGTGGACGGGACTCCCTCCTCATCAGTTTTCACAACTTGTAGATTTGATGAGACGGGAAGAGTATTGGCATTGAATCAACATTTCAACCGATTGAAAGAGGCAGCAAAACAGATCAGATGCCTTCCTCCCGATATCAAAAAAATATCATCAATTCTTTCAAAATCAATGAATGACTATGGTAAGAAAGAGGGGTTAGCACGCATAGAATGGTCATCTGAAGGACAAGCATCTTGTGAAATCCGCCCCCTCGATCAACCTAATTCTCCATTAGTAGCAGTGACTCATCCAGCTCCTCAATGGCCTCGAAGATTTAGAGGGATAAAACATGGAAATTGGAAACCGTATTTGGAAGCAAGAGAATTGGCCAACGAAAATGGAGCCGACATATCCTTACTTGTTGATAATCATGCCATAGTGGACGCTGATAGGGCAACTCCACTAATTCTCGATGAGAATGGATGGGCTTATTCTCCAGGCCCTGATCAAGGAGCTGTTAGATCTATTACTTTGTCACTTGTTTCTGAACATTTAGAATCAAATGGTATCCCTCTTCGTACAGCATATTTGACTGAAGAAATGATTCGTAGATGCAAAGAATTGGTAGTTGTAGGAACTGGGATTGGCGTACTTCCTGTTGGTGAAATTGACGGTGTGGATATACAACTAGGAACTTGTTTGATAGCACTAATTTCAGAAGCATTGAAGTCTGCATGGCAGGAATCCTAAATTGGTGATAGAATGATTGTTCGGGATTTAGGAATCATTCCAAATGATTCCTCCTTAATTTCAATTCAAAGAGAATTACGCTCCTCTTTGTCCGAACAACACGCTCCCGATGAATTGCTGTTACACTCTGGGGGACCTCTTTCAGACATTTCACAATCATCATTGTTGATGGGACCTCCAAGCCACAGAACGATATTTATTCAGCCAGAAAATAATCAATCGTCATCAATTAACAAAAACCCTCTAGACGGAGATTTGACTTTCCATACCTCAAGTCCGTTGATTGTTGAACATCAAGAATGGAAGTCGAGTAGTTGGGTTACGGTTGAGACCTCTACAGCAGAAAGTTTGTCTGAGGCAATGAGAAAAACATGTGGGCATGAATGTGTTCAATCTCCTGAAGGGATGCCAAGTTTGGGTAGTGTAACTGGAATATTGAATTATGACTTGGTACAGTGGACCTCTCCTGTAGGGATTAAACACATCCCTTCCGCCAATTCAGTTTTAGGAATAATGTATAGAATTTCAGGATATATTTTCCATAATCGTTCCACCAATAAAATCTACCTTGTTGCAGATGAAAACCACCCTTGGTCAAATATCACAGATATTTCATTATCAACATCCGCGCAAGCGAAATCGTCTCTTGATGGAGATGAAAAACCTGTGACTAATTCAGATAATCATCATGCTGATAAAATCAGACAAATTATTGAATCAATTCGAGGAGGGCATCTCTATCAAGTGAATTATGGCAGAACATGGCGAGGTAATTCTCAGGTTCATCCTTGGGAGATATTCGAACGATTAGATACTACAAATCCTGCACCATATTCTGCTTGGATGAATACTCCAGATCTCGGTCTTGCCATCGTATCTTCTAGTCCTGAGCTACTTTTGGAGACAGATAACACATCTATCTACACTCGCCCAATTAAGGGCACTCGTCCTCGAGGCGAAGGATTTGAGGCAGATCAAGCTGAAATCATGTCTTTGCTGAAATCAAGAAAAGAAATTGCTGAACATATGATGTTAGTAGATTTAGAACGAAATGATGTTCGCAAAATTGCAAAGTTAGGAACAACCCACTGGTCCGATTGGAGAGTAGAATCATTCCCCAATGTCCACCATCTAGTGAGTACTATTCAAGGAAACTATCGTCAGGGTTTAGATTGTATTGATGCTTTACAATCTCTTTTCCCAGGTGGTTCGATTACAGGATGTCCAAAGGATGCAACTATCGCATCAATTTCATGGCTAGAAGAAGAACCACGCGGCTCTTGGACGGGCTCAATCGGATTCATTGATCCATTGACATCTCATTCTATTTGGAATATATTGATTCGGACGATTGAATTTCATGATGAATCATCTAAATGGTTTGCAACCATTAAATCGGGTGGTGGCATTACAGTAGAATCTAATCCTGCTTCTGAAGTTGACGAAGCTAAACTCAAGGCAAGTGCGCTAATCGATGCTTGTTGGCCAAATACAGATCCTGACTCTTTCCGTGCTACTATCACGTCTCCTCCTTCAATTCAATCAATTGAACCAATAGATGAGAGGACAGAGTCACTGATAGATAGACTGCATTCTGAAACTATTCGTAATATTAAGGAATCAACCGACAGAGAAGCTCGAGTATTATTTGTCGATAATTTAGATTCATTTACTTGGAATATTGTAGATGAATTACGTATTTGTGGTGCTATTGTTGATGTAATCCCAGGAAGGGGAGAAACTACAGATTTCTCGGTTGAAGAAATTTTACGAGAGTTTAGACCATCTCACATTGTCCTAGGTCCTGGCCCTTCCACTCCTGAAAACAGTCCGTTGACGATGTCTTTTGCATCTTGGGCATTGGAGCATGAAAACCCATTACCTACTCTTGGCCTTTGTTTGGGACATCAAGCGTTAGGAGTCGCTGCCGGTTGGAAATTAGGCCGAACATCTACAGGAGCAGTACATGGGGTACCTACTAGAATTCAGCACGTATCTTCAGGATTATTTGTTGATTTGGAACCTTCCCCTGTCATGATGCGCTATCATAGTTTGAGTCTTCAAGAGCCCAAATCTACTCTGTCTCCAATCCTTCGTTCAAATGCATGGTTAGATCCAGCGGGTGTTGTAATGGGTGTAGAAGCAGTAGACAGACCAGTTCATGGCATCCAATTTCATCCTGAATCATGCGGAAGCCCAAATGGTCGATTGATATTACAGAGATTTTTATCATTAAATCAAGATAAATTTGAAGATCGAAACTCGATGAATCAATCTAGTTTGAATAGTAGAGTTGAAGGAGATTATACCTCTACGGTGGAGTAAGTGAGCCGATGCCTACCTGCAGGATTTGTAAACAAGTTTTCCCGCAAGACCAGTTCATCACTGGAAACGGCCCTCGATATCTCGTTTGTGTTAGGTGTGGTGTAGAGCTGGGATTTGTCTCTGCTGAAGAAACTCCTCAACTTTATTCAGATGAAATTGTTAGAGGTCGAACAGCTTTGTATGCTCGAAGATATGGAATTTGGATGACATTGTTTGTTGGTTGGATGATTTTCTTATCGGTGGGGCGTGGGATTACATTCTGGTCCCCAGCAATTTTCGTAGTATTGCTCCTTTCTTCCATTATCATCCCTCTCCGACATTTCTTAGGAGCAGCTCGTTTCAAAGCAGAAAAACTCCGTTTGACACCCTAATGTTCTGTGAATTAGTACATTTATGGTGATGGATTCAAATATCCCGAGGCTGTTCCAAATGACAGAGGGAACGCAGGGTACCCTAGATCGACATGTGGCTTGGAATGGCTAAAAACGGAGGACTGGAGCAAAAAATCATAGGAAATCGAACATCTGAAAACATCAGAATTCGCTTGCATGCGAATCGATTTCCCAAGCTCCATAGAGTTATCAGCAGTGATAACCATCCCTTGTCTAATGTAACCGCCAAATCCCAGAGATTTATTTTCGTGCAATGCACGAGTAATCCTGGAAAGAGAGAACGGCGGGTTCTCTGAAATTAAGAAAATGCAAAGGAAGTAATAACAATGCAAAATATGAACAAAAAATTGAGTATGCTGATTGCACTGTTTATGGTGTTAATGACTGCATCTGCAGGAGTATCTGCAGATGGTACCGACCCACTCGACGGCTCCGATGGAGGCGCTGATTGGGATGGTGACGGTCTAACTAATGCCGAAGAACAGCAGCAAGGAACCGACATGACCAGAGCCGACACAGATGGCGACGGACTACCAGATGGATGGGAGGTCAATCATGGCCTAAACCCTAATTCTGGTGGTGACGCCAATGCGGACCCTGACGGAGACGGACTGACGAACGCCCAAGAATATGCACGAGGAACTAATCCTAACAGTGCAGATACTGACGGTGACGGCAAGCCTGACTCTACTGACGCGTTCCCGAACGACCCCAACGACGGAGAATCTTCCGATCAGGATGGAGATGGCATCCCTGATGCTTACGATCCAGATTACCAAGATTCCGAGACAGGTAGTGGAAACGGCGGGACCAACGGCGGTGGAGAATCCAACGATCAAGGTCAAGGCGAACAAGGTCAAGGACAAGGTCAAGGACAAGGTCAAGGCCAAGGTCAAGGCCAAGGTCAAGGCCAAGGTCAAGGCCAAGGTCAAGGNCAAGGTCAAGGCCAAGGTCA